>Ga0074195_1002790_pt1 | contig 18203 bp, 14 predicted proteins | sample EPASupsiteHSE623_FD_64525 | JGI IMG/M metagenome (GOLD analysis project Ga0074195, IMG submission 64525) | Bioremediated contaminated groundwater from EPA Superfund site, New Mexico - Sample HSE6-23 | ecosystem: Environmental > Aquatic > Deep subsurface > Groundwater > Contaminated ...
GTAGTTTAAGGCGTATTTACCACTCCAAAGTTAAGTTTACCCAAATATTAAATTAGAGGTGTTTTATGAATAACAGCAAAAAAAGTTTAGTTTTATTTATTGCAATAGCATTTAGCGCAGGTGTAATTTTTACAAATTTCATTAACCCTAATGTTACCAAAGCCGATACAACAAACATTATTTATACAACATTAGATGCCAAAATAAGCGATGTTGCTTCAAACGTAAGTGCAGTTCAAGCCAGGGTAACAGCATTAGAAGGAAAATTAACTGGTTATGACACTAAAATATCAAATTTAGCGGCAGCTTTAAAGCAAATGGCATCTTTACAAAAAGGTACCTTGCAAGGAGGTGCTGGAAATGTTGACCCTAGGCAAATACAAGCACTAACTACACAAGTAGCAACTTTACAGAAATCTATAGAAACTATCAAAGTAATTCAAAGAGCGCAAGAAAACACTATAAAAGGCCTGAATAAAGGAAAGGGCAGCTCGTTACAAAGCGCAAGCACTCCTTCTTCTCCTTCTTCCATAAATAAGTAAAAAAGTGCTTGTAATACCAAAATTGCATTCAAAACATAACTTTTAAGTGCCATGAGATTGCTTCGTCACTGCGTTCCTCGCAAAGACGACCAGGTCATGAGATTGCTTCGTCGCTTTGCTCCTCGTAACGACTAAAAAGTGTGTTTTGGGGCCGAAGTCCGAAAGAATCTATTAAAAATTTATTCTGTAAAAGTTGCCAGTTGATTGCAAACTAGTATAATATACACTTTTGATATTAATCGAGGGAAACTTCTGTCATAGATGTTTTATATGACTTAGGTTTTATATAGACTATGCCGTCATTCATGTCTAATAATTTATAATTGGCTTTAATATATTCCTTGGATTCAGGAGTAATTTTCTTAAGTTCATCAAGAGTTGCGGAAACTTCGTTAAGTTCTGCGCCAATAAGATTTACATTTTCCAATTTTGCACCATCAAGATCCACCCATTCCAGATTTGCACCTTCAAAGTTTGTGCTTGTTAAATCTGAATCTGAAAGATCTGACCATTTAAGGTTAACTTTAGGGAGGTCTTTATTTACCAGTGTTACACCTAAAAGATCTAACAATTTACAAGAATTTTTTGCTTTAAATTTATTAAAATCTATTACATTATTAGATCCTAAAAGATCTAAAGCCATACTATTAATATTTGAAAAGTTTTTGTATCTAAAATCTGTTGTATCAATTTGTAATGGCAGATTAAAAATGCATTTGCCATTTTCTAATTGTCCATTTGGGGGTGTTTTTGAACTACCAAAACTAATTTTTAGGGGGTTAAATGAAATATGATTCAACATAATTATAATAAACCTATTTTGTTATACAATTTTAAAGAATTTCCTGAATATCAAATGTTGATATTTTAATAACAAATTTAAATAAAAAAGTAATAATTTGTTACAGCGAGAAAATTTTTCAAACGTTACACAGGTTTACTTTATCGAACTTTTTAAAAATAAATAGGCAATTTTTTATATTCAGCGACTTTATATATTCTAGACGATTACATAACCGACAAAAATTATAAAGTTATGAAATCTGTTCAAATTTTACTATTACTAGCATAAGATTAATCATTTATGTCTATTTCTCCAACAAATTTAAATTTTAAAAACCCAAAGGTTATGAATAATGTCAATAATCCACCACTTAAGACGGTAATTTTACCCAGCTTGGTTTTAGCTAAACTGGCTTATTCCTTGGGTTCAGAAAAACCGGAAAATCGTAACAATGTTATAAAACAAACTTTAATTAGTTGGTTATTCGGCTTATCTTTAGCAAGCAAAGCAGTACCTTATTACACATTGCCTATTACTGCAATATCTTTAGCAATATACAAAATGGCACAAAAAAATAACTCTCAAGACATGATGGATGTCGGTATAAATCATGCATCCTGGTGGTTGTGTGGAGTAGGAATGAAAAACCTAACCAAGTCTCTGGAAAATAACTCCGGAGTGTCAAAATTCTTTGGGTTTGCTGTTGGCGCATCAGTAGTTGGTCCTGTAGTAGCTAATTTTATTAAAAGCAAAGTATTGCCGTTAATAAATCAAAATAACTTATTAAAAAATACAAAAATTGAAAATATAATGTTGGATTCTCCTGACTCTACCAGGAAAGTAGCTTTAATCAATCCATTATTTACAGATACAAAGAAAATTTTAGCTTCTCCACCCCCTCCTGCTGCCCCTATCGCTGCAAATACAAATAATACAGTCAGTAATCCTACACCTAAACATGATCCATCAGACCCATATTGTGTAAAAGGCTTGTTCCCAGAGAGATTAAACAAGATATAAGAGAAAGGTAAATTTATTGTGTTAACAAAAGTAGACTTTAAAACAGCTAATACAGTCAGACCTGTATTAAAACAAAAAGCACAAGCTCCTAAATTTGAAGGGCTTAAACAACAAAGTTCCAATAATAATGTTTCTTTCGGCTCTGGTTTATTAGTATTGGGCGGTATCTTTGCTCTTGGGCTTGCAGCGATAGGTTTTTTGGGTGGGTCCGGTGATCTTACCACTTCAGTTCCTCGCACTCCCATGCCAACTTCCAAACCACCTAAACAAGAATCTGATTCAGACGATTCTAAAGAAAATGAAATTAAAAAGGCTGCTCCTTAATACTTCAAAAATTTTCCATCTGGTTTGTGACTGCGGCTTCTCGTAATGACGCTATTTGACTATACGAAGCATGTGATAGTTTTTTTGGCGCTCCGGTCATGAGATTGCCGCACCCTCAAAATGTAGTTGGGTTTGCAATGACGATATTGGCCTGAGCTTGGGCCTCCGGCCCAACCTACTCAAATACGTTCCTCTCAAAGGCTGTTTAACAAGTAGCGGTAGGATAGCAATCCCACACTACAGGGTTATTTAATATATAAATAAAGTTTTATTTAGATATTAAAGTACTCCACCGCCATTTTTACAGCTAACAAATATAAGACTGAGCCAGAACATAATTGCACCAACAGCTTTCCATTCTGGTGTAGGAGCACCAAAGTAAAGCGCTGCACCAATAACACATGGAGTAGAACAATTACCTGTAGTCAACGCTTCTTTCATAGTTATTCTTTTCTTATCTGTTGTATCTTTTAATGCATCAACTGTTTTTCTTAAACAATTTTTAAGTTCGTCTTTTTCTGTTGAAGATAAATCTTTTGCAACCTTATCAAATTGTTGTTGTATTTTTTCTTTTTTTTCTGGACTTGTTTTACCTTCTTCATCTTCAGACATTAATAAAACCATTAATTGATTTAATTCTTTATTATCAACTTTTTGTAATGTGTGAAGTAAATACTTAGCTTTTGCTTCTTCATTTACAAAGCTCGATGAATTTGTTATTTTAGGTGGATTGGCTGTAAAGGTTTGATTATTTAACTTACTTCCATACATTGCAACGTTTGAACCTGGGGGGGTAATCATCATTTCTAATATTTCCTTTCAATTATAACAATTTATACTTTGCTTTATTAACGTGCGTGAAAAACAAATAATAACCACTTAATGTAACATTTAAATAAAAATTTACATTAATATAATCAACGTAATTACTCAGCACCCTATCATCACGAGGAGGACTGAAAGTCCGATGCGGTGATCGCAAGATCAATCATTGAAACAAATAAGTTGGTTGCGATTGCCACGCTCCCGTTGATCGCTCGCAAAGACCTGAGCAATTACATAATCAACTCATTTGTTATAAAAATATATCCAGTTGAATAGTCCGGAAGAGTTTTAGGCTATTTTTATTTTGGAAACTCTATTATTTCTGTCTCCCTTACAAGGTTCAAATGACGTTTTGGCTTCATTTCTTCCAACAAGTCTACCAACTGATCTATTTTTTCATCCAGCCCTTTGCGATCAATTTTATCCGCAACATTTTCTATTTCATTTTTTAAATAAAGGCTGTATTGTTTTATAAGTACACTGCATTTAACTAAAGCATCCATCTGCTCCATCATCATATTTAATTCTTCTTCATACTGTATAATCGTATCCTGAAGTTTATCCATACATTTGTACGCTTCAAGCAAATCAGATCTCCAACCTTGTTGTAGTTTATTAATAAGTTCAAATATATGAGGAGCATTTTGGTTATCAGAAAGCATTTTATACAATTCTTCCAGTGCATCCATTGCAGACTGAGGGTCATAAGAATCATTCAATAATTGATTCAACCTTGTTTTTATTATGGAGTCTTCTATTTGCGTCATATAATGCCACTTTCTTATTAATATCAAATCATTTTTATAATAAATATCTCTGAATAGTTAGTCGATATAATGAACTATTATTCTAGCTACTTTTTAACCGTATCAGTAGTAGGTGATGAGACACTGGCTTTATTTGCCGAATCAGCATCCGGAGCTATAACCGAAGCCTGATTATTAGTTACAGTAGTTGTATTAGAAACGTTAACTGAATTAGTTACAGGCTGGTTATTGTTATTACTATTAACTACCGGAGCTACATTCTTTGGATATCCTAACACTAGAAATTTTGAGGTAACGCCAACCGGTATATCAATTATAACTTTACCTTCCAGTAAATCAACCAGGAGCACTTTATCTGTCTCAGCATTTGTAACTAAAGCCATTGAAGTATTTGGAACTAACGTTAAACTACTTGGAAAACCACCTGAAGATAATTCAATTTTCTTAATTACTTCTAATTTGTTGGTATCAATAACACTAATTTGATCTTTGCCAGCATCTAAAGTATAAGCTATATTTCCATCAGAAGAAAGTTTTATATCCACAGGCTTGTCACCTATTTCTATTACCTTATCAAATTCTTTTTTCTGAAGGTTAAATATCATCAATTTGTTATCGGTTCTACTAACAACCATAACCCTGCTTTCAGCTGGATTAACCGCCATAGCATAAGGATTTTTAATAATACATATAAACTCTCTTATTTCAGGGTTTAACGCATTCCATTTACTAACAATACCAGAAGCCCTATTAAAGACATAAAAACTAGTATTATCACTTGAAGCCAACAACTCATCAGGTATACCCTGAACATTAACTTCACTAACCACTTCAAACTGTTCTGTATTTATAACACTTACATTACCAGAACCAGTATTAGAAACAAATATATACTTACCATCCGGAGTAACAGTAATGCCCGAGGGCTTAATACCAACTTTAATAATATTTTCAACCTGATTATTAGCGGTATTAACAGAAGCAACTGTGTTACTAGCCAAACATGCCACATACAGGCGAGTCCCGTCAGGGCTTAAGACAGCATTGTATGGTATTGAACCAACTTTAATAATCTCGCTTACTCTTGCTAACTGCAAATCAACTTTATAAAGACTATTTCCATTTATAGGTGATATATAAGCGAATCTATTACTAAGATTAAATAATGTCCCTAAAGTATCTTCATTTTGTTGTAATTTCGTTTGAATATTTTGATTTTCAACCGGAGCTAAAGGTTGTAAATTTTGAGTAGGAGCTTCTTCAACCTTTTTAGTTGTTTTTACTTCCGCAATTTTATTAGAAGAGCTTGTATTTTTAACTTTTTTAGCTGATTTAATTACCCTAGACTTTTTAGAAGATTTAGTTTCTTTAAATTTTTTAGCAATTTGAGGAGCTTTAGGTTTTTCTGCAACTGTTTTTTCATCACCTTCTATGGGTATAACAAGATTACCAACAAGAGAAGCAAGCTCCTTAGGAACGACCAGACCTTCAGGTACAATTAAATCTTGCGGCAACAAACCAAGTTTTACTTTTAAAGGTATTTTAGTTCCATTAATAAAAGTTTTTTGCCCTTTTTCATTTTTTATAACCCTTAACAAAGAAAGGTTATTTGTAAATAAAATTAAGTCCGGCACATTAGAATCAGACGGCAAAACTACAGATACTGTTGCAGAATCTTTATTTTCCGGGTAAACAACAGGTATTACCGGTATATATACATTACCGTCAGGTAATTCTATTAATCCATCAAATCTTATTGCCGCATTATTATACTTTTGCTTTATATATTTAACAACACTTGCAGGTAAATCCGTTGCATTTGCCTGATTAAAACAATTTAAAATAATTGATAAACACACAAGAAAAGTTATTACTAACTTATTAACTTTATATTTAAAAGTCAAAAGAGAATTCCTCCTATTAAGACCACTACATAACCTAATTTTTTTTTGATATTAAAACTTTTATAATAAGCATATACTAGTGTCCGCTTCCTGTAAAGGCGTCCTTGAATTTATTAAGAATTCCTCCATGTTTAGATGCTTTTTCTTGTTCTATTTCTTCTAAACGTTTGAATAACTTTTTCTGTTCATCATTCAATGATTGCGGAGTTACGACAAGGAGTCTAACATATTGATCACCTCTACGACTAGGATTATTAAGATAAGGAACACCGCAACCTTTTATTACCAAAACTGTTCCTGTTTGAACCCCAGGGTTAATTTTAATTTTTTCCACTCCATCAACTTTAGGCGCCTCTATAGTTGCACCCAAAGCCGCTTGAGAAAAAGTTATAGCTTGATCTATATAAATATTAACACCTTCTCTTTTAAATAATTCATGCGGTTTAACATATAAAACCACATACAAGTCCCCTGATGGCCCCAAATTTTTACCAGCATCGCCTTCACCGCTTATTCGCAATTTAGCCCCATGGTCAACTCCAGCGGGTATAGTGATAGTAATAACCTTAGACACCTGTATTCTTCCATTACCCGCACATTCCTGACACGGAGAGGTTATTTTTTGCCCTGCTCCTCTGCAATCAGGACAGGTTGAAACCTGCGTAAATGACCCTATGAAAGTTCTAGCCGTACGCTGTATTTGACCAGTACCATTACAGGTTGAACATTTTGTCGGTGATGAACCTGGTTTTGAACCTGTTCCCTTACAAGTCATACAATGTTCAAGATGCTCTATTTCCACATCTTTTTTTATACCAAAAATGGCATCATTAAAGCTTAATTCCAGATCAAGCCTTAAATCATTACCTCTTGTAGGAGCATTAGGGTTAACAGCTGAACGCCCGCCCATTTCTCCAAAAAATGAGCTAAACAGATCTGAGAGATCACCAAAATCGAATCCACCGGTAAAACCTTGATATCCTGATGCTGATAATCCGTCATGCCCGTAGTGATCGTACATAGATCTACGTTCTTGATCGCTTAATACTTCGTATGCTTCACCCAATTCTTTAAACATGGATTCAGCTTCAGGGGCTTTATTAACATCAGGATGATATTCTCTGGCTTTTGATCTAAAAGCCTTTTTTATTTCATCCTGAGAAGCGCTTCGCTCCACTCCCAATACATCATAATAATCTCTTTTGGTCATTTTTTAGTGTCTTAAGCTCTTTTTATTTACTCTAATTTATTCTTGTTTGTTTTCTTCTTTTTTTGCTTGAGAAGCAACAGGGGTAGAATTAGATGCAACTTTTACCATAGCTGGTCTAAGTACCTTTTCTCCTAAAATATAGCCACATTGTAATTCCATCATAATGGCATTATCAGCAAATTCTGTTGTCTCTTCTTGCATAACAGCTTCATGATAATTAGGATCAAATATTTCTCCAACGGTTTTAATTTTATTTATCTGTAATCTTGAAATACCTTCTTGTAATTGTCTAAACAACACATCAAAGCTTTCTTTTAATTTTTCCGGGTTATCGAGGGTTTTAAAAGACATATAAGCTCTATCAAAGCTGTCTAAAACAGGTAAAAGTTTTTGTGCCGCATCATAAGCACCATACTTAATCAGTTCCTGTTTTTCTTGCTCCTGTCTTTTTCTAAAGTTATCAAAATCTGCGGCCAGTCTAATATATTGTGACTTTAAGGTTTCAATTTCATTAAGTAGTTCCTGTTTTTCACTATTCTCTGTAGGTTCTGGAGCAGGAGCCGCTTCGGGTATTTTTATATCTTTAAATATATTATTTGGCTGTTTCGGAGCTTTTTTTCTCTTTTCCTCTTCTTTCATAACTTATATAAGCCTTTCAAAATTGTTTAAACTCATTAAAAATGTTTATTATGCCTCAAGACAATTAATATTATAATCTTTAAAGTACAAAATAAAGATAAATTATACAAATTTTTAATTATTCACTTAAAAAATCTAAAAATTTTATCAAGAAAAGCAAGCTACCAGGCGTATATAGATCAAGTTGTAATAAATAAGTTTCTATAAAGATTTAGTTAAAACATGTAACTAATACAAAATTACAATCAATTAAATATAAATAAAAACATATGTTGTTAGTCAAGCATAACTTGCTAGCGGCCAGGAGATTGCCACACCCTCAAAATGTTGTTGGGTTCGCAATGACGGTATTAGGTTATAGCGAAGCCTGTGAAAGCTTTTTGGCTTTTATTACTGTCATTTTGAGACTTTGCCGAAGAATCTCCTTACAAAATTCGCTAACGCTCAGGATAACGACAATATTGAGCTATACGAAGCTTATGAAAGTTTTACTAGTTACTATTAATGACCATTTGACTAGAGTAACAGATCTCTTTAGAGGTTGGCCTACCTTTTTTTCAAAAAAAAGGTAGGTTGAAGCAATGCTTCAACCCTGGTTAATCATTGCCTTTTGAATTAATACTACATACTAAAGCCTACATTTTCATATTCTCTTAAACCGTCATTTTCTTTTTTAACGGGATTTTCAAGATTATGAAGTTTTTCAAGCCATTTGAAGGTTTCTTTTCCAGTTTTTTCATCATATTTATATAAATTACCAGCTGCAAGAGATTTTGGACTTATACTGTATATGTAGCTTTCAACTTGAGGTTGACTTTTGCAGTTATATCTAAATTCAATTGAATTATTTACGAAACGAATAGTTATCCTGGAATCCTTGGACAATTTTGTATTTTCGCCTTCTTGTATTGCTTTTTCAAATTTCTTTAAGAAGTTTTCAAAGTTTGCCAGATCTTTTACAAATTCCGGATCCCTGTCTGCCATTTTATATTTAGCAGGAGCCAGGCATTTACAAATTTCATTAATGAGTGTACTTGGATCAGTATCACCAGTGTTTGAATATACTATATAAGGCTTATCGGAAGGTGGTGGAGTTTTTTGTTCTGATTTCTTAGCTCTATTAGCCGCATTAATTTCGGTATAACGCTGATTCATATATTTACCTAAAAGACCAGAATTTTTGGTTAACTCTTTATCAAGGCCTGACGCAATAATACCTTGATCAACTTCGTTGCTTATATCTCTAAAACCTTTTTCCAGTTCTTTTAATCCGTTCATTTCTTTTCTTATTTCAGGATTTGTCCAGAAATCATCACGGGTTTCAAAGTAATTAATTAACTTATCTCCAACGTGTCTTTCATTAAATAATGTAGTCATTTCTTTTGCATAGCTTGAAGTATTTGGAAGCAATGACACAGCATTATCAAGAACATACAATAAATTGATTATCTGAATAGTATCCTTAATGCCCATATCTTCATTTAGTGGTTTTGATAATAATTCTTTTAAAACAGCAAGTGGTTCTGCTTGTTTTTTAAGGAACGTTTCATTAAATTTAAGCAGATACTCTTTACATACTTTATCACGCATATAACCAATTTCTCTTAATGGTTCATCAATAGGCCCGGTAAGAGCTATCAAATTTTTATTTGCTTTATCCAGTTCTTCAAGAGCTGATGTTATACCGTCATAAGCTACTTCTTGTCTTATTAAAACACCATCATTGACTATTACTTTATCCACTAGATATTGTTTAAATTCTTTATCTTTTTTAGCTTCAGCCAACATTTGATTTACTTTTTTAGCTTTATATTCTTCAAGTTTATTTTCTTCAAGAAGTTTTTCATCTTCTTTATCTGGGGTGAATATTTCAGCAAGTTTTTTATTATCTTTATCAACTAAAAATACTGTAAATACATCATCACGAATCAAGTAGTGGAAATGTAATCTTTCAATATAATTAGCGTGAGCACTACCTTTTACTCTTATCTCACGAAGACTTTCAGCAACCAGTTTAGCATCCTTACAGAATTTTTGATGAGAAGCAAAGAGTTCTTTCATTACAGCATATTTTTTAGCGGTTATTTTTTCATTAGCCAGCTTATATTCTTTTATTTGTTCTTCTGAAACTTTATTTTTAAGTTCATCTAATTTTTTGTTAAATTTATCGAGATTAGCGCTGGTATTTGCAATAGCTTTAGCATCATTAGAATCTTTTATTTTTGACATTTTTCCATTTAATGCCGATATAGTATTCTTTGTTTTTTCAATTTCTTTCAGCACTTCTTCAACTTGTTTAAACTGTGGATTTGATTTATTAAGCTCATCTTCATTTTTAACTTCTTCAATTTTCTTTGATAAAGTTTTAATGTTGTTAATGTTGTCGTCCAAATTTTTGATAAAGCCGCCAAGTTGTTTTTCATGCGCTAAAAAGATAGAGTCATCAACAGGAAGTACTTTATTTTCTATGTGTCGTTTTGTATCTTCATCCAGCGCAAACAGGGTACCTCCTAAATGTACCGCAGCTTTATCCATATTATCTGTATTAAACAATTCAGACGAGTTTTGTGTTAAAGTATTAAAAGCTTTATTAACTGGTTTTTCTGTACTTTCCAAAATTTTACCAATTTGTGAATCACTTAATTTAAATGTTTTCACTAATTCAGGAAGAATTTTTTCTATATTTTCTAAAGTTCTTTGTCTAACTTCTTCACCCTGTTCGTTAGTAATTTTTTGTCCCGGTATAAATTCAAGGTCTTTGTTACGGTTAATATATTCTTCAATGGGCTTATCTTCAGTTTTGTTTTCAGGTGCAGTATTACTAACTTTTTGGTTTACTAATTTAGTTACTTCTTGTATTTGTGCTGTAAATTCTTCTAATTTTAATTGACCTTCTTCCTTGTATAACTTATACAAATCTAAAATCTTTTTATCTATAACAGGGTCGATATTATTTTTTTTAACCAGGCTTCTCAATTCTTTTATAGCTTTAAAAGCTTCTTTTTCTTTTTCATCAGTAGAGTTTTTAAGGTTAGCTAAAACCTCATCCAATTCTAGTGAGGTATTACTTATAACCTTTTCTGTTTCTACTTTTTGGGTTTCACGAGATTTATTTTCTAAAACAATATCTCCTGTTACTATTTTTATATTTTCAATAAACTGAGTTAAATCTGTACCTTTAAAGTTATTATATGCTTTTGCAATTTCAACATCAGGTATTTTACGAGGGCTTTGTTCAAGCGCATCTTTTAAATCAACTATTGCATCATAAGCCGCTATTTCATTTTTATCAGTAGAGTTTTTAAGGGTTTCTAAAATTTTATTTAAATCATTATTATTATCTGCCTGTTGACTACCTACCTGTTTATTTTCAACGGTTGTTTTAGAAGGTTCTTTTTTATTTTCTGTTGGTGGTAGCACTACATTATTACTTGGTTTATATTCATTAGCTGGTTCTTCAAGCGGTACATCATCAAATAATGCATCAACAGGAACTCCTTCCGGTGCGACTTCCTTAGTTGAAACAGTTAAAGCTTTTAATTCTTTAACAAATTGTTCTAAACTATAACCTTCTTTTCCAACATTACTATACTTTTCAATAATTTGAGAGTTTAAATTCTCATCTTTATTTCTTTGCAAGTCATCTATAATAACAAAAGCTTCTTGGGCTGCAACTGACGGGGTATTAAAAAGTTCATCCAAAACCTGATCAACATCTTTTTCTGCCTGTGCACCTTTAAAAGCCACATTCTGTTCTTCTTTAATTTTATTAAAATTAAGCTTAGGTAGCATCTGTGTGCCTAAAAATGCCATAGTACTTGGCAGCGCACTTGTAGTAGTTGCTATTGGAATTTGCATAGGGAGTTTTTCTTGCGGTTTATTATTGTCCCTTTTTCCAAAAGTCAAAGGCTTTTGTATTTGGTAATTATTGCTGATAGTTTTCATAATTTCTCCCTATAAATTTATGTCTTTATCCCGCTTTTGCAATAAATTCTGAAATAATACGTCTTAAACATAACAAACTTGTGAATAAGATAAGTTGTTATTTATGTAGTTATACATTTACAATAATTTACTTATCTATGTAAGTTAAAAAAAAATTTAAGATCCCCATTCATCAAAATAATTTTATATTTTATTTCAATAGTCAAGATTTTGCAAGCAAAATCAAAAAATGAATATTTGATTATACTTGAGGAGTCAAAATTAAGGTAAAATCGAAATCTTATCATTGAATCATCACAAGAATTAAAGGATATTATATACGTATATTATCCACTTGAAAAAAAATAGGAAAATTTTTACAAGTTATATAGTAAACGCATTAAATAAATTCACATCAGGGATTGAAGGAGTCGGGTGTTTTTGCCCGCCGTTGGCAGGCAAAAATACCCTTTTTTTCCAAATATGTCCAAATTTTTTATGCGTTGATTATACAAGAATTTAGTATTTATCTATGTAAATAATTTTCAATAAATATAAGGTTTTTGGTAATTTTTATGTTGTAATTATGCTTTTACAAGCATAAAATAAAATTTATTTATTTGAATCACCTATATATAAATAATAAATTAAATTATTAAAATCTTTATTTAAACATCAACACATAAGTATTTTAAACGGATAAAAATTGTGAAAAAACTTTCCATTTATAAACAGGCCCTAATAACTGATAATAAAGTACCGCTTTATTTTAAAAATTCAGGCAGTAGATTTAAAGAAGTCAACCAGCATAATAGTATACCTTTAAATACTTCACAATATACCTATGAACATATAATAGCAAACATTCTACCTTTTAAAAATGCAAATGGTTATACAAATTTAACAGAAGAGATTTCTAAAAGTGCTTTTAGTAGAGATGTAGTAAAACAAATGATTCAAAATCATAAAGATATTACTATAGGCAAACTACCCTCATCTTGGGTAAATAAACTGAATTCAACTAAAGGTATCAAAGATATATTAAACGCTTTTTCAGAAGCAGCAAATGTTTTAGACAATACAATGGATATTCACAATAGTAGTACAAAAAGTAATCCGGGAGATTATTCAAAAGCCTCTAAAATAATAGCTAGTGCATTAATAAAACATAACGTAATCGACCAAAATACTGATATAAATTTAAAATTTATTGGTAATGGTTTTTTTGGAGCTGTTTATTCTTTTGAAGTATTAGGGAAAAAGTATGTTTTAAAGAAATTTTATGAATCTAAAGATCCGGATAATAAAGAAGGATATAAAGAAGCAAGAGAATATTGTGAAATATATAAGGGACACGGCTATTTAATGGAAGTTAATAGAGCTTCTTTAATTAAAAAATACGCTGAGCCTAATAATCAATTTGTAGATTTTTTCTTTGCCAATTTAAAAGATAAATATATGATTGCGGAATTTGCAGACAAAAACACACCCATACCAAAAAATATAATTGATGTAAGTTATTTAAATCTTGTTGCAACAGATGATAAACTGGAAAATTTCGTTAAAATAAATGACCCTAAAACTGGTGAAACATTTAATAAAGTTATTGATTATGGCGGTTACAAAATGATTTTAACAAGTTTAACAGACAATGAAGAAACTATCCGAATTAAAAAATGTATTAACGATGTTGATTTAAATAATCGTATAAATAAATGGGATGAACTTTATGAAAATTATAAAGACTCTAAAAATAATAGTTTTACAATGTTAGGTTTATTGGCTGCAATTACTCTGTTGCCTCATCCTGATAATGAAACCTGTATAAAAAAATTCTATAAAGACAAAGAAATTAAAAATCTCAACACAGATGAAAAAAACTTATTTGCTGAATTAATTAAAGATTTCCCACAAAACAAACGTTTTGATATTTTTAAAATATTATTTAAAGATTCAAATTATTTTATGAAATCGTTACTAGCTAAAAGTTTTGCTGACTTAAAACAGGAAAATACATGGGAAGCCTTTAATATGCTATTCAAAGATTCCGATTATTTAACTAGATTAACACTCGCTCAAAATATTACTTGTCTAGAACCAAAATATTGTTTTAATGGTTTTAAAATGTTACTTAAAAATGCTGATGAACCATTAAAATCATATTTGGCTTTTAATTTCAAATGTTTAAAACCAGAAAATCAACTAGAAATCTATGATATTCTTGCTAAAGATGCTAGTAAAAGTTTTATAGACGGACCTTTAAATTTTATAAAAAGCTATATTGCCGAAGGACTTAATAATTTCCCTAAAGAAAAACGATTTGATATTTTTAAGACGCTGGTTAAAGATTCTGATGAATTTACAAAATTAGCTTTGATGAATGCATTTGCCCATTTAAACAGTGAGGATCAATGGGAAGCCTTTCAGCTCCTTGCTAAAAATGCAAGTGAAAAATTAAAAAAAGGCCCTTTAAATAATTTAATAGGTTATCTTGATTGTAAATATCATCTATACGCTATAAATCTTCTAACACCAAATTACTCTAAATGAGATATAAATCAAAATATGCTTTACTGATCATTGGAAGCGAGGTAATAGTAAGCAGTTATCGGTCATGATATTGCCGCACCCTCAAAATGTCGTTGGGTTCACAAAGACGATATTTGACTATGCGAAACTTGTTAAAGGTTTACTAGTTACTCTTAATGACCATTTAACTAGAGTAACAGGTCTCTTTAGAGGTTGGCCTACCTTTTTTTCAAAAAAGGTAGGAATAGATTGCACCAAATCTATTAGCATTCAAAGTCCGAAGAGCAAACATTAGGTATTGCAAAATAAAATTAATGAATGGTTTCAAACATTTTAAACATTGGTAAATACATACCAACAATAACAGCACCTACCAACCCACCCAAAACAACTATCATAATAGGTTCAATCAATGAAGTCATTGCCGCAACCGCATTTTCTACTTCTAAATCATAAAAGTCAGCTATTTTAGATAACATGGCGTCAAGTTCTCCAGTTTCTTCTCCAATAGCAATCATAGATACAACCATACTCGGAAAAATCTGTGACCTCTCTAATGGCGTAGTAATTGAACCACCCTGGTTTACTTCCTGTCTGATTTCACCCACAACTCTTGCTAACACTTCATTACCGGAAGATTCCTGAACAATTTCAAGTGCACTTAAAATAGGAACACCACTTCGAACCAGTGTACCAAATGTTCTTGTAAACCTTGCCACGGCTACTTTCTTTAAAAGGCTCCCAAATACAGGCACCTTTAATGATAGTTTATCAATATGATATCGACCTACCGGAGTAGAGTAGACCTGTTTAAAAGCAAATACAATGCCAACAATTACCGCAATAATTAATAAAAGCCACGCAGAACGTAAAACATTACTTATGTTAATTAAAAATTTTGTATATGCTGGTAAGTCAGCGCCTAAACGTCCAAATAATTCAGAAAACTTAGGCAATATAAATGTCAACATTACAAAAAATATTATTGTAGCCATAATAGTAACTATAGCCGGATACGTTAAAGCAGACTTTACCTCACCTACAAGCTTAGCCCTATCTTCTAAAAATTTTGCCACACGATTTAAAACATCATCTAAAACACCACCGGTTTCCCCGGCTTTAACCAAGCTAACATATAAATTATCAAAAACATCAGGGTGTTTAGCAAACGCATCTGATAAAGATGTGCCCTGTTCAACGTCTGCTTTAATCTGAATAAGAATCCTCTTTAATTTTGCATTTTCACATTGATCTGATAGCAAGGTCAAAGCCCGCATCATTGCAACACCCGCATTAATCAGCGCTGAAAATTGCCTTGAAAATACAACCATGTCCTTTAAAGAAACACTAACAAATCTTTCAAAAAATTTACCAAGGTCAAAATCCATTGCTGTCGGTTTTTTAGAAATTGAAGTATCAAGCTCAACAAGATATAGACCTTTATCTTTTAATTGTTGTTTAAGGTCTGCTTCATTTTCTGCAACAGAAACATTTTCGTGTAAAGTGCCTTTATCATCACGTGCTTTATACTTGAACTGAGGCATTTATAACTCCTATTCGGCTGTGGTCATAACAGAACCCAACATACGCTTCAGATCATCAGGTCTACTTGTTTTACTAAGAGCATCTTCATAAGTGATAAGGTTTTTAACATATAAATCCCTTAATGCAGTCTCTAAAGTCTGCATTTTATAATTACCACCTGTTTGTATTGATGAGTAAATTTGTGCTGTTTTACCTTCCCTAATCAGGTTGGAAATAGCCGGTGTAACAATCATAATTTCCTGTGCCATAACCCTACCTGATTTTGTTCCATCAGGCTTAAGTTTAGATAATAAGGTTTGTGTAAATACCGCTACTAATGAGTTGGATAACTGAATACGAACCTGCTGTTGCTGAGTTGGAGGAAAAACGTCAACTATACGGTCAACGGTTGAACTTGCTGATGACGTGTGCAATGTACCAAATACCAAGTGACCGGTTTCAGATGCTGTTAATGCAAGACCGATGGTTTCCAAGTCCCTCATCTCACCAACCAGTATAACATCAGGATCTTCCCTTAATGCCGCTCTTAATGCATTATTGAATGACCTTGTATCCTGACCCAATTCTCTCTGGTGAACTACGCTTCTTTTGGAGTTATGCACAAATTCTATAGGATCTTCAATTGTAAGTATGTGTTCTGCCTTTGATACGTTAATATGATCTATCATGGCAGCAAGGGTTGTAGATTTACCACTACCAGTAGGACCTGTTACCAAAACCAATCCACGAGGACGTTCAGAAATTTCTTTAACAATTGGTGGTAAACCCAATTGATCGAAAGTAGGTATATTTGATGTAATTGTCCTTAATGCAGCAGCATAATTGCTACGTTCCTTATAAATATTAACCCTAAAACGTCCCAAACCTGATACACCATAAGAACAGTCAAGTTCCCAGTTCTGTTCCAAATCTCTTCTCTGTTCATTGGTTAACATACTAAAAATTAACCGTTGAGTATCTTCTTTGGTTAACGGTGGATAATCTGTTCTAACTAGTTTTCCATCTACACGTATAACCGGAGCTAAACCTACGGAAATATGCAAGTCAGATGCATTCCTATCAAAAACTAACTGTAATAATTCTTCTAAAAACATAATATATCTCCCAAATTATTTTTCCACTTGTAAATAACACCAAGGGCAGATGTCCATTTCAAGAGAAATTTCCCCACCGCAATTGGCACAATAAGTATCTGCGTAGAAATTAACTATCTTTAATCCGCAATTAGCACAGGATTGCCAACCTTCTTGTATAAGACATTTACATCTTGGACAAGTTTGTTTAAGTTCATGTTGACAGAACGGGCATTTGTAAAACTCCTCACCTACAGGTTTTCCACAATTAGAACAAATTGAAGAGGCACCTTCTCCGGTAAATGTAACTCTTATTACTTCATCTAATGTTGTATAACCTTCTCTGGCCAACATTAAACTGTATTCAATCAATGTCATCATGCCGGCTTCTTGAGCAGCGTATCTTACTATAGCTGTATTTGAACCTCTAGAAATAAGGTCTCTCAGGTGATCGTTCATACGCATAAATTCATATACACCAACACGACCTTTATATCCTGTTCCATTACACATTTCGCAGCCTTTGCCTCTAAAGAATTTTTTATTTCCAAGGTTTTCTATACCCAAAAACTTTAAAACATTTTCTTCTGCTTCATATTCTTCTTTGCAATTGCTACAAATTTTTCTAACAAGACGTTGAGCTAATATTGCCAAAGTTGAACTTGCTATTAAAAAAGGTTCAACTTCCATTTCCATTAGACGCATTATTGCGCCAGGAGCATCATTAGTGTGTAATGTGGTAAAAACAAGGTGACCTGTTAAAGCAGCTTCTACGGCAATTTTTGCAGTTTCTTTATCCCTTGTTTCTCCGACAAGCATAATATCGGGGTCTTGCCTTAAAAAGGCTCTCAATATTCTGGCAAAATCCATACCGATATTTTTATTAACTTCTGATTGAGTAATACCTGCCAAATCATATTCAATAGGGTCTTCTGCTGTTGATATATTTACACCTATCTCATTACGTTCGCTTAAGGCACTATAAAGAGATGTTGTTTTACCGCTACCAGTAGGACCCGTTACAAATACAATACCAAATGGCTGGTTAATTACCTCTCTTAAAGCTTTTAATGTCGGTTTATGAGTGATTAACTGCTCAAGACCAAAAGATATATTA
>Ga0074195_1002791_pt1 | contig 18201 bp, 15 predicted proteins | sample EPASupsiteHSE623_FD_64525 | JGI IMG/M metagenome (GOLD analysis project Ga0074195, IMG submission 64525) | Bioremediated contaminated groundwater from EPA Superfund site, New Mexico - Sample HSE6-23 | ecosystem: Environmental > Aquatic > Deep subsurface > Groundwater > Contaminated ...
CAGAAGCGACTCATCAGGATCGGCCATCAGAACTCGAACAAGGGGCGTGGCCGTCAACCGCGTTTGAACGACAGTTTCACTACTTTGACTGTAGCCTGACATTGACGGGTTGTAACTCTTTTGATATCAAGCCTTTCCTTGGAGTGTGTTTCAAGGAAAGGAGGAGCCGATGGAACGGCGGTTTGCAGTCCGACTGGAGGAACTTGTGGAGGATGCGGTACTCGATCCCCGAATACCGGAGGGGATGTTGGATCGTCTGGAACGGTTTGCCAAACCCTTTGCGGCGATCATGGAGAGCACCGCGCAGCAGCGGCATCTTTGGGAGTACATCGCCGGGTTGTTCTCGGACGTGAAACGGAAGAGCACGGAGACCATTGCCTATTTTCACGACCAGGATCGACAAGCGTTGCAGAAGTTCATTGGGCAGTCGCTTTGGGACGATGGTCTGCTGATCGGGGAGTTGGCACAGCAGATCGGAAGGGAGTTGGGCGAGTCCGATGGTGTGCTCGTTTTCGATCCCTCGGGCTTCAAGAAACAAGGCAAGGAATCGGTTGGTGTGGCACGGCAGTGGCTTGGTCGTCTTGGAAAGATCGACAACGGCCAAGTCGGCATTTATCTTGGGTACGTTTCGCGCAAGGAACACGCTTTGGTGGACGTGCGGCTGTATCTGAACAAGGAGTGGGCGAAGGACAAGCCGAGGCGAAAGAAGTGTGGTGTGCCGCGTGAGATTCGTTTCCAGACACGGCATGCCCTGGCCTTGGAGATGTTGTCCGAACACGGGACAAGGTTGCCTCACGCTTGGATCGCGGGCGACGACGAAATGGGGCGCAGCTCGGCATTTCGCCGGGATTTGCGTGCTTTGGGAGAACGGTATCTGTTGGCCGTGCCGTCGAACACTCTGGTGCGCGATCTGGATGCGCAGCCGCCCGCGTACGGTGGTCGCGGACGTCATCCCCAAGTTCCTTTCACGCGCATGGACCGTTGGCGCGAGGCGTTGCCCGAGAGTGCCTGGACGACGATCGACGTCCGTGATGGCGCGAGAGGCCCGCTGGAGGTGCAGGCCGTGAAGGTCCGCATCCAGGCGAAGACCGATCGGCGTCGCAAGGGTCCCGAAGAGATGATGATGGTTGTGCGGGAAAAGCAGAGCGATGGAACGCTGAAGCACGATTACTACCTCTCGAACGCCGCGCCCGAAACGCCGCTGGCAGAGTTCGCCCGCGTGGCCAAAGCCGAGCATCGGATCGAGGAATGCCTGGGACGCGCCAAGAGCGACGCGGGGTTGGCCCAGTACCAGGTTCGCAACTGGATCGGCTGGCATCACCATCAAACTCTTTCGCTGTTGGCCGCGTGGTTCCTAACGCAAGAAGACCAGCGGGGGAAAAAAATACACTCCGGCTCTGACGGTGCCGACGGTTCGCACGATCATTGCCGCGCTGCTATGCCGCGCCCTCGATTGCGGATCTCCGGCCCATATCGAGCGGCGCAACACTCGGATCATGAAGCGGAACGAGAGTGCCTATGCGTACCATTGGAAATCACATAACCGCTTGGCCCCGTTGAGGATCAATCAACGGAAATAGTGGCTACAGCCAAAATACTCTATCCAATTTTTACAGATTCACGCCCCCCACAGACTTTCGGAATTTCATCACAAGTCGCAAAAAACGCGGTCATTCCGTTGGCGAAAATCTTCCTGAAAATATTCCAAGTCCAAAACTGCATGCAAATGTACAGCGATTCCCGTGGCAATGAGAATATTGCTGCCGTCGTAGCAGGGAGTTCACGAGAGGAGGCTATCTCGGCGAGGGTGCCGCGGAAAGGGAGCGAAGATCGAGAGGGTGGGCAAGAGGAGGTTGGGGGCTGGACGATTCCCGCTGCGGCAAGATCCGGGGCAACCGTTGAGTGGGTGCGGGGACCGACCCAGGAAGTCGCTAGTGTCTCTGCTCATAAGTTCTGAAAGGAATTGACTCGGCGTGTTCGGCGAACCACTTTCGCATCTGATGGTTAGTCCATGTCCATTCAAACGGGTGGGCATAGAGTCGGTTGTATTCCGGCCAAGAAGCGTTGATGTGGTCGATGAACTGCTGACGGCTTTCCCAGGAACCTCGTTTCAGATAATGGTAGCTGAAAGCGTCATTGAGAAGTTCGGCTTGGTCGAGCCACGAAGCGTGGACCGGAGTCAGGCGGGGACGCCACCATCCCTCACACTGGGTGAAGTACTCCTCAGTCGCCGCTGCCGTATGTGTGGGATCGCCGTCTTGGATGAGAAACATTCCTCGCAAGTGTCGGTGACGCCGTCGAAAATGCCGCAACTGCTGAACGTAGTTCTTGGCGCTCTTGCTCTCCAGGCACACAGCCTCCATCCGCCCGGTATGGACCACGAGAAACACAAGCACGGTGACGGTGCCGTGTCGGATGTACTCGAACTCCTGTCGCTCAATGTAACCGGGGATGGCCCGACGGATCGGGTGGCGTTCCAGGAGCTGGAGATTGGGCATCTCGTCGGTGCATACCACCCAAATGCCCTGACCCGCCAAACGCTCGGCATTTGCGTAGCACCAGAGTACTTTTTCCGTCCGCTCCTTGAACTGGGCGTCCAGATGCGAGGTCTTCCAGTAACGGGTGCGATGAGGTTGCAGGTCCACATGCTGCAAGATCCGCCGCACCGTGGCCGGGCTAATGGCGGAAACGACGCCGTCGGCCACCGCCTGGCGAGCCAGATCGCCGCTGGTCCAGTGCGTAACGTGCAGTTCTCGGGCGATCGGTTCCAGACAGGCCAGTTCCACGATCTGGGCTCGTTGGAGGGGGGGAAATCGTCGGCGGTCGGCCCAACCGCGACGCCTCGGCGAGCACGCCTTCCAGGCCGGAGTCTTCGTAGCAACGGCAGATCCTCCAAATTGTGGCCGTGCCGCAATGCAACTGCTTGGCCAAGTCCTGAATGCGCTGTCCCTCAGCGATCCCCAAGAGGATGTGTGCCCGCCGGACTTGGAACCAGGGGATCTTGCGGCGACGGGCAATGTGCTGAAGGATTTGGACATCTTCGGCAGCGATGGAAACAGGATGAGGTTTTCGACCACGCATGGGCAACCTCCTTTGTCGATGGTAACGCTCCATCTACATTGTACGCGCCCATTTCCTTTCATTATTTATGAGCAGAGACACTAGGACGAAGGCTACCAGAGCCTCCTCATGAGCCTACCAGCGCTCAATCCACGGCACCTCAACGCCGGTCTGCCGGCACAAATCCACCGCCGCCTCGTAGACCGTCATCCCCTTGAGCGCGGCCCAAAGCTGGATCTGGTTCCCAGCAAAACCGCACTTGAAGCAGCGACACACGCCCCGGGTGAGTTGCACCGAGAACGACCTGCTCCCTGGTGACGGGGAACTATGGACCGGACAAGGACCGCGCATCTGGTCCCCGCTGGCGCCACGCCCGACCAGCGACAGCAACTCCAAGACCCTGGCCATCGGTACCCGCGACTGTACCTCGCGGTAATTGACACCAGGCATAAGGTTCCTCCTTTCGCTCCACGACACAACAGAGAAGAGGCATCATACTTCACTACCCACCGGGCATCGTCTCCGTTGGCGTTCGTCGCCTGAACCGCGTTGGGCCTTCGCTTTCTTCCGTGGCGGGCCGCCTGTCACGTAGGGTTCGTTGTGTTTCACCATGTGCCAAATGACCGTCGTTAACCGACGCATCACCGCCACCCGACCGATCTTTGATCCGCGTCGCCTTTTGATCCTGCCATACCACGCCTTCGTCCATGCATCCCGCCGCAAGAGATGCAGGACCAATTGTCCGAGAATGAAGCGGGCCATCGCGCTGCCTTCCTTGGTTATCGAGCCCAATCGGTCTGTGGCCTCGCCGGAGTTCCGACACCGCGGCGTCAGGCCCCAGTAGTTCGCCAGGCTGCCCGGGCGCGGAAACCGCTCAATCGCGCCGATCCGTGAGGCCAACGCCAAGCTGCTGTACGCTCCGCAGCCTGGAATCGTCGCCAGCACCGCCGCCGTCTTGCTTGCCGCCTGCCGCTTCACGATCTCCGCATCAACCTTCTCGATCTGCTCATCCCAGAGTTCCCACTGCACCAGGAGCTGATCCATCTCCAGCCGGTCGATGCTCCCGAGGCTCACTTCGGTCAACCACTTCTTTCCTCGGATCGTGTCGAGCCCTTTGGTCGGACACTCTTGCTCCAGATTATGCTTCCGCAGGATGTGCTTGATCTTGTTGATCGTCCGTGTGCGGAGTCGTCCCAAACGCTGCCGCAGCGCGGTAATCTGCCGATCTGCCGCATCCTGCTCGCTGGGTAGCTGCACCCGGCGAATTCCTTGGACCGGTTTCCCCGCCAACAGCCGCTCACGGTTGAGCCACAGGATCTCACCCAAGGTATTGGCGTCCCGACGGTCGGTTTTCTTCTTCGATCGCTTCTCCGGCTGGATCAGGATCGTCTCGCGACAACCGTACTCCACGAGCAACTTCACCAACCAGTCGTTGAATCCACAGACCTCCAAAATCGCTACAAACCCTCCTTCCCGAACAGCCTGCTTCTTCAGTGCCTCCAAGAATTCCCGCACTCGCGCCCATTCCGTACTGACCTGACGCTTGAGGAGTACGTCCCCCGTTTCGTTGCGAAGATTCACGGTCAACTGTTTCTTGTGCTGGTCGATCCCAAGGTACAACATAGTTGGTCCTCCTGTCTGTGCTTCTGGTGAGTGAAACAACCACTACACCGTGTATAGCACCAGGAGGACCGCTCTTTCATAGAATCATACGTGCGCGATTAACGCATACGGTTCCTCAAGGTACAGTTTCACTTCACGTGGTACACCGAGTGGATGACTTCCGCTGCCGGGAGCGGATAACGCTCCAGGAGTTGGGCAAAGCAGGGCCACGGTAGCGGTCCTGCTTGGCTGCGGCGTCCCAGCCATTTTCGCCAAAGCCTCGTGACCTCATACCGGAAGCGCGACAACGTATCGTAGTTGCCGGTGATCCCATAGTACGCGTAGTGGCCACGAAGTTTCTGGCTCAGTGTCTGGTGTTGCTCGGGGATCGGCTGGTGTCGATGCCATCGGCACCACTGGGCGATCGTCCGTATCGCCCGGCTAAACCGACTTGCCGCCGTCTTGCGTTTGAGCACCCAGCACCCCTTCCGGGAACGGCCCCAGTAGTGGGTGAAACCCAGCAGGGTGAACGTCCCCGGTCTGCCGCCGTGCGGTCGGTCTACCTCGGCCGGCCTCCGGGGCGGTCGGAACGACACCAGTTGGGTCTTCTCCGGATGGACCGTGAGGCCATACTTCCCGAAGCGTTGCGGAAGCACGGCCATCACCCGCCGGGCGTCTTCTTCCTGGGTGAATCCGATCACGAGTCGAGTAGCCCGGGGGAATCTCACCCCCAGGCCCTCTCGGAACCGGACGTGAACGTCTCCGCTCATCCGGCTCTTATTGTCCAGTCGCCGGTCGAACGCCGATCTGCCATTGGTAGAACAGATTCGGCTCGCGTCGGGCGAGGCGGCCCAACCAATGGGTCGCGTTACGCTGATGACGCCGATACCGTTTGAGTTTCCTACGCACCCAGTAGACAAGGGAACGCTCCAGATACCTGAGAATCGGGTTTAACGCCGAGCGGTAGAACCGCCCGTAGTAATTGATCCACCCACGCACGTAAGGGTTGACAAATCGAGCGATTTCGTCCAGCGATTGATTATTCCGCGCGGCGCCGAGGCGCCAATCGCGGATCGCCGCCCGAATCTTCTTGGCCGCTTTGGTGCTGACCGCCGGAAGGAAGCTCACGAAGGGCTTTCCCCAGCGGTTCTTGGCTCGTCGCGGCCGAAAGGTGTATCCCAGGAAGTCGAACTGGATGTGGTCGTGCGTGCCACGCCGGTCGCTGTCCTGACAGTAGACGATCTTCGTCTTCACAGGATGAACTTCCAGATGGCACTCCTTCAGGCGTTCTCGCACGGCTTCCAGCAGGGACTCTGCTTCCGCACGTGTGGCCGCGTGAATGACCACATCATCCGCATAGCGCTCAAACTGGACGTGCGGATGGGTCCGCCGCATCCACTGGTCGAACGCATAATGCAGGAAGAGATTCGCAAGTAGGGGGGAAATCACTGACCCCTGTGGCGAACCCTTCGTTCTTTCCTCCAGGTGGCCGTCCGCATGTTGCACGGGGGCCGTAAGCCACCGCTGGACATACAGGATGATCCAAGGCAGTTCCGTGTGGTGCCGAACGGCGCGCATCAAGAGCTCATGATCCAGATTGTCGAACGACAACATTACAGAATACCCCCTTCGATAACCCACCTGAGCCGGAAGAGATCGAGGTCATCGATCCGGCTCATCCGCTCTTTGGCCGCAAATTCAGGCTTAGTTCGCGTCATCGGCCTTCTCTGGCTGGTCCTGATTTCGTCTTGGTCGCCTACCGGGACGTGATGCAACTCAAGCTAGCAGTGCTAGCAACCAACCTCGCCTCCGTGCCCCTCTTCCTGGCCCGCACAAAATTCACTGCCCAGGCCATTGAGGAACTGCTGTCTTTGGTCAAGGAGTGCGAGCCGTCATGCTACAGAATCCTAAAAACCTCTGGCGTCAACTGTCGGAGGCGCTCCGGCAGGAAATCCTCGAAAACCTCGTCCCCATCTTCACAGAGGTGATCTATGAACACGTCGGAACTCGTTCATCCCAGCCATGTCCAACGTCAAGCGGTGGTCTATGTGCGGCAATCCACTCCTCATCAAACACTTGCCAACCAGGAAAGCCTTCAGATGCAGTACGGGCTCCGACAGCGCGCCGTGGAGTTGGGTTGGGGGCCTTCTGATGTCCAGGTCGTGGACTCGGACGTCGGGCGAACGGGAAGCAGCATCAAAGGACGCCGTGGTTTCCAGCAACTCGTGACCGATGTCACCATGGGGAAGGTCGGCATCATCCTGGCCTACGATGCCACCCGGCTGGCCCGCAACTGTTCCGACTGGTACCAACTGTTGGATCTGTGCGGCTATCGCGACTGTCTCATCGCCGATCGCGATGGCGTCTACGATCCCGGTTCGGTCAACGGCCGTTTGCTCCTGGGGTTGAAGGGAACGATCTCGGAGCTGGAGCTTCATACCCTTCGCATCCGCTTGACTGCCGGGATCCTGAGTAAAGCCCAGCGGGGCGAGCTGGCGTTGACCTTGCCTACGGGCCTGATCCGCGATCCTTCGGGCCAGGTCTTCAAACATCCCAATCTCGAAGTCCAAAGCCGCTTGGAGTTGATTTTCGACACCTTTTTGAAGCAGAAATCGGCAAGCAAGGTGGTACGTTTCCTCAAAGACCGTGACCTGACCATTCCGCGTCAAGATCGTCAGGGGGACATTCGCTGGCGTCCGGCCACGGAGGCAGCCGTATGCTTGATCCTCAAGCACCCCGCCTATGCCGGGGCCTACACCTACGGACGCAGCCGCAGCATGGGCAGACACGGTCCAGAAAAAGGGAGCTTGCAGAAACCGCTTCCCCGCGAACAATGGAAAGTGTGCATCCGGGACAAGTACCCAGCGTACATCTCCTGGGAGACTTACGAGCGGATCGAGGCCATGTTGCAGGACAATTCCAGCTTGTACGACCGCAACAAACGGCGTGGGGTGCCGCGGCCGGGCAAGGCCCTCTTGCACGGCATCGTCTACTGCGGCGAGTGTGGGCACAAAATGGTCGTCCAGTACAAGGGCGGAACCAGGTACCTCTGCAACCACCTGCGGCAGCAACACCAGGTCCCTGTGTGCCAGTACATTCCCGGCGATCCCATCGACGACCACGTGGTTCGGTTGTTTCTGAATGCCTTCTCTTCTGTCGAGTTGGATCTCCACGGCAAGGTCGTGGAAAATGCCCGCCAAGAACGCGACGAGGTGCTCCGCTCGCACCGCCAGCAACTGGACCGTCTGCGTTACCAAGCACGCTTGGCCGAACGGCAGTTCAACCAGTCCGATCCGGACAACCGCTTGGTGACGGCAGAACTGGAGCGGCGCTGGGAACAAGCCTTACGCGACTTGAAAGCCGCGGAGGAGGCATTCGAGCGGCAACAACAGCAATATCCCAATCTTCCCACACTCGATACGGCCACAAGAAAGGCCCTGGAAAACATCGGTAACCACCTTCCCCAATGGTGGGCGCAAGGTCGTCTCTCTCCGCAACACAAGAAGGCCTTGCTGCGATCGCTGATTGACAAAGTGGTGATCCGGCGCGTGCGGCGGGATACCGTCCACACCCGCGTAGTTTGGAAGGGCGGTGAAGTCACGGCCGCCGAGATTCCCGTTCCTGTCGGCTCGTTGGCCGACCTCTCCCAGGCCAAGAAGTTGGAAACGGAGATCCTCCGGCTTTCGGCCGAGGGACTCAGTGATGACACCATGGCGCAACGACTGACCCATGAAGGATACCGCTCTCCTATGCGGCTTGTCGTCCTGCCAAGCACCGTGAGGACGATCCGGCTGCGCCATCGGATTTTCATTACGCGCCACCAATCTCATCCACGTCGTATTCCGGGCCATCTTACGGTGCCCCAACTGGCCGAGAAATTGCACGTTCCGTTTCACTGGATTCACGACCGAATTCACAACGGTACAATTCGAGTGGCCAAGGACAAAGAGACTGGTCTTTACCTTTTTCCCGATCGACCGAAAACCTTGGAGCGATTCCGCAAACTGCTCGCCGGTAAGCTCCACAACTTGCGTTTTTGAAAGGGCATCCAGATGCGGTATCCAAGAACTTCCGGATATCCACTTCCAAGATCCAGCCGCCACCGGTCCTCATCGTCTGCCGCCATAAGGCGTCCAGGGCTTGATGCGCCGATCGTCCGGGGCGAAAGCCGTACGAACTGTCGTAAAAATCCTGCTCGTACACGGCCTCCAACACCATGACCACCGCCCGCTGGAGCACTTTGTCCTCCAAGGTCGGGATTCCAATCGGACGGGTGTCGCCACCTGTTCCTTTCGGAATGTGCACTCGACGCACCGGCGGCGCCCGGTACGTGCCGGACTTGGCCCGGTCGAGAAGCGACTGGAGGTTGTGCTCCAACTCCTTCTCGTAGTCCGCCGCCGTCTGCCCATCCACGCCCGGGGCTCCGTCTTTACGCGTGCGTCGGTAGGCCTCGCGTAGCCAGTCGAGGTCGATGTGGTAGGCCAAGGAAGTGAATCCCATCTGCGGGGATTGCTTCGCCAGTTCTGCTATCCGTTGTTGTCGCGTTGACACGACGTCGAGTTTCGAGGCACTCGCCATGTTTCCCTCCAACGGTTCTGTAACTCGACGCCTCGCTTCCCTCCCCAGGGTTCTCCCGGGTGGAGTTTCCCTGGTTCCACGGTACTATCAAGGCGTTACGACCCCCTGCCGTCCATCCCGCCGCGTTTCGTTTCCTTCACGCGGCCGGTACCAAGGTCGCACTCGGGTTTCGCTCCCGCAGGGCGGAGTGCCGCCGCGCGGGCCTGGAGTTGTTCACCCGGTACCTCCGGCCGGGGTTTTCCTTGGAGACGACAGGGTCTCCCACGTTCCTGGGGAACCCTCCTGTGCCTATGCCCTGCTCTTCGACCCCGGCAGGTCCCGTCACCCAACCACACGGTGCATCGTCACGGCCCCCGCCAAAATCCACAACGAGGGCCCCTGCAACTCGACTCATTTCGGGGCTCAATCACACGGCCTGAGCACTCACTGTCTACGCTTCGCGGGGAGGGTTGCCCCTCCACCACGCAAGACTCGTTTCCGGCTGCTGGTTAGGCTCTACCGGGCGGGATTGGCTACCCACAGGGTTCCTGCGAAAGGTTTCGAGCGTATCCTACATCCCATCCTCCTTTCCCAAGCTTTCGTGGCGCACGGCCGGGTGGCCCTGGGCGGTTGCCCGCCCAGGGCTCCCACAGACCCGTCTCTGAAAGAGCCACCTTTGTCAAGGGCCCCCTGGCGATTTTCTGCGCGCACCCTCCACGCCCAAGTCCGAAAGGACATGTTTCTTCGCTTGTTCACCTGAGTTTCATTGAGGAATCGGTCTTGGGTGGTTGTCGCGGTCATGTTCATCGAGGTTGTTCGCGCCGTTCTTTTCTCGTGCGGCGGCACCCCTATCCATCTCTTCGTGAATCCGCCTGCCTGTAGCGGCAGTCGGTCAGGCCAACTGGGACCTGACACCGAGTATTCTGTTGCGACCGTCTCGCGGACGCTAGGCCGTCTCAATCAAGAATACGCTCGGCAAGGAATGCCGAGTCCATGGGGGGGGTCAGACTGGCCTTGCGTCTACGAGGGCATCCTTCACCAGGAAGGAGAGCCGATGCAACCGCCTATCCTATCGCTCCTGTTCCTCTTGTTCGTTCGCTTCGCTGTTCCTAGGACGAAGGCTACCAGAGCCTCCTCATGAGCCTACCAGCGCTCAATCCACGGCACCTCAACGCCGGTCTGCCGGCACAAATCCACCGCCGCCTCGTAGACCGTCATCCCCTTGAGCGCGGCCCAAAGCTGGATCTGGTTCCCAGCAAAACCGCACTTGAAGCAGCGACACACGCCCCGGGTGAGTTGCACCGAGAACGACCTGCTCCCTGGTGACGGGGAACTATGGACCGGACAAGGACCGCGCATCTGGTCCCCGCTGGCGCCACGCCCGACCAGCGACAGCAACTCCAAGACCCTGGCCATCGGTACCCGCGACTGTACCTCGCGGTAATTGACACCAGGCATAAGGTTCCTCCTTTCGCTCCACGACACAACAGAGAAGAGGCATCATACTTCACTACCCACCGGGCATCGTCTCCGTTGGCGTTCGTCGCCTGAACCGCGTTGGGCCTTCGCTTTCTTCCGTGGCGGGCCGCCTGTCACGTAGGGTTCGTTGTGTTTCACCATGTGCCAAATGACCGTCGTTAACCGACGCATCACCGCCACCCGACCGATCTTTGATCCGCGTCGCCTTTTGATCCTGCCATACCACGCCTTCGTCCATGCATCCCGCCGCAAGAGATGCAGGACCAATTGTCCGAGAATGAAGCGGGCCATCGCGCTGCCTTCCTTGGTTATCGAGCCCAATCGGTCTGTGGCCTCGCCGGAGTTCCGACACCGCGGCGTCAGGCCCCAGTAGTTCGCCAGGCTGCCCGGGCGCGGAAACCGCTCAATCGCGCCGATCCGTGAGGCCAACGCCAAGCTGCTGTACGCTCCGCAGCCTGGAATCGTCGCCAGCACCGCCGCCGTCTTGCTTGCCGCCTGCCGCTTCACGATCTCCGCATCAACCTTCTCGATCTGCTCATCCCAGAGTTCCCACTGCACCAGGAGCTGATCCATCTCCAGCCGGTCGATGCTCCCGAGGCTCACTTCGGTCAACCACTTCTTTCCTCGGATCGTGTCGAGCCCTTTGGTCGGACACTCTTGCTCCAGATTATGCTTCCGCAGGATGTGCTTGATCTTGTTGATCGTCCGTGTGCGGAGTCGTCCCAAACGCTGCCGCAGCGCGGTAATCTGCCGATCTGCCGCATCCTGCTCGCTGGGTAGCTGCACCCGGCGAATTCCTTGGACCGGTTTCCCCGCCAACAGCCGCTCACGGTTGAGCCACAGGATCTCACCCAAGGTATTGGCGTCCCGACGGTCGGTTTTCTTCTTCGATCGCTTCTCCGGCTGGATCAGGATCGTCTCGCGACAACCGTACTCCACGAGCAACTTCACCAACCAGTCGTTGAATCCACAGACCTCCAAAATCGCTACAAACCCTCCTTCCCGAACAGCCTGCTTCTTCAGTGCCTCCAAGAATTCCCGCACTCGCGCCCATTCCGTACTGACCTGACGCTTGAGGAGTACGTCCCCCGTTTCGTTGCGAAGATTCACGGTCAACTGTTTCTTGTGCTGGTCGATCCCAAGGTACAACATAGTTGGTCCTCCTGTCTGTGCTTCTGGTGAGTGAAACAACCACTACACCGTGTATAGCACCAGGAGGACCGCTCTTTCATAGAATCATACGTGCGCGATTAACGCATACGGTTCCTCAAGGTACAGTTTCACTTCACGTGGTACACCGAGTGGATGACTTCCGCTGCCGGGAGCGGATAACGCTCCAGGAGTTGGGCAAAGCAGGGCCACGGTAGCGGTCCTGCTTGGCTGCGGCGTCCCAGCCATTTTCGCCAAAGCCTCGTGACCTCATACCGGAAGCGCGACAACGTATCGTAGTTGCCGGTGATCCCATAGTACGCGTAGTGGCCACGAAGTTTCTGGCTCAGTGTCTGGTGTTGCTCGGGGATCGGCTGGTGTCGATGCCATCGGCACCACTGGGCGATCGTCCGTATCGCCCGGCTAAACCGACTTGCCGCCGTCTTGCGTTTGAGCACCCAGCACCCCTTCCGGGAACGGCCCCAGTAGTGGGTGAAACCCAGCAGGGTGAACGTCCCCGGTCTGCCGCCGTGCGGTCGGTCTACCTCGGCCGGCCTCCGGGGCGGTCGGAACGACACCAGTTGGGTCTTCTCCGGATGGACCGTGAGGCCATACTTCCCGAAGCGTTGCGGAAGCACGGCCATCACCCGCCGGGCGTCTTCTTCCTGGGTGAATCCGATCACGAGTCGAGTAGCCCGGGGGAATCTCACCCCCAGGCCCTCTCGGAACCGGACGTGAACGTCTCCGCTCATCCGGCTCTTATTGTCCAGTCGCCGGTCGAACGCCGATCTGCCATTGGTAGAACAGATTCGGCTCGCGTCGGGCGAGGCGGCCCAACCAATGGGTCGCGTTACGCTGATGACGCCGATACCGTTTGAGTTTCCTACGCACCCAGTAGACAAGGGAACGCTCCAGATACCTGAGAATCGGGTTTAACGCCGAGCGGTAGAACCGCCCGTAGTAATTGATCCACCCACGCACGTAAGGGTTGACAAATCGAGCGATTTCGTCCAGCGATTGATTATTCCGCGCGGCGCCGAGGCGCCAATCGCGGATCGCCGCCCGAATCTTCTTGGCCGCTTTGGTGCTGACCGCCGGAAGGAAGCTCACGAAGGGCTTTCCCCAGCGGTTCTTGGCTCGTCGCGGCCGAAAGGTGTATCCCAGGAAGTCGAACTGGATGTGGTCGTGCGTGCCACGCCGGTCGCTGTCCTGACAGTAGACGATCTTCGTCTTCACAGGATGAACTTCCAGATGGCACTCCTTCAGGCGTTCTCGCACGGCTTCCAGCAGGGACTCTGCTTCCGCACGTGTGGCCGCGTGAATGACCACATCATCCGCATAGCGCTCAAACTGGACGTGCGGATGGGTCCGCCGCATCCACTGGTCGAACGCATAATGCAGGAAGAGATTCGCAAGTAGGGGGGAAATCACTGACCCCTGTGGCGAACCCTTCGTTCTTTCCTCCAGGTGGCCGTCCGCATGTTGCACGGGGGCCGTAAGCCACCGCTGGACATACAGGATGATCCAAGGCAGTTCCGTGTGGTGCCGAACGGCGCGCATCAAGAGCTCATGATCCAGATTGTCGAAGAAACCTTTGATATCCAGATCAATCACCCAGTCTCGCCGCCAGCATCGCTGCCGCGCCGCCCCCACCGCATCCAAGGCTGACTTGCCGGGACGATACCCGTAGGAGTCAGGATGAAAGTGTGGTTCCAATAGTGGTTCCAGATAGATTTTCACCACCATCTGCGCGATGCGATCAGCGACCGTCGGGATGCCCAACGGCCTGGTTCCGCCTTGTCCTTTCGGAATCTCGACAAGCCGCACGGGTGGAGGAAAATAGCTCCCCGCGGACATTCGATTCCAGATCTTGTAGAGATTACCCTTCAGATCGGTTTCGAAGTCTTCAAGGGACTGTTGATCCACCCCAGCCGCTCCTCGATTCGCCTTGACCCTCTTGTACGCTTCCCAAACCACCTGTTTGGAAATCTCGTACGACTTGCCTTGCGCCATGAACTCCTCCCATTGCTGGTTGGTTCGTGTCTCAAGACCGAACAATTCAACCCCTTCGCTCCAGACCCATTACAGGCCCTTCATCGCTACTGCGGGTTGATCCGCCCCTGTGCCTCGCATCGGTACTCAGGTCCTCGTGGGGCTTCCACTTGGACGGCTCCCTTAGCATCGAGGCGACAGGTTCCCCGGTTGCCTGCACGAGCCTGAATCGGACTGACGCCACCTTAACGCCGGACGCCGCTCTGGCAGTAAGCGGATACCTCCAGAACTCATCCCGGGTTAACGACTGCCTCCCGGTTTCGACGTCGTTCCTACGCTTTCGACGGGTCATCAGTGGTTCACTTGCGTTCGTCTTTCCGATTCCTACCTGACACGGTCAAGCCGTGCCTTTTCCTTGACGCTCACCACGGATGGCTCTTGACCACCGCAGCTCAAGGTGGTTTGCAGCCTGCCTCCGCAGACCGGCTGCGAGGGACCTTGTTTCCCTCATCTCGTGCACGCCATCTCGGGCGCACAGTCGTCGGCGTAGCGAATCAAGAACGCTCGGCCTTTCAAACGGGGCTGCACCTCCTCTGCGAACCATTCGTCCAGCACATAGTGCAGATAGACGTTGGCCAGCAGGGGTGAAATGACCCCGCCCTGCGGCGAGCCCGTTTCCGGAAACGAAAGATTTCCCGCTTCGAGCACGCCCGCGTTGAGCCACTTGCCAATCAAACGGAGCAACACCCCGTCACGGACCCGATGCTGGAGAAATTCCCGCAAATGGGCGCGATCCAACGTGTCGAAAAATTTGCGGATGTCCACCTCCAGGATCCAACCGCCACCGGTCCTCATCGTCTGCTGCCATAGGGTGTCCAGCGCCTGGTGGGCCGATCGTCCGGGCCGGAAGCCATACGAGCCGTCGTGAAAGTCCTGCTCGTAGACCGCCTCCAGCACCATGACCACCGCACGCTGAAGCACCTTGTCTTCTAGCGTGGGAATTCCGATGGGGCGCGTGTCGCCACCCGTTCCCTTCGGAATGTACACCCGCCGCACCGGCGGCGCCCGGTACGTGCCGGATTTGGCTCGGTCCAGAAGCGACCGGAGGTTGCCCTCCAGGTCCTTCTCGTAGTCCTCCGCCGTCTGTCCGTCCACGCCCACGGCTCCGTCTTTACGTGTTCGCCGGTACGCCTCGCGCAGCCAGTCGAGGTCGATGTGGTAGGCCAGGGAAGTGAACCCCATCTGTGGGGACTGCTTCGCCAGCTCTGCTATCCGTTGTTGTCGCGTTGACACGACATCGAGTTTCGATGCACTCGGCATGTTTCCCTCCAACGGTTCTGTAACTTGACGCCTCGCTTCCCTCCCCAGGGTTCCCTCGGGTGGAGTTCCCCTGTTTCCACGGTACTATCAAGGCGCTACGACTCCCTCCCGTCCTTCCCACCACGCTTCGTTTCCTTCGCGCGGCCGGTACCAAGTCGCACTCGGGTTTCGCTCCCGTGGGCGGAGTGCCACCGCGCGGGCCTGGAGTTGTTCACCCGGTACCTCCTTCCGGGCTTTTCCTTGGAGACGACAGGGGCTCCCACGTTCCTGGGGAACCCTTGGTGCTCATGCCGTGCTCTCCGACCCCGGCGGGTCCGAATACACCCGACCAATTTGGTGCTTCGACGCGGCCCCCGCTAAAATCAGAACGAAGGCTCCCACGACTAGACTCCTTTCGAGGCTCAATCACACGGCTTCGGCACTCGCTGTCTACGCTTCGCAGGGAGGATCGCTCCTCCACCACGCAAGACTCGCTTCCGGCTGCTGGTCAGGCTCTACCGGTCGGGTTTGGCTACCCGCAGGGTCCCGACGAAAGGTTTCGAGATATCTCCTACATCTCATCCTCCTTTCCCAAACTTCGTGGCGCAAGATTTTCTAAGGCATAAATCCAGTGTCCAATGGTAGTTGCATTTGTCCATCAAGAGTCGTTATACTGCCGATGTCTGGAGAAACGGAGTCAGGCTCTGCTCACGACGCAAGGGAGACAAGGGATATCCAGGCTCCAGTGCGCCAATGGCGTACGAGACCCCTGATGGCGATTTCGTCACCAGGGGTCGTTCTTTGAATCCCATTGGACACTGGACCTATGCCTTTTCTTCGGCTGTCAAAGAGTTTTTTTTCAAGGGTGACGCTTCGGTCTATCCATACCGCGATCGGGCATTTTTCGCGGTAGCGAAAAACGAGAAGCGCGGTATGGGGTCGAGCGTAGGGTCGGTTGTTCTCTGGAATCGTCTTCTCGGTCGAGACGCGGGGCCGGCAGGTGCCCATCGGGTAGCTCCAACCTTTTGCCTGGGATGTATCGCCCATTGAGCGACCATCGAATTGGCTACATCGGAGATTTTACCGAGTGGTGCTGCCACGGCCCCTCGAAACTCAGAAAGGCGCTCCTTGCGGGCGCACAGGCATAGCGGAAGGTGGCCGGACAGCCCCGACGGCTCTCGTCGAACAGACGACCTGATACTTCTCCTTCGTTTGAAATTCTTGATCGTATGGTTTGTGCTAGAGTTGCTCGACCTCGCGCGGAGGACAGGGCTACGGTGGGAACCGACCCGAGCGCCGCGGCGAGGGGCCAAGACCGGAGACGGGGTGGACTCTTGTCCGCCCCGCTCCCTTTTCTTGTCTCCGGGATTGGCACCAACGCGATAAATCCCGGGGGTTTGGGGGCTGGCCCCCAAGACTCAAAAACTCCTTGTTTCCGCTGTTTTCCCTGCGCCCTGCCTAGCCGATCGCTCGGCCCGTTGCACCTTGCGCTGACACTCCCGTTGTGAAAACAATCGCCACGGGGCAAAGGGTTGCCCTCTTGCCCCCACCGCATAGAGCGCCAACGCCAGCTTCCGCGCCACGGCGATTAACGCCCCCTTGCCCCGGTCTTTGTCCTTCGCCTTCTTCGCCTCGAACCAGGGCTGGACGAAGACGGACTGGACCGTCCGCATCGCCGCGAAGTACAGCCAACGCCGCACCAGCGATGGGCCTCGCTTGGTGATCTTCAACTGGCCCTGGTGCTTGCCGCTGCTGCGCTCCTTGAGGTTCAGTCCCATCGCCTTGCGGTAAGCCTCCCCGCAGGGATAGTCCCGCGGATCGCCCAAGGCCACCCACAGCACGCAGGCGGTCGCCATGCCAACCACCTTGGCCTGTCGCTGGACCACCTCGTTGTCCTTGGCCAGGCGTTCCAGTTCCCGTCGCGCCTTCTGCGTTTCGCGGTACGCCGCCAGCGCCATCGTCGCCACCTGCCGCATCCGCTTGCGATCCCAGACGCCTTGGAAAACGCCCACGGTTTGTCCCGCCGAGGCCAGGAATTTCTCGATCTTCGCCGTCTCCTGGCCGCGGCGGCCCCACGTCGCCAGTCGAGTCGACGCGGACGCGTCTTCGGCCAACTCCGCCGGCCCGCCGTAATGAGCCAGCGCCTCAAGCAGGGTCACCGAACTGAGTTCCAAGAGCCTCGTGGCCTCCGGCCAGTGCCGCGCCAAAAGCGACTCCAATCGTCCCGTCCACAACTGCTGGATGCCCTGCTGGACGTCGAGCCAATCGGCCCAGTAGGCCATTGCCGCGTCGGCGTCCTTCTTCTGCCGGTACGGCCACGGACTGGCTTTGCCGAAGGCCGCCAACTCGGCGATCACCGCCGCATCCTTCCCATCGTGTTGCGAGGGCACCCCGTCAAACACCTCCGCGTAGTCGTGGGCCGCTTTCCCGCCGACGCGATGGACCGCCAGCCCCGCCTGATCGAGCTGCGTCCGGACTGCATCGCCATAGGTCCCCGTCGATTCCATGGCCACGATCAACGAACCACGGTCCGCCACCTTACGCAAAAGCCCTACCAATACCCCAATCTGGGAGGGGTTTTGAGCCTTCCACGGACGTTCGAAGCTCCCATCCTTCCAGCGAACCACCGCACGAACCTCGTACTTGCCGATATCCAAGCCCGCCGTTGCCGCTCCCTGCGGAGCCCTCTTCGACACCTCTTCCAGCGCCAGGTCCTTGACATCCGTAGCCCGATAAGCTCTTCTTTTCATGGGGACGACCTTCCAAATTCAGTGCTAGGTTCGGAATTTTCACGACTTCCAACCCTAGCCCATTTCGAGGCGCCCCCTCTCTATTGCACTATAGCCAACTCAACAACTTCTTCTGGGTCTTGGCGCCGGGCAGTGCGGGACGCGGCTCCTGGCGGACATCCTGAACAAGCAGCCGGGGGCCAGGGTGACCCATGAGGAGCCGCCGCTCTTGTCGTGGAAGGTCGAGCCAGGGGCGATCGTAGAGCGGCTCAAGCGGATCCTGGCCAAGCGCAAGGAGCACATGGTCGGGGATGTGGCCTCGTTCTATCTGCCT
>Ga0074195_1002792_pt1 | contig 18198 bp, 18 predicted proteins | sample EPASupsiteHSE623_FD_64525 | JGI IMG/M metagenome (GOLD analysis project Ga0074195, IMG submission 64525) | Bioremediated contaminated groundwater from EPA Superfund site, New Mexico - Sample HSE6-23 | ecosystem: Environmental > Aquatic > Deep subsurface > Groundwater > Contaminated ...
GGCCAGAAGGTCCTGAAAGGCCCGCTCCCGGTCCTGGTCCGGCACTTTGCCTAGCGAGTAGGTGCGGGCCGAATGCGTGAGGGCGCTCTGCCGCGGGGCGGGCGTCCGGCTTTTCAGGAACACGCAGCCGCAGCCGAAGAAAAGGGCTATGACCGGGAGCAGAAGTTTCATTTCATCACGCCGGCCACCGCGTAGCAGACTATGGCGTCGCCGTGGCCCACTTCCCCGAGACCCTCGCGGCTTTTTGCCTTCACGCTGACGCTGTCCAGATCGAGCCTGAGAACCGAGGCGACCGACCGGCGGATATTTTCGTAATGCGGCTTGAGCTTGGGCTCCTCCGCCACAATCGTCACATCCACATTGGTTATCTTCGCCTTCTTCTGCCTGAGGATCCCGAGAACTTTTTCCGCTATCAGCGAGCTGGAAAGGCCCATGATGGTCAGGTCGGTGGGCGGGAAATAGATCCCTATCTCTCCGGCGGCCACCGAGCCCAGCAGGGCGTCGCAGACGGCGTGCAGCACCACATCCCCGTCCGAATGCCCCAGCAAGCCCTTGGGGTGGTCTATCTTTACCCCGCCGAGAATGAGAGCGCGGCCCTCCACCATGCGATGGATGTCGTAACCGAAACCAAAGCGGGGCCGCGCGGCCGGGGCGGCGGCGGAAGCTCCGGATTTTTCCGCGGGCGCCGGCTCCGGCCCGTGCGCGCCGCTTTTCTGTTTTTCTTTCATGAAAGCCTCCGCCACTATCACATCTTCCGGCGTGGTGATCTTTATGTTGCGGTAGTCCGATGGGACCACGGCCACCTTAACGCCGAGTTTTTCAAGTATCTGGGATTCGTCGCTGTGGTCCGCGCCGGGCCCGGAGGCCGCCAGCGCCCGCTCCAGGACCTCCCTGCGATAGCACTGCGGCGTCTGCACGGCCATCAGGCTGGAACGGTCCAGCGTGGCTTCGAAGAATTTCCCGTTCCCGGAAACCCGTTTGACGGTATCCTTGACCGGAACGGCCGGCACCGCCGCGCCGGAGAAAGCGGCCGCGCGCAGGGTTTCGGCCACGAGCCGCGGGCTGACCAGCGGCCTGGCGCCGTCATGCACGGCAACCAGTTCCACGGCCGGAGAAAGCGCCGCGAAACCGTTCTTCAGGGAGGCCATCCTGGTGGGGCCGGCCCTGGCCGTCTTGAAACCGCGGGCCTTCCAGGCCGCGCCGTGCAGGGCCAGATTCTCCGGCCCCAGAACCAGCACAAGTTCGCCGAAGCCGGCGGCCGAGAAAACCCCGGCGGTCCACTCCAGCATGGGTCTGCCGGCCAGCTCGAGGTACTGCTTTTCCCGGCCCATCCTGCTGCCGCGCCCGCCGGCCAGGATTATGGCCGCGCTGCGTTTCGGGATTTTAGTCTCTTTAACAGCCATATCGACTGCCATAAGCCGTATGCCTGCCGATAAACTTTGCGCCGGCTTACGGCGGTTTGCGGGCTTACGCCTGTTGCTGCTGCGCCTGCTTCACATTTTTCACGCGGGCGAAGATTATGCGGCCCTGAGAGGTCTGGAGTATGGACTGCACCACGGCGTCCACTTTCTTGCCCACGAATTCGCGGCCGTCCTCCACCACTATCATGGTGCCGTCGTCCAGATAGCCCACGCCCTGCTCTTTTTCCTTTCCCTCTTTCATGATGAAGATGGGCATATCCTCTCCCGGCAGCACCACCGGTTTGAGCGCTATGGAGAGGTCGTGGATGTTCAGCACCGTCACATTCTCAAGCGCGGCCATCTTATTGATGTTGAAATCCGTGGTCACTATGCAGGCGCCAAGTTCGTCGGCTATGCGCACCAGCTTGGAAGCGGAATCGCTCAGCTCCTTTATATCGCGGTCCAGGATCTTGAACGGAACCACCTTGGATTCCTGCAGGCGGGCCAGGATGTCCAGCCCGCGGCGGCCTTTGGCCCGCTGTATATGCTCCGGCGACTCGGCCAGGTTATGCAGTTCCTGCACTATGAACCTGGGCGTGACCACGCCGCCTGTTATGAAATGCGTCTCGCAGATATCAAAGATGCGGCCGTCCACTATGGAGGAGAGGTCCAGGATCTTCATCCCGCGGCCCTGCCGCTTGCCGATGGACAGGATGTTCTTGTCCAGATCGTCCAGCTCCGGGATCTTCCTGACGCTTATCATCACGCCCAGCAGCGCCAGCGCGTAGCGGATCATCGCGTTGTACTTGAGCCAGATCTCGTTGAAGCCGGCGTCCCCGACCTGGAAAACCGTGTAATCCAGGAGCTTGGAGATTATTATGCCGACCACGGCTCCGATTATGCCGACTATCAGCGAAAACAGGCTTACGCTTTCCAGCACATATTCCACTCCGATGATGACCACTCCGGCCACGAAACCCAAAACCAGCCCTTTCATGTCCTTCGACACGGTAAAGTAGGCCAGCGCCGGCGTGCCCAACAGGGCCACGGCTCTGAAGATCCATCCTGTCATAGTGTTTCTCCTTTGATGTCGACGGGCGGCGCTTCTCGTCCGCCCGGTCCCGTCCGTCGGGCGGCCTTCCGAGGCGCGTCGGACGCGCTCAGCGCCGAATGCAGTTCGGCGATATCCGCCACCTGAATAACTTCCAGTTCCTTCAGTTTCAGCGGCTCCTTCTTCAGGGCCGCTTTTGGGGCGTAGGCCTTCCTGAACCCCAGGCGCTCGGCCTCCAAAAGGCGGCGCGCCATAAAAGCGGTGGACGAGGTCTGGGCCAGGATGCCCACCTCTCCGAGAAAAACGACATCCGGCGGCAGGATCATGTCCCTGGCGGAACTTATCAGCGCCGCGCAGAAAGCCAGGTCCAGCGCGGGGTCCTTAAGCTTTATTCCGCCCTGCAGGCTGGCGAAAACATCCATGGTGTCCAGGCGCAGGCCCGCGTTCTTTTCCACCGCCGCTATCAGCACCTGCGAGCGGTTCAGGTCGAGCCCCGCCACCGTGCGGCGCGGGTAAGGGTAATAGGAACGGGACACCAGCGCCTGGATCTCGGCCAGCATGGGCCGGGAACCCTCGAACGCTATGGAGTAGGCGCGGCCGGCCAAAGCGCGGGTGCGGTCGGTATTGGCCATGAGCTCGCTGGAATCCTTCACCGAAAGCAGTCCCCGTTCCGTCATTTCGAAGAGGCCGATCTCGCTGACCGGGCCGAACCTGTTCTTATGAGGCCGGAGTATGCGGTAGACATTGCTTTTCTCGGCGTCGAAGTAAAGCACGGTGTCCACGATATGTTCCAGCACCTTGGGCCCGGCCAGGTCGCCGTCCTTGGTCACATGCCCCAGCAGGAACAGCGGCACGCCCCTGGATTTGGCCGCCTTCAGCAGTTCGGAGGCGCATTCCCGGATCTGGCCCACCGAACCGGGGCTGCCCATGAACTCCGGATGATACGCGGTCTGTATGGAATCCAGCACCAGCATGGCCGGTTTTATCTTGTTGAAGACATCTATGACCTTGGCCAGGTTGTTCTCCGAAAGCAGATAGATGTTATCGGACTTCGCTCCGAGCCGGCGGGCGCGTGAGCCCACCTGCGCCAGGGATTCCTCGCCCGAAACATAAAGTATTTTCTTATCCTTCAGCGCGCCTTCCGACATGGCCTTCGCCGCTTCCATCATTATGGTGGATTTGCCTATGCCCGGGGGCCCGGCCAGCAGCAGCACCTGGCCCTCTATGATCCCGCCGCCCAGCGCGCGGTCGAATTCCCCGATGCCGGTGGACATATACCGCGGCTCCACGCTTTCGGCGTCGGAAAGCCTCACGGGATCGGAGGTGAATTCGGTAAGGCCCCTGGGTCTGGCGGCGGCCCTGGAAAGGGTCTCCTCGGCCTCCTCGACGAAAGTATTCCAGCGGCCGCAGGCCGGGCATTGCCCCGTCCATTTGGCCGAGTCCTGCCCGCATTCCTGGCATCTGTAAATGGTCTTCAAACGGGGCATAGATCACTTGGCGGATGTTTTAGCTCCGACGGAACCCAGCGAGGCCAGGCCCAGCAGATAGGCGATATCCTTGTCCTCGAAGATCACGCGCGCGGTGTAGTTGACCCTTTTGACTTCCTGCATATCGTTCACGCGCATGCCGGCCGAGATATATTTCCCGAACATAAATTCCAGGCCGGCGTCGTAGCGCGGCTTGTCGAAAAACCGTTCCTTGATGTCGCGGCGGCGCCCGAAGTCGGAAGCCTCCAGCAGGAACCGCACCCTGTCCCATTTCCGGTCGGCGTAAAAAGGCCGGTACTTCACGCCCCCGCCGCCGGTGCCGTGCAGGGCGCCGGCGTAAAGTTCGAAAGCCCTTATGTCCCAGCCCATGAGCGCGTCCACGGTGTTGGGCGTCTCGTAATTGACGCCGCGCGCGCGGTCCCTGGAATTCATCAGATTGGAGCCGCCGAGATAATAGTAGCGGCCTTCGCGCGGGTAGATCTTAACGCCGAGATCGCCCTTCGTGCCGTACGCCAGCGGTTCGTACCTGGTCTGGATATTCCAATAGGTCCTGAAGCCGCCCACGCGGCCGACTATTTCCTTCACCGAGGCGCTGGCGTCCTTCAGATTGTCCAGCGTGGAGGCCACATCCTCTTTCATTTTTTTATCGGAAACCAGCGCGCCCGCCACGCCCTCGCCATTGCGCACCCTGGCCAGCAGTTCGTCCACCTGCGTAAGCACGCCGTCCAGCTTGACCGTGATGCCGTCCATGCGCTCCATGACATTTTCCGCGTGCGGTCTGGAGGTTTTCACTATCCGGTTCAGGCCGTCGCTCACTTCGCGCAGATTGGCCAGCACCTCGTTGAGGTTCTTCCCCATCGAGCCGTCGCCGCGCAATTCGTTCACGAAGCCCTGCACATCCTCCACGGCCTTGGCCATGGCCCGGTCTATGGGCAGGGAATCGGAGCCCTTCACCACATCGCCGGCCTCTATGACACCGGCGCCCGCGCGGCCCTGGTCTATCTGCAGGAACTTGGAGCCGATAAGGCTGGTGGCGCCGACAAGGAATTTTGCGTCCCGGTAGATCTTCACCTTGCTCTGCACGGACAGCTGGACGCGGACCCGGTCGCCCTGCAGATAGATCCTGTCTATTTTGCCCACGGCCACGCCGGCCAGCTTTACCATGGATTTGTCGGGCAGGCCGGTGACATCCTGGAACTCCACATAAACGGGGTAATAGGACTGGAAGGAAAAATCGCCCAGCAGGAAAACGGCGGTGCCGAGCAGGGCCATGCCCGCCAATACGAAGATACCGACCTTGGCTTCGTCGTTCATATCCAGCCTACCATTATAAATAATTACGCGCTTTATTAATACCGCGCGTATCCCGCGTTAGTGCCGCCGGACATGTTCCGCGGAAAGAGCGTCCTCTATGAATTTCTGCACCACGGGGTTTCCGGACTTGCGCATTTCGTCGGGCGTGCCGGCATTCTCGAAGTTGCCGTTGTAAAGCATGGCTATCCTGTTCGAGATGGCGAAAGCCAGTTTTATATCATGCGTGACTATTATGGAGGTTATCTTCAGCTTGGCCGCCATATCGCTGATGAGCCCGAGCACCATCTCCGAAGTGATGGGGTCCAGGCCGGTGGTGGGCTCGTCGTAGAAAATGTATTTCGGCTCGGCCGCGATGGCGCGCGCCAGGGCCGCCCGCTTCTTCATGCCGCCCGACAGCTCCGCGGGTTTGAGGTTCTCGGCGTTCTCCAGCCCCACCAGGGCCAGCTTCTCCCTGGCTATGCGCGGGTATTCCTTTTTCGGGATCTCCGTGAGATACTTCAGGCCGAATGTCACATTCTCCATGACCGTGAGCGAATCGAAAAGCGCCCCGCCCTGGAAAAGATAGCCGAAATCGCGGCGGATCTTCGCCAGCTCGAATTCGTCGTCCACCACGGAAATCTCCCTGCCGTCCAGCAGCACCTGGCCGGAGTCCGGTTTGATCAGCCGCACCACGCATTTCAGGAAGGTGCTCTTGCCGCAGCCCGAGGGGCCTATGACGCTGAAGATCTCGCCGTCGTTGATGACGGCGGAAGCGTTATCCAGCACTTTCCTGCCGGAATAGATCTTGGAAAGGTTCTTTACCTCTATCATCAGATTATCCCCGCCGCCACCAGCATGGCGCTGACGAAATAATCCAGCACCAGCACCAGCACCATGCTCATGACCACCGCTTCCGTGGTGGCCTTGCCCACGCCCTCGGCGCCCTCTTCGCAGTGCAGGCCTTTATAGCAGGACACCGTGGCTATCATGAAGGCGAAAGCGAAGGTTTTCAGGAAGCCGTGCATGAAGTTCTTTATTTCCATGAAGGTGAAAATATCGTTCCAGTACACGGAGCTGGGCACGCCAAGCTTGACCGTGCTGACCAGGAAACCGCCCAGCACGCCGGTGAAATCGGCGAAGACGGTCAACAGCGGCAAAGTGAGCATGAAAGCGATGTAGCGGGGGATCAGCAGATAACGGACGGGGTTGGTGCCGAGAGTGTAAAGCGCGTCCAGCTGCTCGGTAACGCGCATGGTGCCTATCTCCGCGGTGACCGCGGCGCCCACCCGGCCCGCGACCACTATCGAGGTCAGCACCGGGGCCAGTTCCTTGACCAGCGAGAAGGCCACCATAGTGCCTATGTAGAGCGGTTCGTTGAACCAGTTCTTTGAGGTGTAGCCCATCTGCAGGGCGAGCACCATGCCGGTGAAAAAGCTGGTCAGCACCGTGACCGCCAGGGAATCCACGCCTATGCGCACCGACTGTTTGATGATCTCGCGCGTTTCTGGGGCGGCCCTGAAAAGCCAGATGAACAGCGACTTTATCATCAGGGCGACGGCGCCCAGTTTCCCGGCCAGGGATAAAGCCCTCCGCCCCACGCCGCCGTAAATATCCATCATAGTCAGATTATATGAAAATCCGTCACACCGCCATGGTAAACCGCGGAACCCTGGCGGTTATAAGAGTGACCGTTTCGTACGGAATGGTGCCTCCGGCGGCGGCCAGATCCCGCGCCGTTATTTCCGCGCCGCCGTCCCGCCCTATCAGCACCGCCTCAGAGCCAACGGCGGCGCCGGGCGCGTCGGTGACATCCACCATGGTCATATCCATGGTGACATTGCCGATGACCGGGCACTTCTTTCCGTTTATGATGACCTCGGCTTTGTTCGAATACGCGCGCAGATAGCCGTCTCCGTAGCCCACCGGCATGGTGGCCACCGTGGTCTGGCGGGAAGTTCTGAAAGATCTTGAATAGCTTATATAAGAACCGGCGCGCACCGTTTTGAGGAAGACTATTTTCGTCTTCCAGGACAGCGCCGGTTCGAAACCGTCCATCAGGCCGTAGGCCGCCAGCCCGGCGCGAACCATCTCCCAGCGGCTCTCCGGATAACTCACCAGCGCCGCGGAATTGGCGGCGTGCCTTATCAGCCCGGCGGCGCCGAGCCCCTCGAGCTCGGCGGCCGTCTCGGAAAAATAGCCGAGCTGCTCGGCGGTATATGCCGGGTCGCTGTCCGCGCAGGCCAGGTGGGTATAGAGCCCGCCGGCCGAGGCGGCGCCGGAGGCGGACAGCTCTTCGAATATTTTAACCACCGCCGGCCGGCGGGCGCCTATGCGTCCCATGCCGGTTTCCAGCTTGATATGACAAACGGTATTTTTGCCGAGAGAGCGGGAAGCCTCAACGACCTGCCGCGCCGCGTCGAGGCTGGCTATGGTCACCGTCAAACCGGCGTTGATCGCCTCCACGAAGCTTTCAAAAGGATAAAGGCTGCCCAGGACCAGCACCGGGGAAACTATGCCGGCGGCGCGAAGCGCCAGCCCCTCCTCCACGGAGGAAACGCCGAAACCCCAGGCGAGTTTTTCCCGCTCGGCGAAAGCGGCGGCCGCGGCGGCGCCGTGGCCGTAGGCGTCGGCTTTCACCACGAACATCACCTTCACGCCGGGGCCGCAGAGATCCCGTATTTTGAGCAGATTGTGTTTGAGGGCGGAAAGTTTTATTTCGGCCCAGGTGGGCCGCAGGAATTTGACGCCGGGCATGATCTCCACGGGGCTATAAGCCATAAGCTATAAGCAGTTTCCGTTTTGTACGACCTACAGCCTATAGCCTACGGCCTATGACATCCCCAGCCTATAGCCTATGGCATACGAATGGGGCTTAGGAGTTACAGTATCGCTTCTTCTTCCGCCAGGGGTTCGGCGCCGGGCATCTGCGGGTTCTCGAACCTTGTCAGCTCCGAACGGAAATATAACTCCACATCGCCCACGGGGCCGTTGCGCTGTTTGGCTATGATAAGGATGGCCTTGTTCTTCAGCGTCGGATCTTCCCTGTTGTAATATTCCGGGCGGTGGATAAGAGCCACCACATCGGCGTCCTGCTCCAGCGAGCCGGATTCGCGCAGGTCGGAAAGCTGCGGTCTGTTGTCCACCCGGCCTTTGTCCTCGCTGCGGCGGTTGAGCTGGGAAAGGGCCAGCACCGGAACCTTAAGCGAGCGGGCCAGGTCCTTCAACAGCCGGGAGATCTCCGACACTTCCTGCTGGCGGCTTTCCAGCCGGCCGGTGCCGCGGATGAGCTGAAGATAGTCTATGATGATGAGCCCCAGCTGTTTGTTCTGGTTCTTGAGCTGGCTCTGCAATTTGCGCGTGCGTGAGCGGATATCGAGGATCGTGAGGCCCGGCGTGTCGTCTATCCAGAGCGGCGAGGCGGCCAGCTTGGCCGAATATCTGGTGAGGTCCGTCCAGATCTCGCGCGGGAAATATCCCCGGCGGATGCCCTGGAGATTCGCGCCGGCCGCGGAGCAGAGCATGCGCTGGAAAATAGCGTGCTTGTCCATTTCCAGGGAGAACACGGCCACGGGGATCTGCGGCTTGCCGGTGTCGGACACGGCGGCATGGTAGGCCATGTTGAGAGCCATGGCGGTCTTGCCCTGGCTGGGCCGGGCCGCCAGGATGATGAGATCGGATTTCTGCAGGCCGGAGGTCATGTCGTCGAACCGGCTAAAGCCTGTGGGAACGCCGGTCACATTGTTCTTTTCGCTGTGAGCCTTCTCTATGCGCTCTATGACCTCCTGCGCCAGGTCGTGCGCTGAGGAGAAGCCGTGGTCGGTGTTGGTCTGGGCCACATCCATGATCTGCTCCTGGGCATAGTCCAGGATGTTCTCGACCTCCTCCGAATTGCCGAACGACTTTTCGATCACGCTGGTGGAAACGCGGATCAGATCGCGCAGCAGGGCTTTTTCCTTTACCAGCTGCGCGTAGGCCTGGGTGTGGGCCGCGGTCGTGACCTTCTCCATCAGCTCCGACAGGTAGGTCTGGCCGCCCAGCTCCTCCAGCTTGCCGTTCTTCTTGAGTTCGTCGGAAAGCGTGACGATATCCACCGGCTGGTTGCGGTTGTAAAGGTCCATCACCGACTCGAAGATGCGGCGGTGGATGTCGCTGTAAAAATGTTTGGCCTGGATTATCTCGGAAACGGTGCCGATGGAGTCCTTCTCTATAAGCATGGACCCGAGCACCGCCATCTCTGCCTCGATGGAATGGGGCGGGACTTTGTTATAGTTCATAGGCGATACGGCGCGCATGAGCACAGGAGCACAGGCCACAAGCCGGGAAACGATATCCTGCGCTTCTCTGTCGGCGGGCTCCTGGGCGGCTTAGGGCTCTTATTATTTGGTCTGCGCGGTGACGGTGATGCCGACTTTGGCGGTGATCCCGGGTTTAAGGACTATCTCAACCTCAAAGACCCCCACGGCCTTGATGGACGCCGGCAGCTTTATCGCGTCCTTGTGGATCTCGATATCGGCGGCGGCGAGATTCTTGATGATATCGCTTTTCGCGATCGAGCCGAACATTATTCCTTCCTCGGAGACCGGCCGGGAGAAAGAAAGCGACACCGCCGAGATCTTCTTGGCGAGGGCCTGAAGGCCCGTGTTCTCCACGGCTATGCGCTTGTTCCGTTTATCGGCGCTGTCCTTCCAGGCCTTCACGGCTCCGGGGGTGGCGTTCTCCACCAGGCCGCGCGGGATCAGAAAATTCCGGCCGTAACCATCGCGGACGGTCTTTATCTCGCCGGATTTGCCGAGGTTGTGTATGTCTTTCTTGAGTATTACTTTCATTGGGAGGCTCCAGTAAGTTAGATCGGCCGTCAGCCCGAGTAGGGCAGTATGGCGAGATTCCTGTTTATCTTCACGGCGCGGGCCAGCTGGCGCTGATGCTTGGCGCAGGCGCCGGTTATCCTTCTGGACAGCATCTTGCCGCCGTCGGCGCAGAAGCTCTTCACGATCTGAACCTGTTTGTAATCCACAAAGGCTATCTTCTCGGCGCAGAGCCGGCATACTTTCCGCCGGGGCGCGAAATGCCTCCGCGGACCGAAGGGACGCCGGGGGCCGTCCGCGGCCGGCCGGGGGGCCTGGGCGTCGGGGGCGGCAAATTCTTTCCTGGGTTCGTTGTTCATATGTTCTTCCTTGTTTGATTTCTAGAACGGCACTTCGTCCATGCCGGAGGCGTCGGCGATCTTGTCCGCGCCGGCGTCGGCGTCCGCCGCTTCCGCGGCCTCCGCCGGTTCCTGCGCTCCGGGAGCGTCGGCCGTGGCCAGGAACTGCACCCGCCGCGCCACCACGCGCATAACCTTGCGCTTCTGCCCGGTCTTATCCGTGTATTCGGAAAGGGACAGACGGCCCTCGACATAAACGGGGATGCCCTTCCTGGCGCGCTCCTTGCAGCGCTCGCCGGTGGGCCCCCAGACCGTCACGGGCACGAAAGTGGTGTCGTCCTTCCATTCGCCGGTAGCCTGGTCCTTGTAGCGCCGGTTAACGGCGACATCGAAGCTGCACACACCCTGGCCCTTCTGGGTGTAGCGCATCTCCGGGTCCCTTGTCAGGCGGCCCGATATCAGAACGAAATTCTGCTCAGGGATCCTTATATTCATATTTTTTCCGCCGGATTGTCCGGAATTAAACGGCGCTGGGCTTCTTGACCGCCGCCATGGTTTCCGCCACCGAGTTGAGCATCATCGCGCGCAGGACATGCTCCTGCAGCTTGAGATTGTGGGTGATGGTCTTAACGGATTCCGGCGCGGCTTTCACCTTCATGTAGACATAGAAGCCGTCCCGGTTCTTCCCGACGGGGTGGGAGAACTTCTTCCTGCCCAGCCGGTCCTCGTTCAGGACCTCGGCCTTTTCATCGGTCAGCATTTTCTTGGCCTTTTCCACTGTCGCGGCGGCGTCGGCGTCGGAAATCTGGGGATTTATGATGATCATCAATTCATATGTGTTCATAGTAGGACAATGATACCAAATCCGGCGGGTTCTTTCAATGAATTTATGGTTTTTCAGGCCTTCCGGCAGACCAGGATCTGTTTTTGCAGGCCGGAAGCGAAAGGGCGGCGGCTGAAATTACCGTATTTCTCAATGATCCTCAGACCGTTATAATGCAGCAAGGCGTCCAGTTCCGCCGGGTAAAAGCAGCGCATATTCAGCCGTCGGGCGGCCGTCAAGCGGCGGCCGGTCCTGTAAAACCAGGTTATCCGGGAGGTCTGCGACGCTCTGTCATAGGAATATCGTTCATTTACCAATATATAGGCCCCGGTACGGGGGTCCTTATAATGGCCCACAGGCAGCAGTTCTTCCGTATCCCTTACCAGATAGCGCGGATCCGGGTTGAAAACATCGAAAATGAAGCGGCCGCCGGGGGCCAGATGCCTTTTTACGCCGGCAAAAAACTTTTCCAGGGAAACCCGGTCATGCAGATGCTGCATCGAGTTGAAGGCTATAAAAATGAGCCTGAATCTGCGGTTCAGCCTTAATTTCCGCATATCGGCCCGGACAAATTTTATCTTTACCCCGGCTTCGGCTGCCTTCACCCGGGCCAGGACCAGCATGGGGCCGGCCACATCCACGCCGGTGATATCTATGCCGGCTTTGGCCAGGGGGATGGTCAGGCGGCCGGTGCCGCAGGCCAGCTCCAGCACCGGCCCCCTCGCCTTTTCCGCCTCGGCAAGATAAAAAGGACAGTCCTCGGGCTTAAGCCCGGCGTGGTCCAGGTCATAATGGCGCCCGTCCCAGTAAATCTCGGTCCCGTCCGGTATTTTATGCATAAAATCTCGGTCTTGCCCGTCTTCTCGCCCTTAAAGTATACTAAAATCGTGAATTTCCCGGAAAAACACAAAAAGATCCTGATAATGCTTTTTCTGGCGCTCGCCGCGTTGGCGGCGTTCGGAGCGACCCTGGGCCTGGGTTTCATCTGGGACGACCATCAGTTCATCGAGGCCAATCCTTATATCAGAAGCTGGACGCTCGCCAACCTGAAGCACGCTTTCCTGTCGGACCCGTTCAATCAGTCGTTGAATTATTACCGGCCTTTTCAGACCCTCAGCAACATGCTGGATTTTTCGGTCTGGAAGCTGAACCCGTTCGGCTATCACCTGGCCAATTTGTTCTTTCACGCGGCCGGGGCTGTTCTGGTCTTTGTTCTCGCCTCGGAGCTGGGCTTGGCGCAGACCGCCGCTTTCCTGGCCGCTCTTTTCTTCGCCGTAAATCCTACGGGCATAGAGCAAATGATAATAGTGGCCGGCCGGGCGGAACTGGCCTCCTCGGCCTTCACTCTCGCTTCGGTACTGCTGTTCCTGCGGCGGAAGCCCGCGCCCTCTTTTCTGGCGTTCATGGCGGCTTTGGGCTTCAAGGAGAACGGCATCGTCACGCCGCTGTTGATAGCGTTTGCGCTCTGGTTTTTGCGCAGGGGCAGGCGGGAATATTTTAAGCTCGTGTTCTTCCTGCTGCCCGTTCCTTTGTATCTGTGGCTGCGCCACTCGGCCACCGGCGCCGCGGTGATCGCTTCCGGCCCGGCGGATTTCGTTTTCCAGGCTGCGGAAAAGTTCCCGCCGGCGGCGGTGGTCTATATCCGCAACGCCTTCCTGCCGTTGAACATGCATTCCCACAGGATGCAGCCGGATCTTGCGCCGTGGTTCTACTCGGCTTACGCCGCCTGGGCGGTTTTTCTCGTAGTCCTGGCCAAATACCGGCCGCGCGCCGCCATTTTCGCCTTCGGCTGGTATCTGCTGAATCTCGCGCCCAAATTCCCCCTTCTGGCCGGCGGGGACCTGATGCTGGAGCATTGGAGCTATCTCGCGAACGCCGCGCTTTATGCCGCGGCCGGAGCCGCGCTCTCGCGGCTCATGGGCTCCGGCGGCTGGAAAAGGACGGCGGCCGGCTTGGGCGCCGGAGGGCTGGTTCTTTTCTGGATAATAGCTGCGAACGCGAATCTCCGCCTGCGTTCCGACGATCTGAAGCTGTACGAGCACGCGGCGCGCTATTCAAGCTCCAAGCCGATGCTTTACAATCTGTCGCGGGAATATTATCTGGCCGGACGGTTCCGGGAAAGCCGGGAGATACTGCTGCGGATAACGGCCGCCGACCCCGGCAACGCCATGTACCTCAACGGCCTGGCCCTGACCCTTCGCGCCGCCGGCGACAAGACCGGCGCGGCCGCCGCGGTAAACCGCCTGCTGGCCGGCCATCCTGGAGACGCAGGCGGCCTGCTGACCAAGGCTTCTCTTGTCATGGAAGAAGGAAAGCCGGCGGAAGCCGAAAGGCTGCTCAACGCGGCGGTCAAAGCCGGCGCCGGCGGCACGGCCGCTTATTCGGCTTTAGCCGGTTTTTATCTTGAAAGGGGCAGGGAGGCGGACGCTCTGGCGGCTTACGAATCCCTCTTGCGGCTGGACCCGCGCGATCAGACCGCCCTGACCAACTCCGGTATAATCCACGCGAAGAACGGCCGCTACGCCGAAGCCGAAAAATCATTTCTCAGGGCGCTTGAACTGGATCCCGCCTCCAAACCCGCCGCCCTGAACCTCGAAAAACTCCGCGCCCTGAAAAGGTAGAAAAGGTAAGTGTTACCTTTTGAAAAAGCGGCCTTTTACGGGAACCTTTCACGAAGCTTCAGCGGAATATCGTGGCGTCGAAATCGGACATGACGCCGCCGCTGTCGTATAGGACGGTCGCCTTTTCGTCGTTCTCATGCAAAAAGCCGGTCCGCTTTACGGCTCGGCCCGAAAGCTCTGGCCGGCAGAACTCCCCGAAAGCGCCAAATTCGTCCCCAAGAGACCGCTTCGTCTTTGCATCGACATAATCCGTGATCACGAGATTTATCGAGACCGCGGATCTGCCCGCCTCCCTGATAAAACCCTGAAGCGTCTTGATCCGCACGCCGTTCCAGGAGCTGTATTGATGCCCCTTTCCCACGATGTACAACCCGGCATGACAGGTCCCGGACAATAAATGCCGCTCTATCTCGTCCGCCATTCCTTTGTTGCGGACATAGATGTGGTAAGCCATTTTTTTATCCGCGGGGTCCTTGTTGTCAAATGGCTTATAGGCCGGCTTGAAACCGTCTATAAACCATATTTTCATCCCCGACTCCCGGGCCGCCCTGGCCGGGGCGGCGTACCCATCGCTCTCTTTCATCCGCCCGGGAGACCAGGAGCCCTCCCGTCCCGGCGCAAATTCCGCGAAAAAGCAGTCCACCCTCGGATCCACCGCCCGCACCTTCCTTATAATGTCGGCCTGATAAGAACTGTCGAGCCCATGATATTCCCCGAAAACCCACACATCAGGCCGGCGGGAAGCAAGGGTCCGGTACAGAGCGCGGTCAGACATGCTTCTTTTCAATCCGTCCGCGAACAATTCCTTGGTGACCGTGCAGGCCTTTTCCTTTTCATCTTCCCCGGGCGGAGGGAGCTCTTCCGGCAACGGCAGTCCGAGGCATTTTATCAGCGGAACGGCGTCCCACGATTTGTCCTTTATTTTTCCGCACCATTCGCGCGTCAGCCAATTATCCGCCGGCGTGACCCCCGTCTCTCCCGGTGTGAACGAAAAGCCGGGTTTTTTCGGAGGCACCAAGGCGTCCACGAATGTCTTCTCCGCCCCCGGCCGGTACATGTCGTTTTCCGGCTTTAACGCGTCGCGAAAATCGGCCGGTTGCGTCGGTGCTCGGCCGCGCACCGACGCCAGACACAGGGCCACGCCTGGCAGCAGGGCACAAAAAAAGAGCTTTTTCAGCATCATTGATAGTATTGCAGGCGTCCGGACGATTGTCAATCTCAAAAAGGCTCCTGCTGCCTTTTAAAAAGGTAGCGCTTACCTTTTCCAAAAGGCAGCAGGAGCCTTTTTAAATACTGAGGCCTTTTTCGGAGATGTGGCGCTGAAGCGCGTTCAGTTTGTCCGGGGTGCCGATATCGAACCAGCAGGCCTCGTCCATCCTGAAACCCTTTATCTTATGACCGGCGCCGGCCAGACGCAGATAGACCTCCATCATTGAGAAAACGCCGGTCTCGGTCATAAGCGGGAAAATTTCCGGGGAAAGCACCTGAACGCCGCTGAACGGCAGCCGCAGCGGGTCCTTGACCTGGGCGCCGCGCCAGTCGAACGCGTCGTCCCCGGCCAGGAATCTGCCGCGCAGATTCATTTCCGCGTCGAACAACAGCTGCCGGGCGGACGGCCTGTCCTTCACAGCGAGGGTGGCTAAAGCCCCGGACTCCAGATGCGCCCGGTACAGAGCGGGGAGATCCATATCGGTGTAAACATCCCCGTTATAAAGGAAGAACGGTTTTCCATCGTCAAAGAACCAGGACGCTTTTTTCAGGCCTCCCCCGGTTTCCAGCGGGAAGAAAGTTTCCCTGGAGATCTCCAGCTTAAGTCCGGCGTTGAGTTTATCCTGCAGGAACTCCGTCACCTTTTCCGCCAGATGGTGGGTATTGATGATGACTTCCGTGACGCCGGCTTTCGTCAGGCGCCGCAGTATTATCTCCAGCATGGGCATGCCGCCCACGGGCGCCAGCGCCTTCGGGATGGAATTGGTGAGCGGCCGCAGCCGCTCGCCGCGGCCGGCCGCCAGGATCATGGCTTTCATTGACGGCGGTCGTCCCCGGAAGCTCCGTCCAGTTCGCGGTGGCGGAGCTCCGCTTTCAGCTTGTATTTGTCCAGCAGATGTTTTTTGAACTGTTCGGCGCAGTAGACCGAGCGGTGCCGCCCGCCGGTGCAGCCGAAAGAGACCATCAGATCGGTAAAATTGCGCGAGAGATAATTCTCCACGGCCGGGTCCAGGAGCCTGTATACGCCGGCCAGGAAAACCCCGACCTCCTTGGCGCCGGACAGATAGGAAACCACCTCGGGGTCTTTGCCGGTAAGCGGAGCATATTTCGCCTCGCGGCCGGGATTGGGCAGGAACCGGCAGTCGAACACGAAACCTCCGCCGTGGCCCTTATCGTCGGCGGGCAGGCCTTTGCGGTAGGAAAAGCTGGATACGCGCACGGTGAGCCCGAGCTTTGTGGAACCGAACTGGCGCAGATACGAGGAGGCGGCCATCGCCCTGAAGATGCGGGTCAGCTCAGGCAGCTTCACCGGCACTTCCGCGTGCCGCAGCAGCCATTCTATGTTGCGCACGGCGTAAGGCACGCTCTGCAGAAAATGCGTCTTGCCCTCGTAAAAACCGCGCAGGCCGTAGGCGCCCAGGGCCTGCATTATCCTTATATAGACATAACCGTGGAAGTAACGCATGAACGCGGGCCGGCCGATCCTACGCACCGGGGCCGCAGCCTTGAAATAATGCTCAAGCAGTTCCCGTCTGGCGTCCGGCGGGATATCCGCCTTGGCGTCGTAAAGCAAAGAGGCCACATCGTACTGCAGGGCGCCTTTCCGTCCGCCCTGGTAATCGATGAAGTACGGTTCCCCGCCGCGGAGCATCACATTGCGCGACTGGAAGTCGCGATATATGAAATTGGAGGTGTCGGTCTTCAGCAGGAACTCGGCCAGCGCGGCGAAGTCGTTCTCCAGTTCCTGTTCGCTGAACGGGATCTTTGAAAGCCGCAGGAAATAGTATTTAAAATAGTTCAGGTCCCACATGATGGACCTGCGGTCGAAACTGTCGCGCGGATGGCAGAATTTATAGTCCAGATTTCTGCCGGCCAGCATCTGGAATCTGGGCAGCCAGTCTATGGTCTTCCTGTAGGCCGCCAGCACGGATTCCGGCAGGTCCTGGCCGGAGCGTTCCTTCTGCATGAACTGGAACAGGGTGGTGTCGCCCAGGTCCTCTTCGAGATAGATGTTCTTAGCCGGATCGACGGCGTAAATTTCGGGAACCGGCATCCCTTCTTTCCTGAAATGGCGGGAGAACTCCACGAAAGCGGCGTTCTCCAGTTTGTCCGGGCCGACGGCGCCGATGACCGTGCGGCCGGCTCCGGCCAGGCGGAACAGGCGGCGGGTGGAACCGTCGCCCTTCAGCGGCAGCATGGCGCCCGGTTCGGCGCCGAAGGTTTTTTTAAAAAGCGCTCCGAGGTCCTCCTCGTGCTTCACCGCCGGCTCCGGCGTCTTAACTCCCGCTTTTCTGTTCGGCATAAGTTTCCCCTGTCGCATCAAGCCCCCACATTATAACAATATCGGACGGCGGGTCAGTCAACGATGAAATCGGCGTTCTCCAGGGCGTGGTAATAGTTCCCTCTAACGGCGGTAAACAACACCACGCAATAATCGGGGTCGGAAACTCCGAGCGGATAATATTTCTCGAAGCCCTCGCGCCACAAGCGTTTTTTTGACTCCTGGTCGTCCAGAACCTGCGCCATGCCGGTCAATAAAAGGCCTTTCCAGTTCCTGGCATCCATAAAGTACACGCAGGCTTTGCCGTTCTTTCGTATCGCCTTTACCCTTCTTGAAGAGGTGTTGGTGCTGAACCATATTTTTTTCAGCCCCTCGTTCGCCATTTTCAGCATGGCCTTGACGGCGGGGAACCCATCGTCGCCGTTCGTTCCCAGCATAACGAGCGAGGCCGCGTCCGCTACGGCCAGGGCTTCCCTCGCGGCGATCTCCTTGTTCATAGACCGGCCTGCATGCGTTCCACAAGATGCGCGCGGTTCGCGGCGGCCGGGTATGGTTCCGGCCAGAATTCCGTGATCTTCGTTATCCTGCCGTCCTTGACCGTGAAAAAAGATATCGCCCTGCCTTTCGCCGCGCCATCGGTAACGGCGACCTCGGAAACGGCTTCCGTCCCGCCGCCGAAAAGACGAAGGATCTCGAATTTCCACGGCCCGTTAGCCGGGTATTCGGAGTTCACCGCCGCGAAGTTCTTCGCGCCGCGCACGCGCTCGCCGGACTGCGGCCAGTCCAGCACGAACTCCGGGGCAAGCACGGCCGCCACCGAGCCGAAATCGTTGGTCGCCATCAGGCGCCAGAACTCGCGCGCCGCTTTCTCCGCTTCCGTCATAGTTTCT
>Ga0074195_1002794_pt1 | contig 18169 bp, 17 predicted proteins | sample EPASupsiteHSE623_FD_64525 | JGI IMG/M metagenome (GOLD analysis project Ga0074195, IMG submission 64525) | Bioremediated contaminated groundwater from EPA Superfund site, New Mexico - Sample HSE6-23 | ecosystem: Environmental > Aquatic > Deep subsurface > Groundwater > Contaminated ...
AAAGGGTCTTTTATGTATGATATGATTTTTTAACCGTAAATTGGAGCAAACGGTAGGGAATTAGCTCTTGCCCCGGTTGCAATGATTATATTCTTTGCATCTATAACAGATACCGACAAATCATCGTTTCTTACCTCCACCTTACCTTCTCCAACGAGTTTGGCCGTGCCCTTAATGACTGTAATCTTATTCTTTTTGAAAAGGTAGTCTATACCTTTACTCATATTGGAAGCAACTCCTCTACTTCTTTCAACTATTTTCCCAATATCCGGTTTAATCTCTCCCTCTATTGTAAAACCATAATCTGCAGAATGCTGAGCATAGTGAAGAGCCTGAACACTCTTTAAAAGAGCCTTGGTTGGTATACAACCCCAGTTCAAACAAATTCCACCAATTTCTGCTCTCTCCACAACTGCAGTATTCATACCCAGTTGCGATGCCCTTATTGCGGCTACATAACCGCCAGGTCCCGATCCTATAACAATTAAATCAAACATTTCTCTTTCTCCTATTCATTTGCTCCGTGACAATTCTTGTATTTTTTACCGCTGCCACAAGGACATGGATCATTTCTTCCCACCTTCTTCTCTACATGTACCGGCCCCTGCGATTTTGGTTCCCCTCCCGATGCAAGCAAGTCCTGTCTTGAGGTTTGCATATTGCTTAAGTCGGTCTTTCTTTTTTGTTCCTGTCTTACACTTACAGGAGCTTGCTGAGTCTCTCTCATTGGAATATGCGCCCTTAGTAGAAAAGAGAGTACATCTTTACTTACCTTGTCCAATACCCCCTTGAATAGCTGGAAGCTTTCAAATTTGTAAATCAAAAGCGGATCCTTTTGTTCGTATGTGGCGTTTTGTACCGACTGCTTTAGTTCGTCCATCTCTCTGAGATGCTCCTTCCAGTGTTCGTCTATCATCAAAAGGGTAATGGACTTGTTAAGTGCCCTTACAACTTCTCTGCCCTGGCTCTCATAAGCTTTCTTGAGATTGACAACCATTTGCATCATCTTTACTCCGTCACTCACCGGAATTGCAATATTTTCGTAAGTGGCACTTTGTGTCTCATATATCTGCTTCATTATTGGCCACGATTGCTGAACCAGTACATCTGACCTGCGCTTGTAAACGGTCTGCACATTTTCGTAGAAAAGCCTGTTAACCTCCTCTAAGGAACCCTTTTCATAGGTCTCCTGATCCATACCCGGCTCCAGAGATAGGTTACGGATTGTTTCATATGAGAATTGTTCGAAATCCGATGAACCATGATTTGACGAAACCAGATTTTCGCAATAGTCTGTTATCATGTTCTGAACATCTACGTCTACTCTCTCTCCGTAAAGAGCATTTCTTCTGCGGGTGTATATAACCTCCCTCTGTGAGTTCATGACATCGTCATATTCCAGCAGACGCTTACGAACGCCAAAATTATTTTCCTCTACCTTCCTCTGAGCTCTCTCAATCGATTTGGATAGCATTGAATGCTGTAGTATCTCTCCCTCTTTCATCCCCATTTTGTCTACCAGTCCGGCAATACGTTCCGACCCGAAAAGTCTCATAAGATCATCTTCAAGAGAGACATAGAAACTAGAAGAACCCGGGTCACCCTGACGACCGGCACGCCCTCTGAGCTGTCTGTCAACACGCCTTGAATCATGTCTTTCAGTACCGAGAATTGCAAGACCGCCGGCCTCCTTAACGCCTGCACCAAGCTTGATATCTGTACCACGACCTGCCATGTTGGTAGCAATGGTTACCGCTGCAGGCTGACCTGCTTCCGCTACAATATCTGCCTCTCGTGCATGCTGCTTGGCATTAAGCACATTATGCTTTATTCCCCTTATTTTCAACATCCTGCTAAGAAGTTCCGAAATCTCTACAGAAGTAGTTCCGACCAAAACCGGACGACCCGCCTTTGTCAGCTTTTCGATCTCCTCTATAACGGCATTGAATTTTTCCCTTTTGGTCTTGAAGATAAGGTCTTCCAGATCCTTTCTTACAATTGGCCTGTTAGTAGGAATTACCACAACATCAAGCTTGTAAATTGACCAGAACTCACCTGCCTCTGTCTCTGCTGTTCCTGTCATACCTGCAAGCTTGTGGTACATTCTGAAAAAGTTCTGAAGTGTGATTGTTGCAAAGGTCTGTGTGGCAGCCTCTACTTTAACCATCTCCTTAGCCTCTATGGCCTGATGAAGACCGTCAGAGTATCTTCTTCCCTCCAGAATACGACCTGTCTGTTCGTCAACAATTTTTATTTTATTCTCCAAAACAACATACTCAACATCCTTTTCAAACATTGTGTATGCCTTAAGTAGCTGGTTAACAGTGTGAACACGCTCACTCTTTAAAGCATAATCACTTAAAAGAGAGTCTTTTGCAGTGATTTTCTCTTCCGGAGTCAGATTCTGCTTCTCCATCTCGGAAATTTCCAACCCAATATCTGGCAAGATGAAGAATTTTGAATCACTAACGCTTTTTGCTATAAGTTCATGCCCTTTATCTGTAAGTTCCACCGACTTTTGAGCCTCTTCTATTACAAAATAGAGATCATCGGTTATTTTGTGCATCTGCTTGTTGTTATCCTGCATGTAAAAGTTCTCGGTCTTGTTCAGGATTTGCTTCTTACCCGGCTCGCTCAGATATTTAATAAGCGGATTGTACCTTGGGAGACCCTTATGTGCCCTTAGCAACAACACTCCGCCTTCCTCTTCGTTCCCTTCCGATATCTTCTTTTTTGCGTCATTCAACAACTGAGTGACAACAGCTCTCTGTGCTGCATATATTCTTTCTACAAATGGCTTGTACTCATTGAACTGCTGGTCCTCTCCCTTTGGAACGGGTCCGGATATGATCAATGGAGTTCTGGCATCATCTATCAATACCGAGTCAACCTCATCCACAATAGCATAGTGGTGCTTTCTCTGTACAAGGTCTTCCTGATTGATTGCCATGTTGTCGCGCAGATAGTCAAAACCGAATTCATTGTTTGTACCAAATGTTATGTCTGCCTTATAGGCTGCCTTCCTCGATTCTGAGTTTGGTTCGTGTTTGTCTATACAGTCAACCTTCAAACCATGGAACTGGTAAAGCGGACCCATCCATTCGGAGTCACGTTTTGAAAGATAATCATTTACTGTAACAATATGAACTCCTTTTCCTGCAAGGGCATTGAGGAAAACAGGCAGTGTTGCAACGAGGGTTTTTCCCTCACCTGTTGCCATTTCAGCAATTTTTCCCTGATGAAGGGCAACCCCTCCTATCAGCTGCACATCGTAGTGAACCATGTCCCATACAATGTTGTTCCCTCCGGCCATCCAGTTGTTTTTCCATATTGCAGTATCGCCGTCAATGGTTACAAAGTCTCTTTTTGCAGCAAGGTCTCTGTCAGTTTCGGATGCTTTAACCCTTATCTCACTATTTTCCTTGAGTCGTCTGGCTGTCGACTTCATTATTGCAAAAGCGTCCGGAAGTACCTCCAGAAGAACCTCTTCTATCTCTTCGTCAATTTTTTTTGTAAGCTTGTCAACTTCGGTAGCAAGTGCCTCCTTCTCGCCAACTTCTATCATGACATCTTCCAGCTTTGTTCTGAGTTCTCTCTTTCTTGCCTCGTCATCAGCTATTTTTTCTGCTATTTTCTTCTTGATCAGAAGGCTCTCGGCCCTGAGGTCATCATGCGAAAGCAGATCAATTCTCTTGTATGCCTCTATTGTTTTATCAACATATGGTTGTATTATCTTCAGATCTCTGTCTGCTTTTGTGCCGAAAAATTTCTTTAAAAGGCTTGTAATAAATGACATTTTATATTCTTTAAAATAAAACTCCGTGATTGTAGCGAACAAAGATAAAAAAATAGATCTAAACTTCTAAATTTGTGAAGATGAAAAGAGAACTGATTAAGAGTGCCGACGGGTCAAACACCCTCAGGTTAGCGGAATATGATGAATCTTACCACTCTGTTAACGGAGCATTGACGGAGAGCAACTACATCTTTATAGGTTGTGGCTTGAAATACTATACAGAAAATGTTTCAATTAAGGAGATAACCATACTGGAAATAGGATTTGGCACGGGATTAAACTGTCTGCTCTCTGCCATATTTGCCCTTAAGAACAGAGACATTACAATACATTACTCCGGAATAGAGAAATATCCTGTTACAGACGAGGAGTTCCACTCTTTGAACCACATCGAATCAATATTGGCACAAGCCGACATCTTTTCAGCAGAAGAGGTGAATGAGATACGGAAAATCAATGAGATGATACAGTTAGCAGATTGGGACAAATGTGTTGACATTCTGCCGAATTTCACTTTAACAAAGATGAATTCCGATATTCTCCTGTACAAGGGTGACGGGCAGATAAATGACATTGTCTATTTTGATGCATTTTCTCCCGGAAGTCAGCCGGAACTATGGACTAAGGAGGTGTTCGGAGAGATCTACAGTTCTGTAAAAACAGGCGGTATACTTGTCACTTATTCATCTAAGGGAATAGTCAAACAGGCTTTGAGAGAATCCGGATTTGATGTATGCAGGCTTAATGGCCCGCCCGGGAAAAGGCACATTGTAAGGGCAACTCGCAGATTCTAGTTGATAATCTGAACCCTGTACATTGTTGGCCAATATTTGCCTGTCAGATAAATTTGTTTGTTCAAAGGATCGTAAGCAATACCGTTCAACACATCCGTCTTTTCAGTTCTGAGTTTTGCTGGTAGCAGGTTCCGGCAATCGACAGTTGCCTTTACAACACCTGTTTTAGGGTCGATTATCATGATATTATCTGTACAGTAGACGTTTGCCCATATCTCACCGTTTATATACTCCAGCTCATTAAGCTGATCGACAATCTTCCCCTTTAGCTTTACCTCTATTTTTGACTTCTCCTGAAAATTTGAAGGATCTATAAAGTAGATATTTGAAGACCCGTCGCTCATAATCAGCATCTTTCCATCTGTTGTAAGGCCCCACCCCTCTTTTGGATTGAACAGCGTTTTGACTGGTTTGAATGTGTTGATATCATAGACGAAGACAACTCTGTTGGTCCATGTGAGAATATAAAGTTTGTCACCTATTACCGTAGAACCCTCAGCAAAATATTCATCGGGGAAAATAATGCTTTTTAGAGTTGTCCCTTTTTTGATATCGACCTTCCTGAATTTTGATTCTCTAGTTTGTCCGGTACTTTCGTATAGTTGCTGATTATAGAAGAACAGCCCCTGTGTATACGAGCCAACATCATGTGGCAGAACCTCCAGTACCTTTACCTTGTAACTTTTTGGTTTAACCTGTGTTGCCATGTTTTTTTGAGCAAATACGGGACTTGCCATCAGCATTAAAATGGCAGAAACATTTATAAGTTCAGATAAGTATTTAATTCTCGTGTTGAGCATTTTTATAATTAATTGAGGCTTTTACAAAAGCTACAAAAATTGGTTGCGGTCTCTCCGGTGTGCTCTTTAGCTCAGGGTGAAATTGAACCCCTATGAAAAATGGATGTATTGGCAACTCCATTATCTCGACTAAGCCCGTTTCTGCATTTCTACCGCTTGGTATAAGGCCCCCTCTCTTCAAATCTTCTACATACGCCTCATTTACCTCGTAACGGTGCCTGTGTCTCTCAGTAATCTCTTTCAATCCATAAATACTTTCAGCAAGTGAGCCCGGCTCAAGCTGACAAGAATAAGCACCCAGCCTCATTGTCCCGCCTTTTATTGTAAGGCTTTTCTGGTCCTCCATCAGGTCAATTACAGGATACTTGGCATTTTGCTTTATCTCTGTAGTCATTGCATCATCCATGCCAAGAACGTTGCGGGCATATTCTATTACTGCCATCTGAAGTCCCAGACAGATTCCGAAAAATGGAATTTCCTGTTCTCTTGCATATTTCACAGCCACAATCTTTCCCTCTATTCCCCTCTCTCCAAAACCCGGAGCTACTAAAACTCCATGCATTCCTTTAAGCTTTTCGGCAACATTTCCCTCTGTTATGTATTCGCTGTGAATACAATGAACATTAACCTTACATTCATTTTCTGCACCTGCATGGATGAACGATTCCAGAATTGACTTGTAGGCATCCTGCAGCTCAACATATTTTCCAACAAGGGCTATATCTACAACCTCTTTTGGATTATATAGCTTATCCAGAAAGACGTTCCACTTGTCCATGTCCGGAAGGTTGTTTATTGCAGGGAGTTGGAATTTTTTGAGTACTATTTCGTCGAGTTTTTCTCTGTACATATTGAGAGGCACCTCGTAAATGCTTTTTGCATCAAGCGATTCTATAACCGCATTTGGCCTAACATTACAGAAAAGAGCGACTTTTCTCCTTATCTCGGCAGGCAGTGGATGTTCTGTCCTGCAAACTATGATATCGGGATGAACTCCGTTCTGTTGCAGCATTCTAACTGAGTGCTGAGTAGGCTTTGTCTTAAGCTCCTTGGCTGCATTCAGGTAAGGAACAAGTGTAAGATGTATCACTAGGCAATCCTCATCCGGGAGTTCCCACTGAAGCTGGCGTACAGCCTCAATAAACGGCAGAGATTCCATGTCACCTACGGTACCACCAAGCTCTGTTACAATTACATCATACTTGCCGGATTTCCCTATCAACATCATTCTCCTCTTAATCTCGTCGGTAATATGGGGTATTATCTGGACTGTTTTACCAAGGTATGCACCCTGACGCTCTTTGTCAATAACCGTGCGGTAAATCTTTCCTGTTGTTACATTGTTTGCCTTTGATGTAAAGACATTCAGAAATCTTTCGTAGTGACCAAGGTCAAGATCTGTTTCTGCACCGTCTTCGGTAACAAAGCACTCTCCATGTTCATATGGGTTGAGTGTTCCGGGGTCAACATTAATATAGGGATCAAATTTTTGGATAGTTACTGATAATCCCCTAGCCTGTAATAATTTAGCTAAAGATGATGCAATAATGCCTTTTCCCAGGGAAGATGTAACTCCTCCCATAACAAATACATACTTGGTACTCATAGATTTTTTATGGATTGTAATACAGGGATACAAAGGTAAGCTAAAATTAATCTTTATCCCAATTTTATCTCTACTTTTGCCGTCAAATATTGCAACACATTTCTTATATAATGATAAGTTTCAAAGAGACGCTTAAAGTAAAGAGTTACGAAACAGATATTAATGCAAATCTGAAACTCTACTCCTTTATGAATTTTGCACAAGAGGCTGCCGGATTGCATGCCGACTCTCTTGGTTTCGGTTATGACAACCTCATACAGACAAACACTGCCTGGGTCCTTTCCAGAATTCATGTTAAGTTCCTGAAATTACCAAGATGGAAAGATGAAATATCTCTCGAAACGTGGCACAAGGGTACAGACAGACTGTTCGGATTCAGAGATTTTGAGGTTCTGGACAGTCTGGGTGAGAAAATCATTTTGGCTACCTCATCGTGGCTAGTCATAAACACCAGGACCAGAAGGTTACAGAGAATGGAGAATATTATGGGAGAGAATACAGAAGGCAGCGACTCCAGACATGCCATTGAAGAGGCTGCGGAGAGGCTCGTTTCTCCACAGGAGATGGAGTTTGTAAGAACCAGGGTTGTGGCATTCAGCGATGTGGATATCAACAGGCACACCAATAATGCAAAATACACAGAGTGGGCATTGGATTGCATAAAAGAAGAGGTGATAACCACCATAAGGATAACTGACCTGATTATTAACTTCAACACAGAGAGCCGTATGGGAGATTCAATCGACTTCTATAAATACGACACTCCGGAAACAATGTTCATTGAGGGAAAAAGGGGCGACACCTCAATTTTTCAGTTTAAACTGAACTATGTGAAATTATAGATCTATAGATCTGCCAAGATAATCCGAGAAGCTTTTCTTTTTTGGTGTGTAGTCGCTTTCGAAAAGTGGCGAAGAGATTAAAAAGTCTGCCGTAGAACGGTTTGTTGCGGTTGGAATATTGTACAGGCTTGAGATTCTAAGGAGGGCCTTTACGTCTACATCATGAGGTTGCGGTTGCATAGGATCCCATAAAAAGAAGAGCATATCAATTTTACCTTCGCAAATCATTGCTCCTAACTGCTGGTCACCGCCAAGAGGGCCTGATTTAAGTAATGTAATGTCAATGTTGGAATTATCCTTCCTGCGATTCTGGGTGAGTGCCGCCTCAACCATCCTTCCGGTGGTTCCTGTACAAACAAGTTTATGGTTGGCGAGTGTACCTTTGTTGAATTCAACCCACTCGATAAGATCTTTCTTTCTGTTGTCATGTGCAACAAGTGCAATTGTCAGTATTCTCATTTCTAATATATTAATTTGAGGCAAGGCGCTTGAGACTATCCCCGGTAAGCCGGTAAACTGTCCAGTCATCCATGGCCATGGCCCCCATTTTCTTATAAAACTCTATTGATGGTTTGTTCCAGTCAAGAACCGACCAGTCAAATCTGTCGCACGCTCTATCCACTGCTATTTTTGCCAGTGCCTTGAACATCTCCTTACCGTAACCTTTTCCGCGGTATTCCGGTTTTATGTAGAGATCTTCCAGATAGAGGCAGGCTCTTCCCTTGAAGGTAGAGAAATTGTGGAAGAAAAGGGCAAAACCTACAGGTACGCTATCAACTTCTGCAATCAGTACTTCGGCCTGTCTCCTCACAAACAAACTTTCGTAAAGAATCTCTTCATTAGTGGTGACATCGTCGCTAAGCTTTTCGTATTCAGCTAATTCGCAGATAAATCCAAAGATTGTTGTAATATCGCTCTCAACCGCACTCCTTATGAGAAAATTCATGTTAAGCATGCTTTGATTTGGGTGCAAAGGTAATTATATATCCTAAAAAGCCTGCGATACAGTAACCAATTTTCTCCACACTTAACAATATCTTCGACAAAAGTTTAAAATAAATAAAAAGTTGATGCTTAAATATTTGCAAAAAAGCATTAATAGCCATAACTTTATACCACTTTGTAATGAAAATAGTTACATGCTTTCTTTAATTTATATCAAAGAGAATAATGGTTTATTATAGTATTGACTCATAAATGTGCTCTAGCCCCGGTTTGTGGGGGGTATTGAATAGGGGTGAGTATCATGGCACATACTATACTATATACTATATAGTATATAGTATTTTTTATTTATACAATTTTATGAAAACAATTAATTTAACCTTAAAACAATGATACATTGGAATTATTTATTGTCCTTAGAAAAGGATATAATTAGGCTTTCGAATTATATTGAATTTTGTGAAGAAAATTTTAATGTGTTTTCAATCGAAATATTGAAATTGAACTTATCAATTGGTTCTGAAATAGATGTCGTTTTAAAACAAACATGTAAGTTGTTTAATCCCATTGGGAAATATGAATCAATAAAGGATTACAAGATTTTCTTAAATGAGAATTTAGATAGTGCTATAAAAGAGAAAGTTTCTATTCCACGGTATAATATCGAACTTCAACCATGGGAGAGTATCGGAAATAAAAAAAATTACAAGTATGAAAATCCATTCTGGTGGGACAATTACAATAATGTGAAACATCATAGAGATTCGGAATATAATAAAGCTAACCTTAAAAACCTTTTATATAGCTTCAGTGCCTTGGTAATTGTCAATCTGCACAGAATGATTAAGATAAACAATATCACAGACTTATCTGACACCTTTGAAATTTTGCCAGAACTTGAGATGTTCAACCTTGATGAGAAATATTATGTAACTATATTAAGGATAGATTAAAATAACGTGTTATAAGCTCCAACACAATACGAAATAATTGCATATGAAATACGAATTAAATTTTAGAAATAATACTGGTACTGACCAAGAATTATTAGACGACATGAAAAGAGTCGCGGATAAATGTAATTCTCTCAACTTAGCTTCTAGAGATTATGATGAGTATGGGAAATTTTCTTCAGCTACAATTTCCAGACGGTTTGGTAGTTGGAATAAAGCAATAGAAATAGCAGGATTAAAAATATCAAATATTATAAATATTCCTGAACAGGAATTATTCAAAAATCTTGAGAATGTATGGATTAAATTAGGAAGACAACCAAATCGTCGAGAGATGAAACTCCCCCTTTCAAAATATTCTGAAAGAGGATACATTACTAAATTTGGGTCTTGGCGAAAAGCACTTGAAACATTTGTTGAATTTATAAATTCGGGTCCTATTGAAAATGAAGATCTTTCGGCTGACGAAAATATTATTGAAACAACCGAAGTTCCTGAAATTATATATAAACATAAAACCAAACGGTTTCCAAGCGAAAGATTAAAGGTACTAGTTTTAATGAGAGATGGGAACACATGCAGACTATGCGGGATTAAAGTAACTGGTGAAAATATTCATTTTGACCACATATTACCTTGGTCTAAAGGTGGAGAAACAGTATTAGAAAATCTGCAAGTACTTTGTGCACTTCATAATCTAGCAAAAGGCAATATGGAATATTAGGATAAATAAAAAACAGTTGTAATTTATGACTATAGGCAGCCGATAACCAACGTATAGTACATACGGATTTCAGAGGTTTTCGAGAGTTTTTGACTCGTAATAAGTCGGTTTAAACTGAAAAATTTTCGTTTAGTAATCCTGCACGACACAATATCATCAAACGTTAATATGTATTATTTTTTAGAATATCTTTGTTAAAACATTTATTATGAGCGAATCCCAAATTCAGATTTACAATTCTAATGATGGAAATACTGAGATCGAGGTAAAACTTGAAAATGATACTGTTTGGTTAAGTTTGGCTCAATTAACGGATTTATACCTAAGGGACAAGTCTGTTATTTCCCGACACATAACTAACATCTTTAAAAAAGGGGAATTAGATATAAATTCAGTAGTTGCAAAAAATGCAACAACTGCTGCTGATGGTAAAACATATCAAGTAGACTATTATAATCTTGATGTTATAATATCAGTAGGTTATAGGGTAAATTCAATAAGAGGAACACAATTCAGAATCTGGGCAAATAAAATCCTAAAGGAGTATCTTATTAAGGGATATTCTATTAATGAAAAGGCTCTAAGACAACAAAATCTGCAATTGCAAGAACTTCAAAAAACAATTAAAATTTTAAGTTCTGCAGTTCAGAGCAAAGAGTTAACTACCGACGAGAGCAAAGGTTTATTAAGCATTATCTCTGACTACTCTTATGCTCTGGATATATTGGATCAGTATGATTATCAGTCTCTGACAATTACTGACACCTCCGGTAAAGATATTTATAGGATCTCATATACAGAGGCGATTGACCAGATAAACCTGGTCAGAAAAACATATGGCAACAGTGAACTTTTTGGCAGGGAAAAAGACGAGTCGTTTAAAAGTTCTATTTCAACTATCTATCAGACATTTGACAGGAGAGACCTTTATCCAAGCATAGAAGAGAAGGCTGCTCATTTACTCTATTTCATCACGAAGAATCACTCTTTTTCTGACGGGAACAAAAGAATTGCAGCATTTATGTTCTTGTATTTTCTTTCAAAAAATGGTGTTTTATATGATAAATCCGGAAATAAAAGAATTGCAGACAACACGTTAGTTGCTTTGACGTTGATGATAGCCGTCAGCAAACAGGAAGAAATGGGTATTATGATAAAAGTCATTGTAAATTTGATAAATACTAAAAATTAGCACACGATAATAGTAATAGTTATAGAAAAATAATGAGAAAAATCATAATCCTAATCCTAATTACGTTGACAAATATTTCGTTTAGTCATGTTTCATTTTGTCAAGTTAAGAAAGAAATATCGTTTAAAATAACGGGAACAATTGTCTGTAATTCAACATTAACGAAAGAAATTACACTTGTCACCCAAACAAAAGAGATTCAGGACACAGCAAAGGTATCAGCCAATAATTTCGAGTTTATCGGAAAAATATCTGAACCTACAAATGCCGCAATTATTGTAAATGGGAAAATGATTAAATTTCCACTGGTCAATGATGAAATTGAAATAAAAATTATAAATACAGATAATAATGAATTTGAAATCCAGTTTAAAAATTCACAGGTGAATAACAATCTTCAGGCATACTATAAAAAGGAATCCAAAGAATATTTCGACAAATACAAATTATTTGAAGAACAAATAGTAAGATGCGTAAATGATGACATTAAATTAGAGAAACAGCTTTCTGAAGATAGTCTTGCTATTAATTTTATTCAGCTACTGGTTCATAAATATAAAACCACGCCTGACAAATCGGGATTGTCAATTATTTTAAGTGATTTAACAGGTCTAATTGGGACAAGAAATCATCCTTCAGAAATTAAAAAATTGTTTAAACTCCTTCCATTTGATGAGCAAAACGGTTATTATGGGACCGAAATCAAAACCTATATTGAACGATCAAGCAAAATATTGCTGGGGAAAAAAATTGATTTTGACTTTATTGACATTAACCAAAAGTCATATACTATAAATGAATTTAAAGGTAAACTAGTACTTTTAGAATTTTGGGCCTCTTGGTGTGGCCCTTGTATTTCTCAAATACCATTTCTAAAGCAGGCTTCTGAGAAGGGAGATAAAATTCAGGTAATATCAATATCAATTGACACCGATTTAAGTAAATGGAGAGATAAAATTGCAGACTTAGAAATGGATTGGATAAACATACACTACAAACAAGAAGATAATGACTTACAAGAGAATTTCTTTATTACAGGTGTTCCTTATAACATTCTGATTTCCAAAAACGGAGAAATCCTAAGAAAAAATATTGCCATGGCTGAATTATTAGAACTTCTAAATCAATAATTTAAAATTCCGTCTTACAGAATGTGCTCAGCAGTATGTACGATGATTAATCAATAGAGAAAATATAAAAAAAATATTAACTTACTAAAACACACAATATGAAAACTTTAAACTTAAAGAAGATTTTCAGACTCTATTTACCTTCGGTTGTATTTTTCGGGTTTTTCGCTACTCATGCATTGGCATCAAGTATGCCTTTAATAAACATAATAGCCGGCAGTATAGTTTTACTAATCATAGTGAATTTATTTCTCCAGAATATACTTTTAAGTAGAATTCTCGGGACGATTTTTCTTATAGGCTCATTTTATATGATATTAGCATTGCTCGATGATATTATTGATGGAGAAGCAACAATAGGATACCTCTTTGGATTCTTTATGATACTATTCAGTATTGCGATGTCGGTATTATTAATAATAGGATATAATAAACAACAACAAGAAGAGATCATTGGGCAGTCATAACATCAGCCTGCTTTCATGCTATCGCGCAAACTGCAAGCCGCCGCCGTTATAACTTAACAATTATAAAACAAAAATTATGAAAGAGTTATTATGTTTGAACTGACAAAGAAGAGACAATTCAACTGGTCACAAATTGTGTATTATAAAAACAGAGACATGAGACAAACATTGGTATTTTTAATTGTTGGGCTATTATTTTCTGTAAGCCTAAGGGGACAGGATATAAAATCCGTTTTGACAAGCAAATTGATTTCTGGATGTCCAGCAGAAATCAAAACAATTAGTGATCAATTCGGATTGAGTAATTTAAGTTATTCAAATCTGAATACAGGGATTGACACTTTAAAAATTCTCTTTGGAGAATTGACTCAAGGAGAAACCAGAGGTTATTGGATTTCACTTTTCAGCAATAATAAATTATTGACTTTTACAACAGTACAGCTTTCAAAAAAGGAATCTTCTGATTTCCCAACAAACATTGTTGACATTAAATATGACAATTCTTCGAGAAAAATCTCTGTTCAATTAACACACAATACTTTAACCGATGAGATTGAGTATTTATGGACAAGCAATAATCAAAAAAGCGAAATTGCGGTAATTGAAAAGATTGAAAAACCAATACAAAAGGGCTTGATGTTTCCACAAATGAAATTAAAAACATTATATGGGGACAGTATCTTAACATCGGACCTTATTGGCAAATATATAGTAATTAATTGGTGGGCCACAACATGCGCACCTTGTAGGCAAGAAATACCAGGTCTTAATACCTTAGTTGAGAAATATCGAAATAACTCAGATATTGTATTTCTCGCAGTTGCATTTGATAAAAAATCAGATTTAGAATATTTTTTAGGCTTAAAAAAATTTAAATATATCCAGACATTAGGAGACAAAGAGATATCTGCATTATTTGGTGAATCTTTCCCTAAAAACATAATAGTCAATCCACAAGGGATAACAACCTACTATAGCGAGGGTGGACATGAAAATAAATATTTGGAAATAGACGAAGAATTAAAAAGACAAATAGACAAGAAGTAACGCTTGGGAGCAAATAAACAATTCCAATTTTGACCAAGAAGAGTATCAATTTCTGAATGAATCTATTAGGCAACAAATAACGTTAAAACTATTAAAATCAATAAAATGAAGAAAGTTATTATTTCCTTTATCACGTTCCTGTTAATTTCGTGTTCCCCGGATCAGTATACTTATAATGATTCAATCATAATAAAAACAACGAAAGATTCTCAAGAGTCTGATTTTAAAAGAATAAACTCGCTTATACAGAATATTGACAAGAAGGAGTTGAGTGAGCAATTACTGAAAGGGTTTCCCGATGCATTGACAGATTATACAGATAAAATTCACCTGCAGGTTAAAAGTGTAAAAAGGTCCTTTGGATTTAATTGGATTTTCAAAAAGACAATCATAAGTAAATTCAATGTAATTATTGAGGTTCAAATGAATTACGACAATTCAAAGGAGAAACAGGCAATTCAAATTGTAAATTATTACAAGGAGTTGGTGATTGTGGAATTGAACAAAATTGGTATTAAAAACTGACATTATGAAAGAGATTAAAGCCATTTATAAGAAGTTCTTACTATTTTCTCTATTGGTTTATATTTCTACACTGACTACAAGTTGTAGGCATGAACAGGATAAACCTCAAAATGTAAATTTTGACTTAATAAACGGAAAAATTGAATTAAATTTTGAAGATTTATTACGTAAATATGAAATCGTTCAACTTGAAACGAATAAGGAATGCCTGCTTAGTGGAAATACAAAGTATTGTATTACTGAAAATTATATTATAGCTATTGATCCTGATAAAATATATAAATTTGATAAGAAAGGCAATTATATCAGCACACTTGCTAGAAGAGGTAATGGCCCTGATGAATTTGGGACAGTAGTAAATCCGATCATTGTTCCCGGAAAAGAAATTCTGTATTATATAGATTTCAACAGAATCGGAAAGATTCAAAGACTTGACATAATAAATGAAGTGCTGTTAACATCAATAGAACCAATATCTGGATTTTTTTCGATTTATGCAGCAGATAATGATGGATTTATCTATGGCATATCAAATACAGGGATGAATATTGCTGATAAAGAGAGTGATAGTCTATCCTTAGCTTTTAAATATAATCCCGATACTGATTCCTTGTTTATTTTCAGAGGAACCAAAAAGTTCAACACAAGTATGTTCGGAAACATCTTTTATGGTAATAGTGTAGATTTTAGCCTTTTAAACTTTAATTATTCTGATACTTTATTCAAAATTAAAAATAACAAGTTAATAGCAAAATACATTATTGAACTAGAAAAGCGAATAGGAGCAACTTCTAATTCAGGATCTGAATTGAGACTAATTTTTGAGAACAGACATGGATATGTGTTTCATAAATTTGATTCTGAAATAATAAAAAGAGAGAATGGGTCATTAGAACGCAAAATGATTTCTTCTAATTATCTATTTTTAGATAAGCTAAGCGGTAAATTAAATATCCTTGAATCAGTATACTTTAAAGAATTCAAACAGCGTGTATATCTAGCGAAAGACAGTGAATTAAATATTTTCCCGCTACCAGTTACATCAGGAGAGTATGCTTATTGGATAATTGATGCTGTTTATGGAAAATTAATAAATAAATCCTATTCAAATGATGAGAACTCTAATCCTTTAATTTTATTTGGCAAGATTAATTAGGGATCAAATAAAAGTAGGTGGAGCGCTACAAGCTAAGTGTAAAGGAGTGGGTAGAAAAAACCAATGCAATAGGACTGAAAGCTGCAGCTGGCAGTTATGGAGGAACTATAAGCAGATTTCCGTTTGTATGAATGAATGCGATAGTCTACAAGGGCATTGCAAAGGATGCATTTGGGCACCCACTACGTGAGTGAAACGGCAAAAAACAAGTAGTGCCCTCTGCGTCTGATATGCGTTGGCAAACTCAAGGGGGCACCTTTGTTTTTTAGTGGAACGAACGTATAGTGGGTAAATGCGGTTGCATGCCCTTGCAGGCTATCGCACTCATTCAACAAAAAATCCACCTGGTTTTGAATTTTATCCATGAAAAAAGCCCTCTAATATCTTTTTACTGATAATTAGAGGGCTTTGTAGCGGAGGCAGGACTCGAACCTACGACCTTTGGGTTATGAGCCCAACGAGCTACCAACTGCTCCACTCCGCGATATATTTTTATTTCAAATGTTCCTTTTTGATTGGTCTGCAAAGATAGGTCAATATGTATGATTAACCAAATTTATTTTTGAAGTTGCTCAATTAGTTGCACTTTCGATAATGTTTGCTGTTCTCCGGTGAGGAGATTCTTAAGATTGAAACAGTTGCCATTTACCTCATCTTCCCCAACGATAACCATGTAAGGGATAGACTTTTTGTCTGCATAGTCAAACTGTTTTTTCAGCTTTGTCTTCTCGGTATATATCTCAGCAACTATACCAGCCTCCCTTACATTCTTTAATATCGGAAGTGTGTAAAGAACCTCATTTTCTCCCAGATTGGTAAACAAAACCTTTGTTCCCCCTACCGAACCGGAAGGAAACTTGTCCAGAGTAAGCAGGACATCGTAAATCCTGTCTGCTCCGAAGGAGATACCAACACCCGAAACATCCGGAAGACCGAAAATGCCTGTAAGGTCGTCATAACGACCACCACCGCAGATACTTCCCATTTCAGCATCCTTGGCTTTAACTTCGAAGATTGCCCCTGTATAGTAATTGAGCCCCCTTGCCAGAGAGAGATCAAGTTCAACCTCCTGGCCTATGCCCACCTTTTCTATGAGCCCAAATACGCTCTCAAGTTCATCTAGCCCCGATGTTCCAATTTCTGAAGATGCCAAGATAGGTCTCATAGCATTGAGTTTCTCAATATTGGAACCCTTAAGGTTCAATATTGGTTCAATTATATTGATAGCCTTGTCATCCAGCCCTTTTGACCTTAGTTCATCTTTAACAGCATCAAGACCAATCTTATCTATTTTGTCTATAGCTATTGTTATGTCAATCAGCTTATCCGGATGGCCAATAACCTCCGATATTCCGGAAAGGACCTTGCGGTTATTGATTTTTATGCAGACAGATATGTCAAGTTTGTGAAAGACAGAGTCCACAATCTGCACAAGCTCAAGTTCATTTATTAATGATTTGCTACCTATGACATCTACGTCGCACTGGTAAAACTCGCGGTAGCGACCCTTCTGGGGTCTGTCTGCCCGCCATACAGGTTGTATCTGATACCTCTTGAATGGAAAGACTATTTCGTTCTGGTGCTGCACCACAAAACGGGCAAACGGAACGGTAAGGTCATACCTGAGTCCCTTTTCGCAGACCTTTACAGAGAGAGCATTGCTGTTGTTAAGCAGAGATGAGTCTATCCCTGAAAAAGCATCCCCGGAGTTGAGTACCTTGAAAAGGAGTTTGTCACCCTCTTCGCCATACTTACCAAGAAGAGTGGAGAGATTTTCCATTGCCGGTGTCTCGATTGGTGAGTAGCCGTATAATTTGAAAATACTCCTTATAGTGTTGAAAATATAGTCCCTTCTGGCCATCTCTGCCGGGCCAAAGTCTCTTGTTCCTTTTGGTATTGAGGGTTTCTGTGCCATTTTAATTATTAGTTAGATATTTGTCAATTGCAGCAGCAGCTTTACGCCCCGCTCCCATTGCCAGAATTACTGTTGCTGCGCCTGTTACGGCGTCGCCTCCGGCAAAAATACCGGGACGCGATGTTGCGCCATCGTCATCTGCAACCAGACAGTTCCATTTATTTATTTCAAGACCGGGTGTTGTTGATGATATCAGCGGGTTTGGTGAGGTACCCAAAGACATTATGACAACATCGGTATCAATATCGAAATGAGAATCAGGAATTGGCACCGGTGA
>Ga0074195_1002795_pt1 | contig 18164 bp, 14 predicted proteins | sample EPASupsiteHSE623_FD_64525 | JGI IMG/M metagenome (GOLD analysis project Ga0074195, IMG submission 64525) | Bioremediated contaminated groundwater from EPA Superfund site, New Mexico - Sample HSE6-23 | ecosystem: Environmental > Aquatic > Deep subsurface > Groundwater > Contaminated ...
GGGAGGTGAGTGGGTGTTTTTGTGGGGGGGGGTTGTTTGTGGATTGCGGGTTTTTTCCATGTTGTCTTTAATCGTGTGGGCAGGTGCGGTTGCCATTGTACCCTTGGCATTGCTTTCCTGGTTTATTGAAGGACAGGAGGCATGGCTGGCCGTTTTACGGGCACCTTCGTGGCGAAGCTTCGGAGCCGTAATCTACCTGGCCTTTTTTGCTACGCTGATTGGTTATGGCTTATGGGGGAAATTGCTTTCCCGATACCCGGCTGCAGTAGTAGCTCCCTGGGCGCTGCTTGTGCCTGTTATCGGGATAAGCAGCTCCTCGCTGCTGCTGGGAGAAACCATTTCTTTTTGGCAGGGAGCAGGAGCGTTGCTGATTATGACGGGGTTGCTTGTACATGTTCTGGGGGGACGATGGCTGGGCAACAAAGTGAGCAGCAGGGCAGAGAATCGAGAATAATGGAATAGAAGTGAGGTAATTGATGAACCGCATTTTTGAAATTCAAGTGAAATTGCTGAAGATAATCAACGGAATGGAAAACGGCAGTTCCAGAGATTATTCCTTAGACTGGGAAAGAGTTCATTTGGTCAGTTGTGCCAAAATTGGCGGATTGCTTGCTGAACTAAGAGGAGAAAACGCTGAGCTTGCGGCAATCGCCTGCTCTATTCATGATTACGGGCGTATGTTAAGCGGTAAGCAAAAAAATCATGCTGAAGACGGCTATGAGCCGGTAAAAGCTTTTCTTGCCGGTACCGGTTATTTTAATCAGCAAGAAATTGCGATGCTGGCTGACGCAGTAAGACACCATAGCAGTAAAGAAAAAGTGGGTACCTGGCTGGAGGAAATTGTGAAAGATGCAGATGTGCTCGATTGCTGTCAGTATGGGATGGCGTTAGAGCGGGAAGAGCAGCGCACACGATTGGGCATAGTTCGCAAAGAGCTGCTGGGCAAGTGAAAAACATTGCCTGACAGAAATAGGGAAAGGTGCCTGTCATCTATATCTGGTTGATGCAAAACGAATCCACCCGTTACAGGGACAACAACGTGTGGGATGGTAAATGTGGCGAAAAGGAGTTTGCGTTGACCTGCCGGAACGAGCTTTTTCAAAATGCGTAAATTCAGGACTCCCGATAAGGGAGTCTGCGCGCTATTATATAAGTAATAGGCTGTTCTCAGAAAATCCGGTGGAGAAAGGCCGAAAACTTGCTGATGGGATTATGCACAGATGACTAAAGCGTAAAGGAGAGATGACGGTGAACGACTTTACTTTTGGCATTTCGACCAAAGTGTTTTTTGGCTGTGATGCAATAAAAAATTTGGTTCCTATTTGCGAGGGCCGGGGCATTACTAAAATCCTCATGATAACAGGACGGACTGCGACCAAACAATCGCCTCATTTTCAGAGTTTGTTGAAGCAGCTTGATTTGGCCGGCATCAAGGTCCGGGTTTTCTCGGAGGTTGAGGCAGATCCCAGTGCCGAAACCGTTGAGCAGGGTGTCAGGCTGCTGCAAGAGTCTCAGGCGGATGCAATTGTGGCTTTTGGCGGAGGAAGTCCCATGGATGCGGCAAAGTCTATCAATATGGTTAATGCCAATGGCGGGTCTATTTTAGATTACCTTTATGGCCGCCGGACAATTACGAAAAGCGGCAGACCTTTAATTTGTATCCCCACAACAGCAGGAACGGGTAGTGAAGTGACGGCTGCAGCCGTCACTACAGACAGGCACAGCAAGCAGAAGATCGGTGTGTCGCATGAATTAATGATGCCGGTGGCGGCAATCGTTGATCCTGTGCTGCATGCCAGTATGCCGCCTGAAGTAACGGCTGCGACCGGTATCGATGCGTTAACTCATGCCGTAGAGGCTTTTGTTGCCGTCAAGGCTAATCCGATCACCGATGCCCTTGCGATACAGGCTATAAAACTGATTGGAAATAGTCTGCGGCATGCCTATTGGCATGGTGATGACCTGGAGGCACGCAGTAATATGGCAGCAGCGAGTTTAATTGCCGGTGCTGCTTTTACAAATGCCGGTTTGGGGGCGGTACATGGCATAGCCCATCCGATTGGCGCCCGGTTCGGTATTTCTCATGGTGTAGCCAATGGCATAATGCTGCCATATGTGCTGGATTATTATCGGCAGGCTGGCAATGCCAAACTTCGTGATATTGCGGAGGCCTTAGGCATGAATACGCACCTGCTGACAGAGAAAGAAGCACAAGCCGGTGCTATAACGGCCATTAACAGCTTAAAAAAAGATGTTGCTATACCGGATACACTGGCTGATGTGCAAATCCCCCCGGCTGCAATAGAGAGTATTTGCAAGGATGCTGCAACATACAGACTTTTGCCAAACAGCCCTCGCCAACCGGCAATGGAGGATCTGAAAATTATCGTAACTAACGCATTCGATAAAATATCTCAATAATCTATTAAAAAAAGACCGCTTGTTTTCCTAACCAAAATGAGGTTGGAGGATAAGTGGTCTTAGTATTTAAGGAATTGCCTGGTTAAGTATTCATAATGTAACAGAGAGTTCCTGAACGGTATGCACAAGCTTTCAGGGAAATAGGCAGATTGACAGTAAATTACAATGATTGATAAAACTTGCTATGTAAAGTAGAAAGGATAATTATGGAAAATAGCGAATGAATTATTATGCAAATATAGTAGATGTTATGTAGAAAATAGAAAAATAAAATAAATTATATAAATGATTATATAGTAGTTATCTGCAACTTATTGCTATATAGTGAGGGGTTATAATGAATAATGCAACAAAACCAGGAAAACGAATGCAAGCTGAGGAAACATCTTGTCGATTGAATTGTACGATAGAGATGTTGGTACAGGCTTTGCAGGCAGCGGTGCAAATAAAAGAAGAAAAAGTGCTGCTGCACGAAATCTGCCGTATTATTGTGGAAGCCGGAACATATAAATTAGCTTGGGTTGGCCATGTCGAAGCAGATGGGATGCGGAGAATCTGCCCTATCGCTTTTGGGGGGGAGGAAGAGGGTTTTTTTGCTTCGATAGAAGTAACCTGGGCGGATAATCCGGACGGATATGGCCCTATAGGGGTTGCACTGCGCCGGCGCCAGCCGGTAATCGTGGCTAATATTCAGCAGGAGTCTTCCTCAGAAGCTTGGCGAAGCGGAGCTGCAGAGCGAGGCTGCCAATCCGCAATTGCTTTGCCGGTCTTTATTGACGAGATACCCGCAGCGGTGCTTGTTGTATATGCAGGTCAGGCGGATGCATTTGACCGGGAAACAGGAATGCTGTTGTCATGTCTGGCGGAAAACCTCGGCCATGCGCTTCTTGCGCTGCGTAAGCCAAGTGTTTCGCCGGATGGCAAAGAAATGGAGAGACTGGCCCGGCTGGATTTGCTTGGCCAAATGGCGGCTTCTGTTGGCCATGAAGTTCGTAATCCCATGACAACCGTTCGTGGTTTCCTGCAAATGATGCTGTCAAAGGAAGCAAACGGTTCCAATAAAGAATTTTATCATATTATGATTGATGAACTGGATAGAGCAAATCGTATTATCAGCGAATTTTTATCTTTGGCGAAAAATAGAACCGGACAAAGAAGACTGCGGTCATTGAATACAATTTTGGAAATGATGTATCCCTTAGTAAATGCGGAAGCAATAAAAAATGATCAAGTTATTGTGTACGAATTATGCAGCGTTCCTTCACTGATGGTAGATGAAAGCGAGATCAGGCAATTATTTTTGAATTTAGTAAAGAACGCGCTTGAAGCGATGCCGAAAAAAGGAGCAGTGAAAATAAGCACGTCTTACTGCAGTCAAACCGTCATATTGGAGGTGGCCGATAACGGAGGCGGTATTCCCGCACATGTACTGAATAAGCTGGGAACTCCTTTTCTCACTACCAAAGAGGGGGGGACGGGGCTTGGCTTGCCGGTTTGCTATGGCATAGCCCTCCGGCATAATGCCGCAATTGATATTAAGACGAATGCGGGAGGAACAACTTTTCAAGTAAAGTTTCCTGCCGATAATGCTGTAGAAAGGGCTGAAGTCGGCTATTTATGGAGATAGTAAAAGCTATAGTGCAATAAAACTGTATAAACAGGAATTATGCGTCATTACGGCGAAAATAATACATAGCAGTAAATAATTAAGGGAGGAGAACCGCTTCGTAGTTCTGACCGATTCGCTGCTTTGAAATTGCAGAATACGAACCAGAAAAAATATTATGAAATATTGGCGGGCAGGAATATTGCAATAGCTAATATTGGGAGGTTGCTAATGGCAAAAAAGAATCGAACAATACAGGAAATAAAACGATATGTAATGCTTTTTATCGGGGCGATTATTACCGCAGTTGGGCTGGAGATTTTCTTAGTACCTAACAATATTATTGACGGCGGTGTAGTGGGGATTTCCATAATGGCCAGTTTTCTTACCGGAATGCCCCTAGGTTTGTTTTTGGTGGTACTAAACATCCCTTTCATCTATTTAGGATATAAGCAGATCGGTAAAACATTTGCTATCTCCACCTTGTTTTCGATTGCGTCTTTGTCCTTCTGGACCCATATATTCAACCCTATTCCCGGACTAACAAATGATTTGTTTTTAGCTGCTGTTTTTGGAGGAATCATTGTCGGACTCGGCGTGGGAATCATTATTCGCTTTGGCGGTTCCCTTGATGGTACTGAAATTGTAGCGATTATCTTTGACCGATGGACGAGTTTTTCTGTCGGCGAAATCATCATGTTTTTCAACCTGTTTATTTTGTCAACTGCCGGCCTCGTATTTACCTTAGATAAAGCCATGTATTCACTAGTTGCTTATTTCATTATTTTTAAGGTAATGGATATTGTCATCGAGGGGCTTGATGAGTCGAAGGCGGCAATGATTGTTTCGGATAAGCCCGATGAAATTGCTGATGCACTGCTGGCCCGCCTGGGGCGGGGGGTAACGATTCTGCATGGTGAGGGTGGTTATACCAAAGAGCGAAAAAATGTACTCTATGCGGTAATTACCCGGCTTGAAATCGCTAAATTGAAATCAATTGTAGATGAGATAGACGAAACTGCGTTTCTGACGATTAATGATGTGCATGAGGTTATGGGCGGCAAATTTAAAAAGAAGGCAATTCATTAGCTGCACTGCAAAAGCGTACTGTTTCATCAGTGAATATAAAAATCCTGCCTGCCAACGGGATTAACATGGCAGGCAGGATTTTTATATTCGTATTACCGGAAAGATTACTTCGATAAATCGCTTTTGCAAATTTTATTGGTATAACAGCGGTACGACACTTTCCCGCAGAAAAGCGGCTATTATCAATAGCCTGAAAAAATACCGCTTAGACGGTATTTTCTGAGTATTATATGAATTTTACGAAAGGAGCCATTTTTCGAATAGAGCGCCAGTTTGTGATAGTCAATATTTCTCCCTCAGCTGTTCGCACAAGGGGATGGAGATTTAAGAAATGACCGGTATAGACAATCTCAACCTCGCGTTCGTCGTCTAACTGCAGTTTGTTCCCGATGATGAAAATACAGAAATTGGTCAGAAAGGTGGTACAGATCTCTGTATCAAGCTTTGTATACATGTCTTTTGCCAACTCTTCCGCTGCGGCGAAGGGATTGGCTCTTGCCGAATGTTCCCGGTCAGCCGTCATGGCGCAGTAAATATCAGCAACGGCCACAATCCGGGCAAACCGGTGGATCTTATCACCGCTGAAGCGACCGGGATAACCGCTTCCGTCCAAACGTTCATGATGCTGAAGGATACCAAATTTTACGGTCGGCGGAATATTCGAAAGGCCGTTTAGCAATTGGTAGCTGTAGGTTGCGTGCAGTTTTACAAGCTCCATTTCTTTAGAAGATAATTTTCCCGATTTATTTATGATGTCTGGGGGAATTTGCGTTTTTCCAATATCGTGAAGCAAACCGGTTAAGATCAATTCCGAAATTTCTGCTTCACTGCTGCCCAGCCATTTACCGATAAGACCGCTTAATAAACCTACGTTGATCGAGTGGTTGTAGAGATAATCGCTTTTGGGCCGGTCAATGTTTAAGTAATTGGCGGCAGAGTGGGAATTAATGATCGGACTAAGGTGATTAGCCGCTATATTTTCAAAGATCTGCATAGGAACTTTGCCGTATTTTTCAATTGTATGAAAGGAAGACTTAATTTGTTCAATTGCTTGATTCAATAGCTCCAGATTTTTTTGATCCAGAGTAATTTCGTTGTTTTCCTGAGCCTTTGTTTCTTTGATGCTTACCGTTTCGACACCAAGTCTGGCAAGGTGGTCCAGTTGAGATTTATTAAGAATGGTGCCTTCGGCCAACAATACGGTACCTTTTTGATTTAGAACCGGTTGACCGAGCTCCATACCGGGTGTAAGTTGGCTTACATTATAAAGCTGTGTTATCCATACCATAAGTTACCAGCTCCTTCCCACGATACTGTCTCATATATCGATTCCTATATTATGGTACTGTAAAGAAGTTGAAGAAACAATCGGATGAATGTCCTGCTTTTGACCTAATTTAACGGGACTAGTACCTTGTCAGGTCTAAAACGGTAGGATAATGGCGAGGCTGTTTTCTGCAAACCAAGGAGGAGGAGGGAGGCATACCGGACGTATGCTGACTGACGACAACGAAGGGTTGCGGAAAACAGACCGTCAGTATTCACTGGATTAGCGCTGACGAGGTACTAATCCTTACCTTCTGCCGGGTTTTACAGAAGATTATTTCTGCGCGAAATGGGTTTATGATAAAATAGAGATAAACAACGGACGGAAGGGACCAAGGCTGTAACAGCATAGCGGAAAAGGTACTGGAGCTTGCGCAGATAGAATACGATTATTGGGGTGTAATATATGAAGCAAAAATCAATGACGGCCTTGCGGATCATAGCTTGCGGCTGGCTGGCTTTTCTTTGTTCCTTTGTTGACCGGCTTTCCTGGCCGCCGATCATGCCAATGGCGGCTGTCGAATTGAGACTCACCGCAGCTGAGGCCGGTGGATTTATGAGTGCCTTCTTTTTCGGCTATTTACTTACCCAGCTGCCGGGCGGCATACTGGCCGACCGCTGGGGTACCCGCAAAGTTCTGCTGGTTTCTCTGTTTGTAATGGGGCTATTTACGATGGGACTGGCCGTAACCGCCGGCTTTTGGCAGGGGGTTGTCCTCAGGTTCCTGGCTGGCTTTGGCTCAGGTGCTGTATTAGCTGCCGCAGTAAAAGGAGTATATGATCATGTAGCTGCCCGGCGCCGGGCAATGGCGATGGGTTTCTTTATGACTTCAGCTCCGTTAGGATTGCTTTTGGCTAATCTATTGTCACCGCTTGTTGCAGCGCAATATGGCTGGCGCTCATCTTTTCTCTTGGCCGGAAGCATGACCTTGGCCGCTTTTGGACTTGCCTGGATGATATTACCACGTCGAACCGGGCTGAGAATCGTACCTGCTGCAGGAAAAACAGGGATAAAGTTTGAATTAAAAGAGATAATAACCAATCGCGACCTGATGCTTACGGCTGCAGCCGGCTTTTTTGCCATGTGGGGTACCTGGGGGACATTAACCTGGGCTAACGCGTATATGCATCAGGGGTTGGGCCTGTCCTTAAAGGAATCCGGCCGGACAATGGCCTTGTTTGGAATTGGTGCTTTAATTGGACAACCAATTGTTGGGTGGCTGTCGGATCGGTTCCGTCAGAGACGCCGTCAAACCAGTATGGTGTTCTTGGCCTTGTTTGCGGGATTGCTATGGTTATTCGGTAAAAACCAGGATGTGCAAAATCTGGCTGTATTAGCGACATTGCTGGGAGCAGGAGCTTTTGTGTTCGGACCTGTATTGAATACTTTTATCAGTGAGCTGGTCGCCCCACGCTCAGTCGCGACCGCAGTTGGTTTCTGTAATGGAGTTTGGCAGGTGGGGTCGTTGATTTCTCCAGTTACTGCCGGGCTTATTTTAGACAGGACAGGCAGTTATGTATACGCTTTTTCCATTCTGGCTGCGGGACCACTGGTGGCAGTAGGGCTGCTTGCTTTCGTACGGTCGGATAGAACTGCCGTTGAGCGGGCTGTTACAAAAACCAGAACGTAAGCAGCAGGCTCATCGCCAGGGCCAGTCCAAAAATAGTGTTGGTTTGGGCTGTTGCTACCATAGCCGGCATTAAGGCTTTGGGGGCAATATGGCGGCGAAAACCCTTAATCGCTGTAACCGCCTTTGGCAAGCTGACAAAGGTTAACAATCCCCACCAACTGATAACACCTGTACCGATGAGTGCCAGTATCCAGACATAAGACAGGATAAACATCATCATAAGCAGGTTGGCAGCAGCCTTTCTTCCTAATAAAATAGCCAGTGTTTTTCTGCCATGTTGTTCATCGCCGTCTAAATCGCGTAAATTATTTGCCATTAAAATAGCGCCGATTAAGATAGAGGTGGGAACAGAGACCAAGAGGCTCAGGCTTGTAATCGTTTCCGTCTGCAGGAAAAAGGAAATGACAATAATGACCAGTCCCATGCAAATGCCGGATATTGCTTCACCCAGCGGAGTAGCCGAAAGCGGATAAGGTCCGCCTGAATAAAAATAGCCGACCGCAGCGCAGCAGAGGCCAACCGGTAAAAGCCACCAGCTGCTTTGCTGACAAAGATATAAGCCTAATAGAAATGCGGCTGCCAGTGTATACTGAGACAGTGTTAATATGGTTGCGGGCGCAACCCCATCGCGGACAATCGTGCCGCCAATCCCAATGGAGGCTTCATTATCTAAACCGTTTTTGTAGTCGTAATACTCATTAAACATGTTAGTGGCAATCTGAATAAGCATGCTTGCCAGGAGCATAACAAAAAATAAGGAGGGACGAAACTTGCTGACTGGCAGTGCCAAGGCAGTGCCGATAGCTACAGGAACAAAGGAAGCAGTTAATGTGTGCGGTCTGAATAAGTTCCACCAAACCTTCCAGTTTGTTGATGGATATGCTGATATACCGGGTTGATGGTTTTTTAAGTTGACTTCCATATCGACTCTCCTTTCCTTCTTATCGTAACCGATCTCTTGCTCAGGGTAAATGCTTATTTGTAAAAATGGCTGCATCGGCGCACAGCAAGGGACGGTAATAATTTTACTGCAGAGCGGATTTTAGAGGTTTTTTTATAGAGAAATGGAATAAACTAGAAAAATAATAAAGTGCTCCATGCTAGTGGGAGGATGTAAGATGAGAGAAATTCTGCTCTACCATAAGAAATCATTAACCGTAACAGTTTTATTGGTAGCTGTCATGCTATTGTTCTGGCAATTTTTTGCTATGTGGATTGGCAAAACCATTCAAAATACACTGGTGCAAAGAATCGAACAGCAATTGACTGGGCGGCTGGTGGTGGGAGATATCGACTTGACTATATCCGGGCGAGTCAGAGTGCGCAATGTTTTTCTGTATGATCAGCAAGGAGGCTTGCTGGCGAAAATCCCGGTTATGAAAATACTGTACCGGTGGACGGACTTGACCGGCGGGAGCTTAGGGCTGCCGCAAGTGGAAAAGGTATCCTTGCAGGAGAGCGAGATTTGGCTTACTGAAGAGAATGGAAAATTAAACTGGAATGGATTATTACATAATCAATCGGCAGGGGAACAGAATTTTAACAGTCAAATTGAATTTGAAGCAGGTAAGTTCTATCTTCAGTCAGGACAGCTAACGAAGACGGTGGAGGAGGTTAAAGGTACGCTGGCTTTTGCTAATTCCCCTGATATGGAAGTGAATCTGCAAGGGAAGGTAGCCCAGTCTTTACTGAACGTAAGTGGCCATTGGGGGAAGCCGCCTGGTGAAATAACCCTTAAAATAGGTGCCCTGGAGCTGGGAGAATGGAGTGAATTGTTTGCCGGTCTGCCGCTTAGTTATGTTGAGGGCGGACGGCTTGAGAATCTTACAGTGGTGGCCGGACAGGATGAGCAGCAGGCGCTGAATCTGAGGGCACAAGGAGAGTTTACAGGTTTGAATATTGCCGGTAAATTGAATATACGTGACGGGCAGGGAAAGTTTACCGGTGATGCAAACGGGATACAGCTTAATGAACTGTCGATGCTGTTGTATGGGCAGCAGGCGTTAGGGCAAGGGAGTATTGATTTGAAGGATAGAAAGAATACGCTTGATCTGGCGTTCTCTTTGCCTGATGCTGACCCTGCGGCGCTTGTGACAGGGTTGACGGCTCAGCGCCCTCTGGCCGTTCAAATTCAGGTTAACGGGCAGTTAGCGGAGCCGGAGATTAGAGGTGCCTTTAGTTTGCCGCAGGTGAGCTTCAGCGGTATGGCGGTTGATGCGGTAAAAGGCAGTTTTACTTATCGTGATAACCGGGTTGATTTACAGGATGTAAATGGTAATGTTCAGCAGGGACGGATCACTGCTGAAGGAGCGGTATATATAGATAATCAAAGCTATGAATTGAATGTGACCGGGCGTAATTTGGAGAGTTCCCGGTTAACAGACAAAGATGTTCAGGGGCCGCTGAGCTTTACCGGCCATGTGAGCGGCCGAGGCGAAGAAGCTGTTACCAAAGGGAACTTTGCTATACAAAATGGGAAAGCTTACGGTATAACATTTCAGCAGCTTTCCGGTTTTTTTGTTAAGCGCGGTACAGCAATGGAATTATCCGATTTGGCTGTCAGGACTGCTTTTGGAACTTTCTATCCTGAACAGTTAAGTCAGGAAGTACTGGACAGACTGAAAAAGCAAGAGATGCCGGCTGCAGAAGAGGAATTAAAACGGGCGGTAGCTGAAAAACTCATTCAACAGATTTTTCGGTAATAAACAACCAGCAGGACTCCGGCGGAGCCACTGCTGGTTGTTGTTGTTTCCATAGAGAACTTGCCGGCTTATTAAGGAGCCATTTCTATTTGTTGTAAGCAGATGATTTTGAAACGTCATTCCCAGAGGGCTTCAGATTCTGCAATTGAGACAGCAGCATTCCGGTCAGCATAAGTGCTGAACCGGCAATTTCCTGCAACCCTAAGTATTCATTAATCAGCAGATAGCCGCCGATTGCAGCAAAAACTGTTTCCAGGCTGAGAATAATGGCAGCGTGGGAAGGCGAGGCATCCTTTTGTCCTATAATCTGCAGGGTATAGGCAATGCCGACAGAGCAAATGCCGCCATACAAAATGGGAATGCTGGCCTGAAGCAAGGCGTTAATGGTAATTGTCTCCAGCCATAGCGCAGCTGCCAGGCTAAAAGCGGCACAAGTGGCAAACTGAAAGAAAGCCAGACGCAACGTATTGACTTTATCCGCAAAATGATCAATCAGGAGGATGTGAATTGACCAAAAGAATGCTCCCACAAGTTCCAGCAGGTCACCGTAAGAAATAGAAAAATTTTCTTTTACACACAGTAAATACAGGCCGGACACAGCAAAAAGAGAGCCGCACCAGGTCCAGGGATGAATGCGGTGTTTCATGAAAATCCCCAGAATGGGCACTAGTACGATATAGAGACAGGTAATAAAAGCTGCTTTACCGGCGGTAGTGTAGACCAGGCCGATTTGCTGTAATGAGGCGGCAATAAATAAAACGGTACCGGCCAGAAAGCCTGCCCGGGCATCAGCCCGGTAGCTGGCTGCAGCGGAACCTGCCGAAGAAGAAGTGCGAAAATAAAATAACAGCGGCACCAATGAGAGGCTTCCCAATACAAACCGTACGCCGTTAAAGGTATAGGGTCCTACATAGTCCATGCCTACCCGTTGGGCAACAAAGGCCAACCCCCATATGGCGGCGGCCAGCAATAATAATAAATTTGACTTCATAATGGATCTCCTTTGTCAAATGTGCGGCGACAATGCCTATATTGTATGCTATTTTCAGCATTTTATCAACCCCGCTCTATGCTGAGAGGACAGGTTGCTTATAAGGATAGACAAGCAGGTAAGCGTGTTGCATAAAAGCTTGTTTGCTACTAAAATAGAATCATTCCAGCGAAGGAGGGCAGAGGCAATGGCTACTATTACTTGCGAGCGGCGGACTTACACGGATAAACCATATGGGCATATTCACTCCTATGCTCAACTGGTATTGCCAGTTAAAGGAATATTATCGGTAACAGTAAATACAGCTGTTTTTAACGACAACTGCCAAAATGTCATTTTTATCCCTCCTGAGAGTTATCATTCCTTCCATTCCCATACAAACAATCAATTTCTTGTTTTGGATATTCCGCCGATGTATTTGCCGCAAAGCACAAGGCCGGTTCCTGAATGTCAATTGCTTGACGAACGCTGGAAGGCAGTCCGGACCCTGCTTGCTCAAGAGGTAAAGGATACACCGGTGGCTAATTCGCGGGTAGCAGACTTATTCCGGTACATCCTGCGCTTATTGGAGCAGGATAGCTGCCCGGCCTCGCTAAAGTATATACATGATCAGTATCACTGCGATATTACTCTTCAACAGTTGGCTGATATTGAGCATTATCAGCTATCTTATTATTGCGAATGGTTTCAAAAACACTTTGGGGTATCTCCTATGGAATATATCCGCAGGCTGCGGCTGGAAAACGCCCAGCGGCTGCTGGAAGATAGTGATCATACAATTTTGCAGATAGCCCAGCAAGTTGGTTACCGGCAACATTCTACTTTAACCCGTCTTTTCCAAGGCTATACCGGAGTGACTCCAGCCGTATATCGAAAAAAAACCCGAATAAAAGCGAAATGCAAGCAGTAAGATGAGCAAGTCAACAAAGGGGCCTTCTGTTACAATGACAGTATATTGTAGCAGGAGGTTTTTCATTATGGCTATAAATATAATGGGGCCGCTGTATTTATCTGCAGCCGCCGCAATTTGGGGCGGGATGTATGTTGCCAGTAAGTATGCACTGGATGTAGTTCCGCCGTTTACTTTATTGTTTTTACGCTATTTTTTTGCTGCCATTACTTTAATTCTGCTGTGCCGGCACAGCAAAATTGAAATAATGCCGCAAGAAGACCGGGGTACACTGTTTCAAATTGGCTTTTTCGGTTATTTCCTTTCCATTGCGGCTCAATTTATTGGAACGAGGCTTTCATCGGCGCATATGGGAGCGGTTATTACAACGCTATCCCCTGTATTTCAATCCGGGTTTGCCATTTTGTTGTTAGGTGAAAAAATAACGGCAAAGCAAGTGACTGCAATTGGCTTTTCATTAGCAGGAGTATTGGTTATTACAGGCCTTCCGGGAGAGGCGGCAGGGGAACCCTTTTTTTACGGTAATTTGTTTTTGTTACTGGCAGCCTGCTTATGGGGTTACTATTCGGTGCTGGCCAAAAAAATAGCAACCCGCCAGCCTGTTTTGCGGATTACTACATGGGGAATTATTATGGCCACAGGCTTTGCGCTGCTTCCGGCAGTAAGTGAAATCAATACCTGGGATGCTGCTGTATTAAAGAGTTTACCGGTAATTTTAAGCATTGGATACTTGGCAGTGCTCTCTACTACCGTTGCTTATTATTGTTGGAACAAAGGATTGTCCCTAATGAATCCCCATCAGGCTGGTTTGTTTTTTTTCCTTCAATCCATTGTCGGCAGTATCCTGGGCTGGTTAATACTTGATGAGAGCTTGTCATTTCCATTTTTTGCAGGAAGTTTTTTAATTATTGCCGGTGTTTATTTTATCCTGAAAGCAAGATAATAAGATTATGCTACAAAATTTCGCAAAAAAATGGTCGCTTTTTAACATAATAAACGGCGAATGGATCAATAAAAATTAATAGCCCGGAGGGAGGCAAGATGAGTCAGTATTATGTAAGCAGGCCGCAAACGATGGAGAATGGATATAAATGTACCGCTTGCGGTCATGTATGGAAAACGACGGATATAAAAGATAGCTGCCCGGCTTGCGGTTATGCTTGCAACGCGTATGTTTGCAACAGGGTGATTGCTAAAGAAAAAGTATGATAAGGGAGGCCTGCAGCTCAGGTGAGGGAGGCTGCAGGCTTTTACTTTTCAGAGAAAAAGCTTCCTGGCTGGTTAACCGGACTTTTCTTTTTCGGTTGTTTCGGTTATGCTGTTACCAGAGTTTGTTTAGCTTAGCTAAGTATTTACTATTGCTGTGGCGTAAGCACCGTTGGGAAAGGAGATATGCTTATGAACCTGCAGTTACCGTTGGAATCAGCAGTGTTGGCAGTAGTTATGGTTACGTCCTTTTTGGCGCCTTTTATGGGGAGTTCAATTAATCTTGCCATACCGGCTATCGGCACGGAATATAGTGGATCAGCTACGGTGCTCAGCTGGGTAGTGGCGGGCTATTTGCTTGCCTCAGCCGCTTTTTTACTGCCTTTTGGACGGCTGGCTGATATTGTAGGACGCAAGAAAATTTATGTTGCAGGTATCATGCTGTTCTCTTTGTTTGCGCTGTTGTCCGGTTTGGCCTGGTCGATAGAATCAATGATTTTTTTCCGGGTTTGCCAGGGAGCAGCCAGCTCAATGATCTTCAGTACAGGCATGGCTATTTTGACCTCTGTTTATCCGTCTGATAAGCGCGGTCAAGCGATGGGGCTTACTGCAGCCGCCACTTATATAGGGCTTTCGCTGGGGCCTGTTTTGGGTGGCTTTATGAACCATAATTTCGGCTGGAGAAGTATTTTTTATTTCACTGCTTTCATCGGGCTGGTTGCAGCGTTATTGGCTGCCTGGCGTCTTAAGGGAGAATGGGCTGGCGCCAAAGGGGAAAAATTTGATTTTGCCGGCAGTCTTTTTTGTATAGGCTCGCTTGTGGCGGTTCTTTATGGCTTTTCAGAGCTGTCGCAAAGCCAGTGGGGGAAATATATTCTTGGCTTAGGGTTAGTGCTGATGGTTGTTTTTGTTTACTTTGAATCAAGGCAGCAATATCCTGTTTTTCACGTGGGGTTATTCCGTGATAACAAAACCTTTGCCTTTTCCAACCTGGCGGCTATGATTAACTATAGTGCTACTTTTGCTGTTGCTTTTGTATTGTCTTTGTATCTTCAGGTCGTATTGGAATATGATTCTCAACAGGCGGGGCTGATTTTATTGTCGCAGCCGCTCATAATGGCAGTCTTTTCTCCGGTTGCCGGTGCGCTTTCCGACCGGGTTGAACCGGCAGTTGTGGCATCCTGGGGGATGGTGCTGAGTACGCTGGGGCTGTTTCTTTTCAGTTTCCTTGCCAAGGATACATCCCTGTGGCTGATCATTGCTAATTTGGTTCTCGTTGGCCTGGGCTTTGCATTATTTGCGGCTCCTAATAATAATGCGATTATGGGAGCTGTCGAAAAGCAGTTTTATGGCATAGCTGCCGCCTCGCTGGCGGCAATGCGGCTGATTGGCCAAAGTATAAGTATTGCAATCGTGACAATGCTGCTGGCGGCTTATTCTGACGGGGGTAATGCGGGAATAAATTCGGTGGAAATGATTCAGGCCGGTACCCGTACCTCTTTTTTTATTTTTGCCGGTATCTGTGCGGCAGGAGTTTTTGCTTCTTTAGCCAGAGGGAGCGTTGATAAGCAAAATCAATAAGCAGAAATAGCAAAACGACTCAGCGGCCTATTAGGCGGTGAGTCGTTTTTGTGCTATTATGTTCAAAAAAGCGCAAAATGCTTTGTCACCTTGCAGAGGTGCTGCAGGCTAAACGAAGCTTTCCCCGTGCACATCAGGAAAAAGTAGTTTATGGCTTTAGTTTATCTGACAAGAGGAGCTGGTAAAAAGAAAAAACAAGTAATTATGTCGATTTTTCTGCTTTATTAAGCAAATCGTGATAAATTCGGTCATAATTAGCAGGGAATTTTAATAAAATTAGGGAATAGCTATTTGACTGTATGTCTTTTAATTTGATACATTATCTTATTTTACAACACGGTAGGCTCATAACCGTGTTTCTTTCGTTGGCTTGTGACTATTGATAAGCGTGGGGTGCCGGTTGATGCTGCAATTAATCCAGGAATATATAGCAAAACTAACAGAAGTTGATAAGCAGCTTGAAAAGCTAATGACTGACCGTAAAATAATTGAGACTGAATTGTCTGCTTTAACTACTGCCATTAAAAATCAATCAGAAATTTTTGGCAAAATAATTTCGTTAAGTCATGATTGTGCTTTTATCTTGGACTGCCATAGCCGGTTTACATATGCCAGTATATCAGGTGCGCAGTTGTTTGGCTTAAAACAACTGGATGTGATCGGCAAGAATTGGCGTGAGCTGGGTCTTCCCAGAGAAATTATGATTCCCTTTGAAGCTCACTTAAAGACCGTTTTTTTATTAGGTACATCGATTTCCAAGGTTGCTAAGGTTGCCTTTCCACATGGTATCCGTTATCTTGAGTATTTCCTGAATCCTATATTCGGCAAAAATCATGTTGTTGCGGCTGTTTTTTGTGTAGCCCGGGATGTCACTCAAAATAAAGAATCCGAGACTATTCAGCAGCAGTTGACACTGCAATATATTAATGAAGCCCAGCGCTTGCAGCAATTGATTGATACGGCACCGCTGGCGATACTCACCGTGGATGGCGAAGGCTTTATAACAGCTATTAATAATACGGCAATTCAACTGCTGCCGCAGATCTATAACCGCTTTAAGTCAACTCAAATTCATCAGATGTCTATGTCGATCCAGGAGGATTATGCCGATGATTTACTTATTGCCCGTGCTTTGCAGGGAGAGGAGATTAACTCCCGGCTCTGCCAGCGTGGTGATAAGTGCTTTTTAGCCAGCGTACATCCTACGCGTGAACCGGCCAGTGGGAAAATAATCGGTGTAGTAGCTTTCTATCAGGATATTACGGAGCTGGAACAACTGCGAAAAGAGCTGGCCAGATTAGACCGTCTGAATTTGATTGGTGAAATGGCTGCCGGGGTAGCTCATGAAATCCGCAATCCGATGACGGTAGTCATGGGCTATATACAGATGCTGGCTGTCAAGGCTGAAGAAGAGCAACGGGAAAGATATGAGATCATTATGGAAGAATTAAATTGTATCAATACAATTGTTACCGACTTTCTGTCCCTTGCCAAAAACAAGGCAGTGGTAAAAGAGGAACAGAACCTAAATGCAATCATTAACAGTATTGTTCCATTGCTGCAGGCGGATGCGGCAAAGCATGATATTGAGGTAGTGCTGAATTTGGAAGAGGCTATGCCAATGCTGCTGCTCAATGAAAAGGAAATGAAGCAATTGATTTTAAATCTTTCCCGTAATGCCATAGAAGCGATGACTGCCAAGGGAAAACTCCATATTAAGACAAGGGTCAAGCGGGATAAAGTTGAATTAATTACGAAAGATAACGGTTGTGGAATCGAACAGGAATACTTAAGCAAAATATTTGATCCCTTCTTTACCACAAAAGATTATGGTACCGGATTAGGATTGGCAGTGTGCTACAGCATTGTTGAACGCCATAACGGAAAAATAGACATAAAATCAACAGTAGGGGCGGGTACTGCCTTTACCGTGTCCTTTCCCCGCATGGAAAGTGCGGCTGTACCAAAAGCGATAAATACGATGATAAAAGCCGATTAAACCTATTATAGAGTAATTGAGGAAAGATACTGGAAGGGCTGTCTCAGCTAATAAACTGAGACAGCCCTTTTTATAGTCATTAGTGATTAACGGGGTTCGGTATCCGGTGATGCAAAGGTTATTTCGATTTCGAACAGCCGGTTCCAGGGAAACGTGACCTGAACGGTGGCCGGGTCCAGCCAAAGCTGTTTTCCGGCAAAGTTGCGCAGCTTTTTCTGTACTAATGCTTCTAATTCGGCATTTGGCTGATCCAGATAGCGTACATTATCGTCGCGCAGGTCGGATTGCTCCCGGTAAATTTCTTTACGAATGTTTGCCTGGTAGGCCCAGTCATCAAGATAACGAACTGCTAATAAATTCAGCCGGTCCTTGTAATTTGTGGATTTTGCCATTAAGCCCTGTCCGATGGCGTAGCCAAGTGTATTACTGGCGGTATTCCAGCCGGAATAGGCGCTGAGACTGGTGAGAAGATGATTGTTGCTCAGTTCGGTCATCAGAGCATTATCTGCTCCATTGGCAAAAGCGATATCAACAACGGCAACCGGTACTGACGAAGCGAGATTGCTTTTGATCGCGGCTGCGAACTGGCGGGTACTGGATAATATTGCCGGAATATTATCCAACAGTTCAGCCTCTTCGGTAACAGCACTCAGCGGGGTATTGATTGCCAGCAAAAAATCAGGAGGCTGCCCGCCAGTTCCTA
>Ga0074195_1002796_pt1 | contig 18139 bp, 9 predicted proteins | sample EPASupsiteHSE623_FD_64525 | JGI IMG/M metagenome (GOLD analysis project Ga0074195, IMG submission 64525) | Bioremediated contaminated groundwater from EPA Superfund site, New Mexico - Sample HSE6-23 | ecosystem: Environmental > Aquatic > Deep subsurface > Groundwater > Contaminated ...
TATGGATGATCAGGGGAAAATAAAATTCAACTGCCCCGCGAAGCAAGCTGGTTTAATCGATCATATATGGAACCTGCATGAATTATTAACATATCCATATCACAAAATTCAAACCTATTAGAGATTCACGACCGAATTTTTTTGATTGTTAATTAAACAAAATAAAAAATTAATTAAAATATTGCTGAAAATTTGCAAATGACTATAGATACTGAATTAAGCTTCTGAAAGAAAGTTTCTCATTCTTTTATAATGTATTATCTCATAATTAAATATTTGATTAAACCATTCAGAGAGGGCATTTGGAAGCAAACGATAAGATGAACTCGATACATAAAAAATGCAGGGTTCTTGAAAAAGAGTCTGGCGAAATAATAGGCTCTGTATTCAGTCAAATCAAATTATCTGATATTAGTAATTTTAAAATATTCGTAGAATCGATTTCAAGCAAACGTGTAAAGAGATTAAAGCATATAAATCAATATAATTTATTTAAATATTGGACATAATGCAGTGAGTATAGCTGATTCATCCCCTGGAGGAATAATACGACTGTAATATTTTGCGAACGATCATTCTTGAAAGCCTGCATGGCCGCCATGATGCTGATATTGATGATCTTTATCCAGGGTGCTCTTGGCAGCGCCCCGTGTATCGCTACAGAACTTGAAAGAACATTCGGAGGTTCAAACGAAGATGTGGGACAGTCCGTCCTGCAGACCAGCGATGGTAGCTACATCATCGCCGGTTCGACCAAGTCCGACAGCGCCGGGGGATATGATGCCTGGCTGATCAAAGCCGACAGAGAGGGAAGCGAGATCTGGAATAAGACCTTTGGCGGGCCGAGAGACGACCGGGCAAACTCAGTCCAGCAGTCCAGCGACGGCGGCTACATCATCACCGGAGCTACAAGATCATCCGGGGCTGGCGGCTCCGATGTTTGGGTGATCAAGACCGACAAGGACGGCAGCAAGACCTGGGATAAGAACATCGGAGGCCAATTGGATGATGAAGGAAGTTCAATCCGGCAGACCGCAGACGGTGGGTACATCATCGCCGGCAAAACAAGATCTGTAAGCTCTAATGGCTATTATGATGCACTGCTCATAAAAATTGATAAATTTGGAAATGAGATCTGGAAAAAGACCTTTGCAGGGCCGCTGGATGATGAGGCGGACCTGGCTCTGCCGACCAGCGATGGCGGCTATATCATCGTTGGCGCTACAAACTCTTACGGCGCAGGCGACTATGATGTCTGGATGATCAAGACCGATGGAGAAGGCAACAGAGTCTGGGACAATGCCTTTGGTGGAGCCCAAAGCGAGCGAAATCCCTGGAGCGATGGGTGGTCTGCCGAGCAGACTGATGACGGCGGCTATATCCTCACCGGCTCAACCAGATCCTTTGGCTCGGGTGGCTATGACATCTGGGCGATCAAGACAGATGAAGCGGGCAACAAGGTCTGGGATAAGACCTTTGGAGGACCGCTGGACGATGAGGGCGATTCAGTCCTGAAGACGGGCGACGGCGAGTACATTCTTGCCGGTTCAACGAGTTCATACGGCGCAGGCGGCTATGATGCCTGGCTGATCAAAATGGGGCGGGACGGTACAAAAGTCTGGGACAAGACCTACGGCGGAAAGCTGGACGATAAAATTTATTCGGCACAGCTGATAAATGATGGCGGATACTTGATATCCGGTATAACGAGTTCTTTTGGTCCATATTCTCTGGAGAAATCATGCCCTCCGGATAACGGATGCTTTCCAGATAAAGGATGCAGCAATGTCATGCATTCCATGACCGGTGAAAAAAGCGCCTGGCTGTTAAAGGTAAGATCGGGGTCCCCCGGAATTGCCGCTCAACCTGAGAGCCTCACGGTTTGCGAAGGACAGAAGGCAGCTTTCAGAGTTGAGGCTATGGGTACTGAGACCTTAGCCTATCAGTGGAAGAAAAACGGAGTGGAGATAGGCGGAGCTAATGCCAACGTGTACATCATGCCAAGCGCGAGAGTTGGCGATGCCGGCAGCTACAGCGTGACGGTCAGCAATAGCTGCGGTTTGATTGAATCGATTCCGGCAACGCTTACCGTAAACACGAAGCCCCTGATTAAGGCTCAGCCTGAGGGCCAGGTAGTCTGCACAAAAACGCCAGTGAACTTCCGCGTGGTCGTTTCTGGCACGGAGCCCTTCTGCTATCAGTGGACCAGAAACGGAGTTCTGATCCCCGGAGCCGACGAAAGCGTCTACAGCATATCGAGTGCGAGCTTGGAAGATGCAGGAAGCTACAGCGTAACGGTTACAAACGCTTGCGGCTCTGTAGAATCCAGCATTGCCGCCCTTGTCCTGAACTCAATGCCTTCGATTCAGGTGCAGCCTGCATCCCAGGAGATCTGCGCTGGATCCGAGGCGGCTTTCAGCATAGGGGCCACTGGATCGGAGCCCATCTCCTATCAATGGATGAAGAATGGAGAAGAGATCAAGGGAGCCAATTCGAACAACTACAGAATTCCCAAGACGAAACCGGGTGATGCAGGCAGCTACAGCCTGAGAGTGAGCAACAAATGCGGATTTATCGAATCGGAAGGCGCAACCCTTACCATAAATCAGATGCCTTCTATTGAGGCTCAGCTATCCTCCCAAGAGGCTTGCATCGGCTCAGCAGTAGCTTTCCTTGTTGCAGCCGACGGCACCGAGCCCTTATCCTACCAGTGGATGAAGAACGGCGAAAATATCACGGGTGCAACTGAAAACAGCTACAGCATCCCGACCGCAAGCACTGAAGACGAAGGAAGCTACAGAATTGCGGTGAGCAACAAATGCGGATCGGTCAAATCAAGCGAAGCGGTCCTTACCCTGAACCGGCCACCATCCATTCGGGTCCGGCCTGCCTCTCAGGAGACTTGCATCGGCTCTGCCGTAACCTTCGTTGTCGCAGCCAATGGCACCGAGCCGCTATCCTACCAGTGGATGAAGAACGGCGAGTACATCACAGGAGCGACTGAGAACCGCTACATCATCCCGGCTGCAAGCACCGAAGACGAAGGGAGCTTCAGTGTGATGGTGAGCAACCTCTGCGGTTCGGCGGAATCGGAAATAGCGACCTTGACCATAAACTCCGCACCATCTATCCAGATTCAGCCATCTTCCTCCCAAGATATCTGCATAGGCTCCGCTGCTACCTTTAATGCGGCTGCCAGCGGCACCGAGCCGATTTCCTACCAGTGGATGAAGAATGGCGAGAACATCACGGGGGCTACTGAGAACAGCTACAGCATACCAAGTGCGAGCGCTGGAGAAGAAGGGAGCTACAGTGTGATGGTGAGCAACAAATGCGGATCGATCGAATCAAGCAACGCAGCCCTTACCCTGAACCAGCTTCCATCCATTCAGATCCCGCCTGCTTCTCAGGATGTCTGCATTAATTCTGCCGTAACCTTCAATGCAATAGCTACCGGCACCGAGCCGATATCCTACCAGTGGATGAAGAACGGCGAGTACATCACAGGAGCGACTGAGAACCGCTACACCATCCCGGTTGCAAGCACCGAAGACGAAGGCAGCTACAGTGTGATGGTGAGCAACAAATGCGGATCGATTGAATCGGAAATGGCGGCATTGACCATAAATTCCGCACCATCCATTCAAATCCATCCGTCCTCTCAAGAGGGCTGCATTGATTCTGCCGTAACCTTCAATGCAGCAGCCAGCGGTACCGAGCCCCTATCTTATCAGTGGATGAAGAATGGCGAGAACATCACGGGGGCTACTGAGAACAGCTACAACATACCAAGTGCGAGCGCTGGAGAAGAAGGGAGCTACAGTGTGATGGTGAGCAACAAATGCGGATCGATCGAATCGGAAATAGCGACCTTGACCATAAGCTCCGCACCATCCATCCAGGTTCAGCCGTCTTCTCAGGAGGGCTGCATTAATTCTGCCGTAACCTTCAATGCAGCAGCCAGCGGCACCGAACCGATATCTTACCAGTGGATGAAGAGTGGCGAGAATATCACGGGCGCAACTGAGAACAGCTACAGCATCCCGAGAGAAAGCACCGAAGACGAAGGAAGCTACAGCGTAATGGTGAGCAACAAATGCGGATCGGTCGAATCCGGGGACGCAGCCCTTACCCTGAATCAGATGCCTTCCATCCAGGCTCAGCCAGTATCTCAGGAAATCTGTGTGGATTCCGCTGTAACCTTCAGTGCAACCGCTAACGGCACCGAGCCGATATCTTACCAGTGGATGAAGAATGGCCAGGCCGTCACGGGCGCAACTGAGAACAGCTATAGCATTCCAAGTGTGAGCATCGGCGACGCAGGGAGCTACAGCGTAATGGTGAGCAACAAATGCGGATCGGTCGAATCCGGGGACGCAGCCCTTACCCTGAATCAGATGCCTTCCATCCAGGTCCAGCCAGTATCTCAGGAAATCTGTGTGGATTCCGCTGTAACCTTCAGTGCAACCGCTAACGGCACCGAGCCGATATCTTACCAGTGGATGAAGAATGGCCAGGCCGTCACGGGAGCGACTGAGAACAGCTATAGCATTCCAAGTGTGAGCATCGGCGACGCAGGGAGCTACAGCGTAATGGTGAGCAACAAATGCGGATCGGTCGAATCCGGGAACGCAGCCCTTACTTTGAATCAGGTTCCATCCATCCAGGTCCAGCCAGTATCTCAGGAAGCCTGCGTGGATTCCGCCATAGCCTTCAGTGCAGCCGCTAACGGCACCGAGCCGCTATCCTACCAGTGGATGAAAAATGGCCAGGCCGTCACGGGAGCGACTGAGAACAGCTATAGCATTCCAAGTGTGAGCACCGGTGACGCAGGGAGCTACAGCGTAATGGTGAGCAACAAATGCGGATCGGTCGAATCGTTAATAGCGACCCTGACCATAAACTCCGTACCATCCATCCAGGTGCAGCCGTCTTCTCAGGAGGTCTGCATCGGCTCTGCCGCAACCTTCAATGCAGCAGCCACCGGCACCGAGCCCTTATCCTACCAGTGGATGAAGAACGGCGAGAACATCACAGGTGCAACGGAGAACAGCTACGGCATCCCGATAGCGAGCATTGGCGACGCAGGGAGCTACAGCGTAATGGTGAGCAATAAATGCGGATCGACCGAATCCGAGGACGCAGCCCTTACTTTGAATCGGATGCCTTCCATCCAGGTCCAGCCAACCTCTCAGGAGATCTGCGTGGATTCCGCCGTAACCTTCAGCGCAGCAGCCAGCGGCACCGAGCCGATATCTTACCAGTGGATGAAGAATGGCCAGGCAGTCACTGGAGCGACTGAGAACAGCTATAGCATTCCAAGCGTGAGCATTGGCGACGCAGGGAGCTACAGCGTAATGGTGAGCAACCTTTGCGGATCAGTCGAATCGGATATAGCGACCCTGGCCGTAAACTCAGTGCCCACTATTCAGGCTCAGCCGGATTCTCAGGAGGTCTGCGTAGGCTCCGCCGTATCCTTCAACGCAGCAGCCAATGTCACCGATCCCGGATCCTACCATTGGATGAAGAACGGCCAGGCAGTCACGGGTGCGACTGAGAACAACTACAGCATCCCGAGTGCGAGCGCTGAAGACGAAGGCAGCTACAGCGTGATGGTGAACAGCAAATGCGGACCCGTCAAATCCCGTGCTGCAACTCTCACCCTCAACCACGGCCCTTCCATTCGGGTTCAGCCGGCCTCCCAGGAAGCTTGCATCGGCTCTGCCGTAACCTTCAACGCAGAAGCCGATGGCACCGGGCCGATATCCTACCAGTGGATGAAGAATGGCCAGGCCATCGCGGGCGCAACTGAGAACAGCTACAGCATCTCCGGCATAAGAGCTGAAGACGAAGCGAGCTACAGTGTGATGGTGAGCAACAAATGCGGATCGGTTGAGTCCGAGAACGCAGCCCTTGCTCTGATTAAATTGCCTTTCATTCAGGCTCATCCGGTCTCCCAGGAGGTTTGCATAGGATCTGCGGTAATATTTAATGCTGCAGCCAGCGGCACCGGGCCGATATCCTACCAGTGGATGAAGAATGGCCAGGCTATCACGGGCGCAACTGAGAGCAGCTACGGCATTTCGAGAGTAAGCGCACAGGACGCAGGCAGCTACAGCATGATGGCGAGCAACAGATGCGGATCGGTAGAATCAAGCTCTGCAGCTCTGACGGCGATTTCAGGCCCCGGCATTCTGGTTCAACCACGGTCTCTGGCGGTATGTTTGTGCTCTCCCGCCGCATTTAGTGTGGAAGCTACCGGCATGGAGCCGTTATCTTATCAGTGGAAGAAGGACGGCGTGGACATCCCAGGAGCCAACCGGAATACATACCTGGTGCCGCGCGCAAGCTGGAGCGATGAGGGCTGCTACCAGGTCGTGGTGAAGAACATATGCGGCTGGATTGAATCAGATGTTGCGGAATTGTCGGTAATCAAGTCTCCCTGCATCACCGTTCAGCCGGTCAGCCGGAACGTCTGCGAATGCGCCTGCAAAATGGTTGTCTTCAGCGTGACGGCCACGGGCGCGAAGCCTCTGTACTATCAATGGAAGAAGGATGGTGTGGCCATTCGTGGAGCAAATTTAGACAAACTGAGCATCTTTGATGCGAAAGCAGACGATGCCGGCGGATACACCGTTGTGGTGACCAATAAATACGGCTCTACCGAATCGGATGCCGCATTCCTGCGGGTGGACCCGGCTGTGCAAATCATCAAAAATCAACCCATCTCCCAGAAAATCGCAGAGGGCGAATCGTTCGTCCTCAGAGTGGATGCGACGGGAGCCGGGCCCGTTTCCTATCAGTGGATGAGGAACGGGTTGAACATCTCAGGTGCGAATTCCCCCACGTACGTTGTAGAAAGCGCCACAAAGAACGACGTTGGAAGCTATAGAGTCCTGGTGAGCAGCGGGAGCTGCCACGTTGAAACGAATATCGGGACTGTGAAGTTTGCGGATGGAGGCATGAGGCAGTATAATCGAAACTGGTAAGATGAAGAGCATCCTCCGATGTCCGATTGATGCCTGGAAAGGCGGGTCGGAGGATTTTTTATTGCCTGCGTACCTATTTTTTATTGTGCAAGTCGATTAAGATCAAGCTGGAACTACTTCGAGTTCTCCATAATTCATGCTTATTCTCTCCATGCACATTCTCACTACATCAGTCGTGGAAAATGACACGTAATCCCGTATTAAGCCAAGTTTATCAAAAAAAAAGTCCCGCGAAACCTAGAACTGCGAGGACTCAGCTTAGTCGTTGTGCGTGTATTATCTTCCGTCAACCCCTTAGGCAGTCAGAGCAGTTGACATGAATCTGAGAGAACATTATGACCGATATGCACGCCAGAAACGGGAGGCTCGCGTGGCTGCTTGCTCTTGCAGTCGATCGTGATCATGATGTAGCCACCTGTGGGCCAAGACGTCCTTGATTGGGATCCTATCAAAGTGCAGCCTGGGCGGCATGGATGCCTGTATGAAATCCAGTTGAGCGTGGATTGCCGGTCGCCGGGCAGGCTGGCCGGGCCACGCCCATTGGCTGCTCCGGGGGCCGGGCTTAAATCCCGTCGTCGGCTTTCACGCTCAGGTGGCAGAATCTGGCCGAATTCATCATTTGGCCAGCATTCAAGTCGAGTAATCGGTGGGAATCCTGGCTAATTTTGGTCCTTTCACGATCACCTCTAAACATACTGAGGTCTCTTTTTAATTTTCATACCAGCATATCAAGTCCTATCACTATTACAATCATCGACAGCAATATCCCGATTACGTATCCGAAATAATTCTTCAAGCCTCTGTCACCTCCCATGGATTTATTGGCTAATTGCCGGATTAATTACCTTAATGTATTTAATCCTTTAAACCTTTTAAGCCTAAAAAGTATTTACCTTTTTTGGTAAAATATCCAAATAATGGCCAAAATAAAATTTTACAAATAAAAAAGAAAAAGCACAACGGACCACAAGCAATGGAACCTACCAGAACGGAACTACACGATTTCAGTTCATACGTGCACGGAGAAGCGAAGAAGTCGAGATCTGGACATACTGGTTGAGTTCGACCAGGCTCCATCACTTCAGATGCTCATTCGCATGGAGGATTATCCGAGCGAACGGTTGGGCATAAAGGTCAATCTGGTCATGAAAAAAGCTCTGAAGCCCCGCATCGGTCAGCGAATCCTTGAGCGAAGTGGTTCCAGTTTAAAAAAAGATTTTTAAAAGAAAAATAGAAATGCAAATTTTAATTTCGCCCTCAGCTCCTGCTGATCATCGTCCCCACGCCTTCCGTGGTGAGCAGCTCCAGCAGAATGGCGTGATGCTTCCGCCCGTCGATGATGTGCGCCTTGTCCACTCCATCCTTCACCACGCGAACGCACGCTTCAACTTTCGGAATCATGCCGCCCTCGATGATGCCCTCCGCTACCAGCCGGTCGAAGTCGGATGCCGGAAACTCGGAGATGACACTGGCCGGATCGTCCGGGTTCATGCGCACGCCCTCCACATCGGTTATGGAGAAGAGCTTCTTGGCCCGCATGGCCACAGCCACGGCTCCGGCCACGGTATCGGCATTGACGTTCAGATTGTTGCCCTCATTATCCGCAGCGATGGGTGAGATGACGGGGATGTAGCCCTTGCCGGCCATGATCATTAGGATTTCCGGATCAACCTTTTCCACATCGCCGACAAATCCGAGGTCCACCGGGTCCTTGCCCTGCACCTTCACGGGAGCCTTCTTGCGAGCCTTCAGGAACATGCCGTCCTGGCCGGAGAGGCCGATGCCCTTGCCGCCGTATTTGCCTACGAGGTTGACCAGCTCCGCGTTGATGTTGCCGAGCAGAACCATGCGGGCAATGCCCAGCGTCTCGCGGTCGGTCACGCGCAGGCCGCCCACGAACTCGGCCTTCTTGCCGAACTTCTCCATTGCCTGCGAGATCTCCGGGCCGCCGCCATGCACGATGATGGGGTGAATGCCGATGTAGCGCAGGAGCACTACATCCTGAATGAAGTCCTCCAGCACGGTGCGGTCGGACATGATCGAGCCGCCGATCTTGAAGACCATGATGGAATCATAGAACTCGCGAATGTAAGGCAGAGCCTCGATAAGCACCTGTTCTCTTTTAACTGTCACTTCTCATTCCTCTTCGAGAGTGCTTGATGTGCATCATGTTTTTATCTGTTTTGTTGAGCTTGGATCTCTGAATATTATAAAAATTTAATCATAGATAGATGCTGAAATGAAATTCACGAATAAAATTGAGGAATAAAATTCATGAATAAAATTAAAGAATGATGCTGAAGATTGAAGTTGAACATTGAAGTTGAACATTGAAGTTGAACATTGAAGTTGAAGAATCAAATCAAAGAGAAGAAAATGAAGAGGGCGGGAAAAAGACCGGCCTCTTACTCGATGGCCATCAGTACGTCGCCCGGTGCGACGGTGGTGCCCTCTTTGATGTAGATCTCTTTGATTGCCCCATCCTTGTTGGCGAAGATATTCTGCTCCATCTTCATGGCCTCCAGAACCGCCACAGCGTCACCCTTGGCGACCTTGGCTCCTTTCTTTACTATGTAGCGGATGACCACGCCCTGCATGGGCACTGTGACTCCGTCGGTGGGTGCTTTGGGCTGGGCCTCCTGGATGGTCATTCCAGCAGGAGCGACCTTGACCAGATAGGATTCGCCGTCGATCTCTACATTCAGGGCTATCGGCTCCGCTTTCATGGAGACGGATGCCTGCGCAGCCGCCTGCTTCTTGACGAGCGGCTCCTCCACGGCTGTGCCCTGCAGGAACTTGAGAGCCACCTGCGGGTAGAGAGCGTAAGTGAGATAGTCTTCTTCCTGCATGGCGATTCCCAGGGCATCGACCGCCTTCTTGGCGTTGTCGTACTCCGGCGCCAGCAGATCCGCAGGCCGCACGGTGATGGGCTCCTCATCGCAGAGCACCTTGAGCCTCACCTTGGGGTCGATCATGGCTGGAGACTTTCCGTAGAGGCCCTTGACGTAGTCCTTGACCTCTTTCGGGACCATCTTGTAGCGGTCGCCGGTGATGACATTCAGGACTGCCTGAGTGCCGACGATCTGGCTGGTGGGCGTGACCAGGGGCGGATATCCGAGGTCCTTTCTCACCTTCGGCACCTCGGCCAGGACATCCTCCCATTTGTCCATAGCCTTCTGCTCGATGAGCTGCGAGACTAGGTTGGAGAGCATACCGCCCGGAACCTGGTAGATCAGGACGTTGGTGTCCACGCGAGCCGTGATGGGATTGAAGACGGGGGCATAGATCTCCATGATCTTCTCGAAGTACCTCTTGATCTCGGTCAGAAGCTCCAGGTCAAGTCCGGTATCGTAGGATGTGCCCTGCAGCGATGCCACCAGGCTTTCCGTGGCCGGCTGGGAGCTGCCGCCGGAGAGGGGCGACATGGCAGTATCCAGGATATCCACTCCCGCCTGGCAGGCATTGAAGTAGCTCATCTGAGCCATGCCGCTGGTGCAGTGAGTGTGCAAATTCACCGGCAAGCCGACCTCTTTCTTGATCTCTCGAATCAGATCGTAAGCATTCTGGGGTGTGATCAATCCGGCCATGTCCTTGATGCAGATGGAGTCGCATCCCAGCTCAGCCAGCTTGACGGCAAATTGTGCAAACTGCTGGTTGGAATGAACTGGGCTGATGGTGTAGCTGATTCCTCCCTGCACATGCTTTTCCATCTTCTTGGCGGCCTTGATGGATCGCTCCATGTTGCGAATGTCGTTCACGGCATCGAAGATCCTGAAGATATCGACACCGTTTGTGGCCGCCTTCTCCACGAATTTATCCACCACATCATCGGCGTAGTGCCTGTACCCAACCAGATTCTGCCCGCGCAGCAGCATCTGCATGGGGGTGTTCGGCATTGCCTTCTTCAGCGCCCGCAGCCTCTCCCAGGGATCTTCGTTCAGGTACCGAATGCAGGTATCGAACGTCGCTCCGCCCCACATCTCCAGAGAGAAGAATCCGACCTGATCCATCTTCTCTGCGATGGGTAGCATGTCCCTGGTCCTCATCCTGGTAGCCAGAAGAGATTGGTGAGCATCCCTAAAAACCGTGTCAGTTAGCTTTACCCTGCCCATGAAGATCTTCTCCTATACGGTCCCTCTTATTTAAAACCCCTTCGCCCTTCAAATTGGAATGCGGAAATTATCACGTTCATCTATCATCGATTCCTGCTCTTTCCCGCCCAGGTTCCATGCCAGGGCAGCGCATGATTGCAGTACCAATCGAACTCGGGGGATCGTCAAAGCGATCTTGATTCTCCAGCACAACCTTGGACGAGTTATATAAAGCTGATGGGCTAATATGAAACAAAATTTTTAAATTTTTAAGAATAATTTTCTATTCCCTGTATTTTCAAATTTTTACGTTAATTTGTATTTCGTTTGATGATTCAGATTTTAGGATATAATTTTAAAACGATCTGTCGCAAATTATTTTTTGTTTTTGAAAACAAGTTCATATGTAATCATAAAATTAGCTACAACGGCTTATCTAAAGGAAATTGCCGTTTTCCATCCTCTCGCTGTAGCCCTGCAATCCAAATTAAAAAGCGATCGCACTATAATCCAATTAAAAGCATCCCATCAGGCGGCAAATTCGCGAAGCTGATGCAAACCCGTTAATGGAATAGTATCTCAATAATGGTATCTCAATATATCTATCAATAAATTATCTATCAAAAAATTCGCTGCTGCCAGCGCCACTTTATTATGCAGCCCTTTGGTCCGGAAGGCCGAGAACCGCAACCATGCTTCATCCTATTTGTTGATGGGAGTGAGGAGATGTTGAGGTTGATGTTGAGGAGAAGCTGAGGAGAAGCTGAGGAGATGTTGAGGAGAGATTGAGAAGAGATTATTTAGGATCAAACTCATCGCATGATCTTCATATTGCTGCGGCTGCTTGAGGATACGATCGGCCTTGATGTAATTTCCGTTTTATCAAGAGTTGGAGTCTGCTGTAAGATGCCCTCTTGGCTGCGGCATGCTCTCCGAAAAGAAGGATTTTTTATATTCCAACCTGCAACTCACAAACTAATTTCTTGCCCTATATTTGCGCTATTGTAATCGATTTATACGAAAGTGTGCAGTGCAAGTGTCTATTAATAATACGGAGGCATTTCAATCATTGGTGTGTTTGAATGAGACTTAGAGTTGTCAGCGCAAGAACCGAAATCCCGAACCTGAACCCCAATGAGAAATTGATCCACCTGGCCTTCCGGGCCAGCAATGTTGATTTCCTCAATCTGATGCAAAGATGCCCAAGGCTCAGAATGATTCAGGTACCTCCCTCCTACCGCAAGACCATGTCCAATGCCATTCAGGTCTTCCTGGACATGCAGGGCATCGAGCTTTTGGAAGGCGACGTTTGGGGCCACAGAAAAGACCTTGACGAGTACTTCACCGTGGATGATGCCACCATGGAAGAGATTCAAAATCTCGCCGCCGGCGGTGCGACTATGGACGATGTGGCCAATCAGGTTCAGAAGAGAGCCCGGCTCGGCCCGGAGCTTATCAAGTACATCGCCAGGAGCAAGATCACAACTTAAAAGTTAAAAACGCATGTCAGTACCGGGGAGCCGGCCCGACCCGGCCCCTCCTTTCTTCATAGGATTATTCGATTGCATTCCTCAGCCCCAAGTTGTGGTTCAGGGCGTTTTCGTTGTCAGCCTCTTAATCCATTCATCGACTTCCTTGCCGCTCTTTCCTTGCATTGCCGCCCATTTCATAATCTGCTCCACTCGCCACTTGTTGACGGCCTGCATAACCGGTTCCGGGTCGAATCCATGCGCTTTTATATAATCCTCGCGTTTCATCTCCCTCATATTTCCGTCAACGTATAACTTCGTGGCCTGGTCAGCCATCATCCGTTCTCCGGTGGGCATATCAGCCGGGCTGATGCATACATCCTCGCAATAAACCCATCCTTCGCCGCCTTTCGCCTGCTCGATTCGGAAAGGCTTCCCGCAGCCTGGACATACGCCAATCATCATCTCAAACCTCTTAGCATATTTTTATAAGTAATCTCCACATCATAATTTAAATATCCTGCAGAATCATGAATTCTAAAAACCGACCGATTGCGGTTTATTGCTTGATTATTGCTGATTGTCGCTCGATATTGGGATAATCCATGAGTGACAGAATGCGAATGTAAAAAACGGGAAATAAAACGAGAAAATGAGCCAAAATTGGATAAGAAAAAAGCAAGAATAGCAAGAATAAAAGCAATAGCGGCGGAAGGCTTGCGAAAGCCTCCAGCCGTTTTTGGAACGCTATATTGCCTTATACCATTCTGCTAATTACCTCGTAGGTATCCTTGTGCGGGTTGATGAGCAGCTCCTCGGCGATCTTCTTGGCCCGCAGCTCCGGGTCCATGCCGCCCAGGTACAGCTTCCAGATGGTGGCCTTCTTGACATCCACAACATTGGTGAAGCCAAGGCGGCTTCTCAGCCGTTCCCGTGTGGAGATAGCCTCGCCGTCCTCGATCTTCAGGGAGACCTTTACGGGAACATAGCCCTCTTCAAAATTCAACACATCGATAAGAACCTTGCAGCTCTCCTTGTTCTCGTTTACGAGTTCCTTAGCGAAGCTCTTGGCCATTTCCTCGGCATCTCCGGAATCGACCTCGATGCTGAAGAGTCGCTCCTTCTTGACGTCGTTTAGCACATCGGCATAGCCGAGCCTGCGAGCCAGGGTATTCTTCACGGTGGCAGCTTCAGCGTCCGGGATCTTCAGCCAGACGCGCAGATTGATCTTTTGGCTCATGCACTCACCTCGATGTAGCGCTTGACAGACTCAAAGATGCGCCTTCCCGGCCCCGCCGCATCAGGCCGCTGCTTGCGCGGATCGAAAGAAGGAAGCTGCCAGGCGAAGAACGACCGCTCCGGATGGGGCATCATGCCGAGGACGTTTCCTTCCGGGTTGCAGATGGCGGCGATGCTCTGGGTGCTGCCGTTCACGTTCACCGGGAACTCGTTTATGACGCGCCCGTTCTTGTCGCAGTAGCGGAAGACAACCTGATCCTGGTCGTTGAGCCGTTCGATTAGCTTTGGCGTTGCCGTAACCAGATTTCCCTCGCCGTGGGCGATGGGGATCTTGAGAAGGCTGCCCTGCTCCATGATGAATGAGCCGCTGCACCTTTTGGAGGGCGCATCGTGGCGCAGATTGACCCAGTCGCAGTAGTAACCGCGGCGCACGATCTTTCCCTTGGAGACCATCACGTTCTGGGCCAGGGCCATATCGATCTTGCCCGTGCCCGGCAGGAGGCCGGACTCGACCAGGATCTGGAAGCCGTTGCAGATGCCGACGATGGGCTTGCCCTTGGCAGCTTCCTCCAGCAGAGCCTGCATGACAGGCTCCTTGGAAGCGATGACTCCGGCGCGGATGCGGTCCTGGTAGGAGAAGCCACCGGGAATAAAGAACCCGTCGAAGCCGGATAGCTCTCCTTCCGATCGGTTCCAGCGGAAGATCTCTCCATCCATTCCCACAGCCTTTACCGCCACAAGGGTCTCATGCTCGCAGTTCGTTCCGGGGAACTGCATAACTGCTATCTTCATCTCATCGCCTCCGCAAGGCCGCCGGTCCAAGCAGCCCTCGCCTCATCCAGGTCGATGTCGGCAACGGTCTCGCTCGCTCTCTTCATGACAATCCTTCGTTTCTTTGTTACGATTCCTATCTCCATCGGCTCAAGACTGTAGCCTCTCAAGATCTCAAGCAGCCGCTCCTCCTTTCCGGGCTTTGCCTCCAGCACGAAGCCGGAGGACTCGGAGAACATGATCTTGTCCGTTCTCATGCTTGCTGCCGCATCTGCGCTCAGGGCTTTGTCGAGGTCGATTTCAAAGCCGAGCTTGGCGGGCCTGGTTAAAGCCATCTCGGATACGGTGGCCGCCAGGCCGCCGTTGGAGATGTCGTGGGCCGCCGCCAGGAGACCTTCATCTATGGCATCGATGACCGCATAGATCATGTTCCGCTCCAGGTCGAAGCGGACGATGGGCACGTTTGCTCCGGTGACGTTGAAAATGGTCTTGTAGTACTCCGAGCCGCCCAGTTCATCGAACCTCGGGCCGATGAGGAAGAGCCTGTCTCCTGCGGCCTTCAGCTCCTGGGTGACGGCTTTGCCGATGTCCTTGATGATGCCGACGCAGGCGATGACCGGGGATGGGTCCACCGATCCCTGCGGCGATTCGTTGTAGAAGCTCACATTTCCGGAGACGATGGGGACTGGCTGGCCCATGTGGCCCTTCAGCCACAGGTCTTTGCAGGCCTGGGAAAGGCCCTTGACGCCTTCCCGGAACTCCCAGAATGCCTCGGGCTTCTCAGGGTTTCCGTAGTTCAGGCAATCGGTGACGGTGGAAGGCACAGCGCCGATGGCGGCGACGTTGCGCATGGCCTCGGCGACGGCTGTGGCTCCTCCCCAGTAGGGGCTGATTCTGCCGTAGAATGGATTGGAGTCCACGGCCAGCGCCACGCCGAATTTCTCGCCGCGCACGGGAGCAATCAGACCGGCATCGGCCTCGCCTGGTCGGATGACGGTATTTCCCATGACTTCCGTGTCGTAGTATCTGTAGACATGCTCGCGGGAAGCGATGTTGGGCGACTTGAGGATCTTTTGCAGGACCTCGCTGTAGTCCGCGGGCTCTGCGAACTCGGGCTCGGTCAGCTCGATGACGCGGGCCTTCTCCTCACGCTGGTATCTGATGCCGCCGGTGAGGTGCTGGATGGGCACATCGCAGACGATCTCGCCCTTGTGGCTGACAGTGAATCGGTCGCCGGTATTGATCTTGCCCACGACGCTGGCTCTTGCACCCTCGTAGACGTTGGGAAGGTCCCAGTCCTCGTTGTAGATTTTCAGAATTCTTTCGCGCAGCTCCGGAGGCGAGACGATCAGGAAGCGCTCCTGGGTCTCGGCGATGCTGAGGACCTCGGGCGGGAAGTCTGCAGCTTTGTGCAGGTCATCCAGGTTGATCTCCATGCCAAAGCCGCCCGCGGCTCCCATCTCGGATGTGGCGCAGGTGAAGCCTCCGCCGCCCAGGTCCTTGAAGCCGATCTCGATTCCTTCTTCGCGGACGAGCCGGAAGAGGTCGTCGTTGGCCTTGAAGAGCACGTTTTTCAGGAAGGGATCGGGGATTTGCACCGCGCCGCGGTTGGTCTCCTCGTCCTCCTCTCGCAGGGCTTCGGAAGCGAAGGTAACGCCGCCAAGGCCGCTGGAGTCTGTCGGTTTGCCGATGAGGATCACGTCGTAGCCACCCTCGCCTGCGGCGGGGGGTGCGCGCGAGCGGATGATCTGGTCGCGGCGGACGATGCCCAGCGACACGACGTTCACCAGGCAGTTGTCGTCGAAGCTCTCGTTGAATACGATATCTCCGGCCATGTTGGGCACGCCGAGAGCGTTGCCGTACTGCCAGATTCCGTCCACCACGCCTTCCGCGACCCAGCGCACCTTGTTGGCCTTCGGTCCATACGGATCGCCGAAGCGCAGCGGGTCGGCGGTGGCGACCACGGTCGCACCCATGCAGTTCACGTCGCGGACGATGCCGCCGATGCCGGTTGCCGCCCCTTCGTTGGGCAGGATTTGGCTGGGGTGGTTGTGGCTCTCGTGGGAGATGACGACGCACCACTTGTCGTCGATGGCGACGATTCCGGAGTCCTCCACCGGGCCCATAACCACGTTGGGTCCGTCGGTGGGCATGAACTCCTTGAGTGTGGCGCGGCTGCTCTTGTAGGAGCAGTGCTCGGACCACATGGCATCATAGCAGAACAATTCGGTGATGCTTGGGTCTCGGCCCAGCACCTCAGCAATGGAGCGCGCTTCCGTGACGGACATTCCAATGCCCGCGCCGCGCAGATTTGATTCAACTTCTGAATCGGCAAGACCGATTATCTTCAATTTAGGTACACCTCTGCAATTATGCTTATCCATTCGAGGAGCATTATGAATTTATCGATTCCGCTGAAAAAAATCTGCCTTCACAAAAGTTATGAAACGTCACCGTCATGGACGGTCGTTTGGAAAGCTTAATGGCTCTTGACCGCCAAAAGTCGGGGGAATGGTTATAGTTCTCTGTAACGATGCCGAGATCGAGGTTCCCGATGGGGAGATCTGCCAGATCTGCGGATGCGAGCTGGAAGAGTTCGACGAGGTCACGGGCACGGGGATTCACGGTTACTATCACTGGATTTGCGTGAACCACGTGGATGCGTGATGCGTGAGGAGGCTTGCGGGCGGCTGGCGCGCGCGGGGGCATGTGCGCGGGCGGGCGGACGCATGGGCAAGCGAGGGCGGAAAGGCACATTTCCTTAATGAGGGGATGCAGAGTCCTGGAGGAGGGCGGATAATCATTGCCGCTTCCTGAGGCCGAAACAGCGGATCTCTTTTTCATTCTCGATATGCGAATTGTTTTGGTCTAGCAGTTTGGTCCGCAGTCTCACTCTTCAATCATATGGTTCTGATGAAATATTTGAATTAGAAAATGTTTAAATCGTTTTAAATCGTGTATTAAATATGAAAAACGTAGTTTCCTGGTTCGACATTCCCACTGAAGATTTTGATCGTGCCGTGAAGTTTTATTCCGAGATTCTTGGAAAAGAGGTTCGAGTGGATTCATTCATGGGGCAGAAGCTCGGCTTCTTTCCGATGGATGGACGGGAAGGAGTTGGTGGGGATATCGTTCCTCCCGGCATGGGCAACAAGCCCTGTGCCAGCGGCACTCGCGTTTATTTCAGTTGCGAAGGTGTCCTTGATGAGGTTATCGCAAGAGTGGAGAAGGCGGGCGGAAAGATCGTTATGCCGAAAACCAAGATAGGTGAAGCGGGCTGGATTGCGATGATTCTGGATAGCGAAGGTAATAGCGTTGGTCTGCACAGCTTCAGCGATTGAATTGGAATTCGGTAAAAATTATTTTTATCAAAATTATTATTTATGCATTCCTGATTGATGGATGCATTGATCGCCGGTTTCTTTGCATTATTCCGGCATGACTTCGAAAGAGTCTATATACTAGAAGCGACATTGCGACTAGAGCCCGTGCGGGGATAACCAAGCCAGGCCAACGGTGATAGACTCAAGATCTATTCTCGCAGGAGTTCAAGGGTTCGAATCCCTTTCCCCGCACTCCT
>Ga0074195_1002798_pt1 | contig 18130 bp, 17 predicted proteins | sample EPASupsiteHSE623_FD_64525 | JGI IMG/M metagenome (GOLD analysis project Ga0074195, IMG submission 64525) | Bioremediated contaminated groundwater from EPA Superfund site, New Mexico - Sample HSE6-23 | ecosystem: Environmental > Aquatic > Deep subsurface > Groundwater > Contaminated ...
AATCAAGTCCGGCCTCACAGCTCTCTTGGTTATCGTCCTCCAGCACCGGAGGCAATAATGGCAGTGGTAACTACTTAAAAAGTGGTATCACTATCGGGGGCAGGTCATTTTGTTTTTTTGTTTAAAAAAATAGTAGTGGTAATATCTGGCCAGAAGTTCAGGGTGTAGTAGATGGTTTTGGTATGTTTCCGGACAAGTGGCATATTCTGTGAGTACTCTGTTGGTAATAAATTTGCCGGTTTCAATATCCTGCAGGTGCTTCAAAGTTTCCCCGGCTGGATTTAAAAGGATAACCAACCCCTGTTCCTGTCTGAAATGGCGGTTACAACGGCCTGCAGATTGGGTTATGGAATCCATTCCTGCCAAGTAACGTACTACTACCTCAAAATCTATATCTACCCCTGCTTCTATTAGTTGGGTACTTATACAGACCAAGGGACGGGAAGAGGGTTCTACGCTTTCAAGTTTTTCTTTTAGTTTACTTAGTGTTTCCCGTCGGTGGCAGGGGCACATGCTGGTACTAAGGTGGTAGATATTTGCAAACTCAATCTTCAAAGAGGCATAAAGTTCCCGTGCTTGGGTTTTGGTATTTACGACTACAAGTATCTTCTTACTTTGGGTTGCTTGTTCCCTTATTATATTTTGCACTTCTTCATTGGTATGTCCACCATCTTTACATCGGTTTTCCACCTTAACCCTTTTATTTAGCTTTAAATAAAGTTCATTTGGGTTTGGGGCAAGTTCGGCAGAAGCGCTAAAATAGATAGTGCCCTTCATATCATCTACCTTATCAAGTGGTGGTTGGGTGGCAGTGCACAGCAAGACGGTGCTATCGCACATGCGGGTAAGGAAATTTACAGTGTTATTGAAGAGATATATCATCTCGTCTGGAAGCGCCTGCACTTCGTCAAAAATTACTACTGATTTGGCCAGATTATGCAGCCTGCGGGTACAGCCGGTTTTGTTTGAGTAAAATGTTTCTAAAAACTGGACTGAAGTGGTTAGAACAATGGGGGCTTCCCAGTTTTCGGCCAGTTGCTCATTAACTGGGTTCCCAGTGTCCTCCAATATGTTTGAATGATGTTCAAGTATAAGCGGGTTTTCTGCCTGTACGTTCAACACTTGGCGGATAACTGTAGCGTTCTGGTCAAGTATGGTGGTATAAGGTGCTATGTAAAATATGCGTTCGAGTGAGTGCTTATGGGCATGGTGCAGGGCAAAACGCAGGCTTGATAGTGTTTTGCCTCCCCCGGTAGGGACGCTTAATTTATATAACCCCGGCTTTTCGGGAGAACGTTTCAGGCAAGTGTCGGAAACTTGTTGGCGTATCAGGTTTAAAGGTGTATCTGTTTTGAATGTGCGGAGGTAGTCTTCAAGATTTTTAACTTGTGTATTCCATATTTGCTTGAGACGAGGTTTGCGGCCGGCTGCATTTAGGCGATCTGCATCTATGAGAGCGCTAAACAGAAAACGCAGAGCCAGACCAAGGTGGATATTGGAAACACAGCTTGACTCTTTTAAACTTTGAACAGCTTCAACCAGCTGACCAAACTCTTGTTTATACACCTCACTCTGAAGGTGTGAATTTAACTTTTCCTTAACCTGGCTTTCCATTTTGCCAGAAACCTCTGAAAGGTGGGTTTTAAGATCTTCTTTTTTAAACCTAAAGATCAGGTTATCTGTGCCATCCAATCCAATGCAGTCCGGCAGGCCAGTGTGATGGGAAAATACAGCTATAGCTATAGCCTGAGCAACGATTTCAGCTTGGGTATCACCTGAGATAAGGGCTTTCCTTATATATTGTCCGCCAGCGCTGGAATGGTCTGGTTTAGGGCAAGAGGAATCAGTGTGACTTGAAGACACTCTTCTGAGCCCGATATTGATTCGGATATATTTCTGAAATTCAGCGCTGTATTTGCCCAGATCATGTAGCAGTCCAGTTACATAGCCACAATTCTTCAGACCTATTTTAGAACTAAAGCCGCTACAAATAATGGCAACCTCTAAAAGATGGTCTGCAACATACTGGTACCGTTCGGTTTCTGGATTGTATCTGGCTATGTATTTAGAAGATTCTTTCATGACAGCTCTTTAAACAAAATGGACAGATATTATTATAAATACCCTAATATACTATAACATACCAGAAAAGCATTATATTCTCCCATAAAAGATTTATACCACACCGCTGTGTCAGCTGTATGTCAAACTGCGGAGTATTTTTTAACCAATATATGGATTTCAAGGGTAAAGTAGCAGGCATTGTTTACCACAAAGCTCTGGGGGTATCCACCAATACTCTGGTTATAGAACTGCCGGAGGAATGGTGGAGCTGAGGGGATTCGAACCCCTGACCTCCTCCTTGCAAAGTTGAAAAGTTTTATTTCGTATCTCCAGGGGTAGTTAAGTTTATGTTTATTATAACAAATTTACATTCGTATTATTTGGAAATTGTAGACGTCAGATTTCTAAGATGCCGAAAAGTTAAGGTCTTTTTGAAATTAAAATATGGCTAAAATCGGAAGTTATGGTTAATATACTTCCGAAAACAAAGTCAGGCTTTCAGCCTTGTAGAGTGGCAAATCATCTTTTTGTCCGGTATGGGTTAAATTATGCCATTGCTGCTACATTATTAAGCACCTCTTTGAACATTTGTTTCTCGGTCTACTCCAATCTAAATGTCTTACAGTGGCGATCAAGATCTGCATCATAAGTAAGCATCTGACAAAATACACTGAAATCTCTTTGCTAATGTTTGTTGAGTCGAGGGAGTTGACTGAGGTCTGAACAGTGGCTAGGGTTTATTGGAGTCGAGTGATTTAGTGTGTAAAATCTCATAGTATTTATAAAAGTGCGCTCATTTTAATTTTATAAAATAGGTTGTATTCTCGGGACAAGTGGTTTGGATTCTCAATCATCATAATTATTTACCTCTGTATTATATTATAATAAAATCTATTTTAGCTTTTTCGATTAAATCTGCATAAATTATGACTTGATAATTGCCAGGTCGGAAACTATTCTGAGGTTTTTTTAGTGATATCGAAAAAGGAACAGGTGTTCCCGGATATACAGATTGCCATTCATCTATTATTTTGGTTTCAAATATCCAGACAACAGATATTACGACTTCTTCGCAGCACCTTATTGGGAATTCTCCTACCCAGAACGTAAAGAGTATGGCTTTAGAGTCAGTGTTGAAAACTGTTGAAGGTTCGATAGGTAAACCATCATCATTTATTGCTGTACTGAGGGTAGCATCGATCTGTGTTTCCACTGCTGTATAGCAGGTAGTATCCTCAACTTTACTTTGTTTTGAGGAGCAACCCAATAATCCTCCTAAAAAAATGAATATAATTATAGAAAATACAGCATTAATTATTGCCATTCTATCTTGGATTAGATGTTTCATCTAGACAGTACCTCATAAGCTTTGCTAATGATAGTTACAATACAACATATAGTTGTTAATACTGTGAATATTAATATTATGTTCTTTGTTGAGTTGCTATGTGTTGTTTGAATATTCGTTGCCATAGTTTTTTACTGCCTCCACGTAATTGGATTGTTAAATCAAGAATTGCTCCTACAGGGCAAGCATAAAGACACCAAAAATTGTGAATGATAGTAGCGGCTATTATCGTTACCATAACTAGCATCCACGAGAAAGCTGATCCACTAAATGGGAATAAGGTATTCCATGGCTCAAAGACAGTCACGGAAGGATTCTGAAGTAATAAAGCTAAGAAGATTGATAACCAGAGGAGCCAATACCTTAATGACCTAAGTCTTTTTGACCATTTAAGATCTGGACGGATTGAGATTTTAGTTATAAGGTGTAAACCTTCTTGGATTGCAGAGAATGGACAAAGCCAAAAGCAATAATAATTCTTACCAAACAAGATCGCTAGTATTAACACTCCAAACATCAACACATAAATCCATAAGCTACTTGTCCAATTTCCTACATTCCCTAGTAATAAAGCTGTAAAATTGGTTAGACTGAGTGGTATCACTAACCACATTCCTAATACACCTAGCCCAAATCCAAGCGTTAAGAATCGCAACCACGTGTAGTTTTTAAAGGAACGGATCGTACGTAAAAAGAAACTGGAAACTAGACCAGTCAGTACCATTACTTCAGATATGCCAAATTTTACAGGCATTACTGGTTCCGGATAAGGATGGCCCATTTGTTGGGATAGCAAAGCTCTTCCTAGACTCACTCCCTTTGCGACCCCTTTTGAAGATATGGTAGATCCAGAAACTGCATTAATATCTTGATCAATTATAAGTGGTTCTGTGTAATTTCTGCCAAGATATTGGTCAAAGTATTTTTTTTCATATAAACTATCAAACCAGGCTGCATCTTCGTTATAATTTGGGATAGATATATTCAGGATAACTCCGTCGGTAGACCAACCAAGAACAACTGTCATTGGTCCCCCATAGCCTTGGCTTTCAGTGATTGTGATATAGCCTACAATTGCTTCATTTTGAATAGCCGCATACAAATGGCCTGATCCCTGAATATCATCTAAACGCTGAAAAGAAGATGCACTAGGTTGTGCTTGTTTGAGATATGGTTCTTCATTGACATCATTAGTGACTATGCCTATTAAAGCAGCAATAATTAGACTAATAATGGCTACTAAAGGGACATATTTTATCCTAAAATTCAACATAAATCATGTATGCCTTTTTTGAGAGCTTGGCAGTCTCTGATCTGCCAAGCTCTCTGATCAGATTACTGAGAAGTGCTGTTGCCCATTTTGTTTCGGCGCCAAACTGATAGAAATGCGATTAATAAGAATATAATTCCCAAACCACCTATAACGAGTAGTCCCATAAAGGCAGCACTGGGTAATCCTTCCCAGAGCTCACCTAACGTATGTTGGTAGGAAGCACTGACTAAAGCTATCCCTATTCCACCAATGAGCCAATCATGCCACCTTACCGAGATATTACGCGAATTAAGCCACCAGATCAATCCTGTAAGGCCTGCTCCTAAGATAAATGCATAGATAACATCTAACATAATGAACTCCTTTTTTAAGTTTAGTATTCATCAAGTATATGGTTTACGGAATCTTGTCCCAATTGTAGTATCCAGCCCACCGTATGGTCTGATTTCATCCCACCATTCTTCAGGATCTTCAATATGACCATATCCGAAAATCTTTGCCATATTGAACATGAAACCATCAAGAATAGGGGCTTTAGCCATCGCAGCTCGTGCAAAATCATGTATCCATGAAGTAGAACCTTCACCAAATGGGCAATTGGACATACAATTATCGCAACCACCAACTGATAAACGATGTTGCATACATTGTTCAAGATGGATCATATATTTCTTGGCACCTGCGCAATTTGCTTGGTTGTGAAGTTCCCAAGTGGGTTCTTTATCCATAGACAGAGCTTGGTAAGGACAGGCTGTAGCGCATTTATTACAGGTATGACAGAAGCGGAAAATGCCTGAATCAATAGGCTTAGAAGGAGCGACTGGTAAGTCAGTGACAAATATTATGGTACTACGAATCATGGTGCCCCACTCTGGAATAATCATAGGGTTCATTCGATTAAGTTCACCCATTCCAGACCAAACACCCCATGGTGTCACTGGCCCTAGACCTCCAGTACCACCGGCAATACATCCATATCCTAATGTTTTCATAAATTTCTGAAAACGGCGCTGGACTATAGCCAAATTACCATAAGCTTGAGCTGTAGCAGCACGAGCTAAGAAATTACCGCGCTCCTTAATCGCAGCTGGGCCTCTCCTAGTTAGATTAGGGTCTTGTGCCACTGCGCAACATATTATGTTGGTATATTTATTTGGAATAACTTTTTTAAAATCAGTTGTATAAGGTTTATCTACATCTTCAAATTCTATATTCCGTGTTGGGCTTGCGGTACTGCCGAATAAGTATTTTGGTTCCATATACGTGCTACCAAATAACATAGCTCCACCAGGCCTGGATTGTCCAATGCGAGGATCTTTAGGATCATCAATTACTGGTCCCTCGTAGTCACGCCCACGGAGGTAGAAATACTTTCGGAAATTAGCATCAAATATTTGACTAAAGCCTACAATATTAGCTCCGTAGAGCCTTAGTGCGGCGGTAACAATTTTACTAGCTTCTTCAGGTGTCCCCTGCCACTTACTGCACCCCAATTGTTCTGGTGCTTTTGCAAAGGGATCTTCCTTGAAGTATTCTGGGAAATCTCCAGCCCCCGAAGACCACGCGAATTTAGATCCCTCATGCAAAGCAAAACTTTTTAAATCAAGTCCAGGTTCGCTACCATTCAGCAACTCTTTTTGCATGCTTGCTTGTTTTGTTTTTAGACGATCGACTTCGCTCTGGCCAATATATTTGTCTATTGTGCCATAAATGAGACGGGTAGGCATGTCAAAACGTTCAGTCAGGTCCCAATCAATTTCTACAGTGGGTTTGTCGGCTTCTTTAATCCACCATGGTTGTTTTACTTTCCAAGTAGAGGTGCTCATTACCTCATCCATGTCATGGAATATTGGGGTACTGGCAGCCACGGCTCCCAGGCCTGTTCCTGCCAGGCCAATCCCCTTCATGAAATCCCGGCGAGAAATCGTAGAATGTTGTATTCTCATTAATAATCTCCTTCTATTTGACATTCTGGGAATCTTATATCTGGCTTTTTAAGTGTCTATCACCTCCCTTATTTTTAAACATACCTATACCCAATTATCGGTATGACCTAACTATTGTATGCAACCATGGTTAATAAATAGTAAAATTAGTAAATAAATAGGTGTATACTAAGCATATTCTGGTAAATCTATTAGCATTTATGTGCAAAAACATAATCTAAGAAAGGTTTTTCACAGCCAGCTATAAGTTGATTGGTAAAATGTGTTGTATAATGCCAAATGGTTTCAATAGGTAAACCCCGTAAATTTAGTAGTAGGGTATAACCATTGAGAACCAAATTTAGATTCACGGAAGAGAGCGGTTTGAAACATTTGCGACATAGGACATATTGCCACGCAACCACAGCCGCCTACAGGTATTGTCGTAAAATTAGAATTAGAAAATACCCTTCTCTTCACCCTGATAGAACAACATTTAGACCATGACCCTATCTTCTCTCTATTAAATAAGTGGAAGAAGGTGTGCGAGAACTATATAAGAATGTGCCAGTCATTTTGCATAGAACTAGTAGAAGGTATAAATAGAATGGGGAGAGAAGTAGGGATAGAACTATGCGCAGAACTAGGGGGAGAGAACGATATTTTGATTGATTTTATATATAAAAACAGCTTTAAATTCGTACTTTCTAATGACAGTACTATACTTGAAAAAGCAATTGAACGACTGAGCATAGATAAAAACCGGGGGGAAATAATATTCAAACCGGGTACTACCTTATTAAGCTGTCCCGGTTACGAAGAGGTCTGTTTTGAAGGAATAACCAAATTATTAAGTATCGATAATTTGAAAAGATTCACAAACATACGGGTGGCCTGCAAACAACTTGAGATAGAAACGCAGACCCTTAAACATACTATTCAAACTCTGATTTTAGCCAATTTCGTACAGGGGGAATGTGATGTCTGCCGCCGCTTAAAAGGCCAAAGGAGCGGGAAATGAAAGTTGCACTTTATGCCAGAGTATCCAGCGAAGCTCAGGACGTAGAATTATCCATTGCCGCCCAGTTAAGGGCACTCAAGGATTATGCCGGAAAAAATAACTATCAGATTACTTGTGAATTTGTAGATGAGGCTGAAAGCGGGCGGACTGCTGCCAGACCTGAATTTAAACGCATGATAGCCATGTCCAAGTCATCCGTACCGCCCTTTGAAGCCATACTAGTCTGGAAACTGAACCGCTTTGCCCGTAACCGGGCGGATTCTATCACCTATAAATTACTGCTTCAGAAAAAGGGTATTAAAGTCATATCCATAAACGAACCCCTTGATGATTCACCTACCGGTAAGCTGATGGAGGGAATAATAGAGTCTCTGGACGAGTTCTATTCAGCCAACTTAGGTCAGGATATAAAACGGGGTATGAAAGAAAATGCCCTCAGGGGATTTTATAACGGGAGTCAGCCTCCCTTGGGATATGAGCTTGTAAAAGTGAAAGACGGCCCGAAGCAGCGGAATAAACTTGCTCCCGAAGCGGATAGTTCCCCGGGAGTTAAAGCCGTAAAATACATATTTGCCCTAGCGGATAGAGGCAAAGGCTGTAAGGAAATAGCTAATATCCTTAACCGGGAAGGATATATTACTAAAGCAGGTAAACCCTGGGGCAGGACAACGGTTCACAAGATACTCTGCAATGAAGCTTACACAGGCACTCTGATATGGGGAGCCAGACCCAGTCAAGGTTTGGCTAAAAATGATGAAGCGGTAAGGTTGGAAAATGCCTGGCCAAGTATTATAGACAAGGAGACCTTCCAGCGTATCCAGCAAAACATGGTATCCCGCCAGCCTAAAAATACCCATCCCCGGACAGTACCCAGCCAGTATCTGTTAAGCGGAATGGCCTTTTGCTCCTGTGGTGCGGCTCTAACAGGGCACAGTGCCAAATCAGGTCAGTATGCTTACTATCAGTGTAACCGGAAGTTCAAACAGGGGAATGGGGTCTGTAACTGCCAGGCAATACCTAAAACCAAACTGGAATCAACTGTTATTAAGCAAATAAAGTCCAGAGTATTAACTGAAGAAAACCTTGAAGAACTGGTAACACAAGTCAATGAGGCACTTAAATCAACCTCCAGCCATCATAAAGAAAAACTAGCGGTCTTGGATGCTGAACTGGATGATACCAGACAGAGATTAAACCGTCTGTATGAGGCTATTGAAAGCGGCAAACTGAATTATGATGATCTGGCACCCCGGATAAGGGAACTCAGGGAACGTCAGACTAAGCTTGAGAAGTCCAGGGTATTAGCTGAGGCTGAGATGGTAGCTGACGGTAACGACAGTTTTAATCTTGAGGTGGTTAAAACCTATGCAAATGACCTTAAACAGTTGCTTAATGAATCAAAGATAACTGACTGCAAGGCTTTCTTGAAGACCTTTGTTAAGAAGATTGAAACGGACAGCCGGAAAGTAAGTTTAAAATACACCCTGCCACTACCGGGGACTAACAGAAGGCGGGAAGTTCTACCTATTGATACCTTTGGTGGAGCTGAGGGGATTCGAACCCCTGACCTCCTCCTTGCAAAGGAGGCGCTCTCCCGACTAAGCTACAGCCCCACGGAGCACCATTATACCAAGTTTGAGTGAAAGTGTTAAATCGGGGGGGCGTAGCTGAATTTTTGAAGCAGCAGGTGTTTTAGATGAGGTACGGCATCGGTTGCTCCCAGTTCTCCCCGCAAGACTATTTCCGGGGCTTTCAGGAAATCGCCTGGACCTATTCCTGAAAGGTCAGGTTCAATGGCAATATCGGCGGCCAGCAGATTTTCCTGAGCCATATGTATTGACATAATATTTACTATCTGGAAGGCTGTATCAAAGACTGAAGGTTCCGAATCGCTGTTTTGTTTTATATAATCATGGCGGTAAATGGCATTTACCGCAATTACAAAATCTGCCCCCATGTCACGTACAATCTGAGCTGGAATAGGGGTAATAATGCCGCCATCCACCAGAAAACGGTTTTTGTTTTTCACCGGACGGAAAATAATGGGCAGGGACATGCTGGCAATTACTCCGTCAATAACAAGCCCCTCGTTAAAGATAACTTCTTCGCCGGTTTTAACGTCTGCGGCTACGCAGGCAAAGGGTTTCTTGAGTTCGGCAAAGGTGATGTCTCCGATAAGCTCTTTTAAATAACTTTTTATCTTTCGGGACGATAGGAAACCGGCTCTGGGGGCGGCCAAATCCAGAAGGGGCATAAGCTGTTTCCAACTCAGGTTATGTACTATTTCTTTCATTTCCTGCGGTTTATGACCACTGGCATATAGAGCGCCTATAATGGCACCCATACTGGTTCCGGTGACCAAATCCAGCGGTAAGCCTTCTTTTTCCAGTACTTCAAGCACGCCGATATGGATGATGCCTCTGGCAGCGCCTCCACCCAAGGCAATGCCTATTTTAGGCACTTTGGATTTGGGCATGAATAACCTCCTCAGTTAGCGGGATATAACGCGCCGGGTTTTGTTCCCATTCTTCTCTGAACAGTGACATAAACCAGACATCCGTCCATGTTCCCCTGACCAGTATATCCCGGCGCAGGGTTCCGTCAAGCTGGAAGCCGTTTTTCTCCAAAGTGCGGCGTGATGGCTGGTTTCCCTTAAAAACTCCGCCGAAAATACGCTCTGCTTTAAGGTGTTTGAAGGCAAAGTGAACACTTAAGCGTATGGCTTCTGTCATATAGCCTTTAGTCCAGTATTTGTGCCCCAGCCAGTATCCGATAAGGGCTTGCTCTTTATAGCCGATAAGTCTGAAAGCCAGACTGCCTATCAGGCCGGGTTTATCCACTCTTTCAATGGCAAAAGAGTAGCGATGACCTGTTTCAAAGTCGGCTGCTTCGTCCTGATATGCCAAGCGGAGTTCATTTATGGTTTTCGGGCCATCCCACATCAGGTAGCGGGTTACCTCGGGGTCTTTAATCAGGCTGAAGGCTTTATAGGCATCGGCGGCTTGAATTATTCGCAGCCTTAGGTTCTGGCTTTCTACAACTGCCTGCTTAAACCCCTGTCCATTCGTGGCCTCAAATATATCTGGCATATGTCTAGAAAAGCTCCTCTATTTCTTCAGAGCTGATTTTTTTCTGGCTGACTTCGTTATAGATATTTTGGTCGTACTCGCGGGGGACAAAGGCTACCGGCATGGGTACTGCCGCACCGAATATCAGGGCTTGCTGGCGTGAAGCCAGTTTGGCAAGGACGCCTTTGAGTTCGTTTTTACCGGAAACGCCTGAGAGTACGGCGTCTATATCTTTTTCGTTGTCCAGCAGGGCGGTTATTTTAGTGCCTAACTGGGACATCACTTCAGGGTCTATGCCCGAAGGCCGCTGGTCTATGATAAGCAGGGTGACATTGTATTTACGCATTTCACGGGCAATAGTGCCGAAGATAGTGCGGGAAGCCACTTCCGGGTTTAAAAATTTATGGGCTTCCTCTATGGTAATAACCAGCGGGGTGGGTTTGGAGGCGTCTTCGGCCATGGCTTGTTCCATGTGGTCACGGTAGCTGGTATATATGCGGCGGGTAAGCAGATTGGCTACCAGTATGTAGGCGGTGATGTCTGTATACCGCCCGAATTCCAGTACTACGTTTATATTCCGGTTCAGGTATTCAAGCACCCTGTCTACCGCCTTGACCGGGGCATTTTCTACGATAAAGGGCAGGCGGGTAAGGGTATTAAGCCCCCTCCGCAGGTTCTGGAAAGTGCTTTCATGGATACTTAAAGTGTCCAGCAGTTTTTTATCTTCTTCTTCGTCTCCAATATTATTGGCTTCTTTTATCCAGTTTTTCTTGAAGTGCTTGCGTAGCTGGTAAACGGCTTCTACTGCCTGTTCGGTCAGATTAAGGGTCTGGCGGAGCAGGCTGATATCTTCCGGCTCTATTTCGTCGTAGCCTATCTTTACCTCAAAGTCCACGCTGACTTTGCGTTTGCGGGAGCTTTCCCCGTCTAAAGTAAATACGGCTACCCTGTCCGGAAAGAGCTGTTTTAGGGCTTTGACTTTGTGTTTTTTCTCACTGGTGCCTTCCCAGCCGTATTCGGAGTGCATATCAAACACCAGATTTACGCAAGACCCTTTCTGGAGCATGCCGACCAGCAGGGTGCGGGTGAGGAATGTTTTGCCGGTGCCGCTTTTACCGAAGATGCCGTTTGAACGTTTGACCAGCTCAGGCAGGTTCAGGCAGAGGCGGGTTTCCATGTCCAGCGGGTTACCCACATAAAAATGGGTGGCGTCTTCCTTGCCGAATACCATCTCTATATCTTCGTTGGAGGCAATATCTACCGGGGCATAGTGGCTGGGTATGGTCTTGACCGGCTGAGGGCCATCCAGAAGGCTTTTTTCATCACTGCCCAGTACCAGATAGGGTATAACCTTCAGATCTCCGTAAGCGGCTGTACCGCTGAGTATTTCGGCCAGAAATTTTTCGTCTGAGGCAGGAGGGGTGAGCATGAGGCGCTGGTCTGTTACTCCCAGAGAAACATCGGTTATCATGCCCAGAAAGCGTTTGGTTTTGCCTTGAATGGTGACATAACGGCCAACCGCCATATCTTCTACCAAGGTTTCACCGTTCAGGCGGACATCTACCCCGCCGGAAAGTGAACCCCCTATTACAATACCCAGTTTGTTTTCAGTTGTCATAGCTGTATCCTCTCCAGGATTACTTTAAGCCGCTGGTACTGCCCTGGCAGGAGTTTGGCCAGCTCTTTGCCCGCTTTTACCAGAAAGGTTTGTTTGTCCGGGGCGGCGGCGGATAAGTGCCGCAGGCAGGCGGCGGTGACTTCGTCCGGGGGGACGGGCAGTTCGGAGTTTACCAGTATATTTAAAAAGCCGAATGATTTACAAAATTCAGCCGTTTCTTCCGGGGTGCAACTTTCCGCAAAGCTGTGAATATGGGCAGGGCGGGGCGGCAGGTAATGCAGGATTTGCCCTTGTCCCCTGTGCCCCAGTATCAGGCAGGAGAACTCACTCCGGAGGAGTTTACTTAGCTGGGGGCTTTGGGCATAGATAGCCTCTTCGCTGACTGCGTCCTGTCCGCGGGTAATGGGTTTTCTGCCAGGCTCTATGGATGAGGTGGTGGCATGATAGACGGCGGCGTAAATAGTATTTTCGCCTTCACCGGTTTTTACCAGTGCCCCCAGAGCGGGCGTGTTGTAAAGCTGGTAACACTGGGCGGTAAAGTCAGTGGTGCTGGTATCTATAACCTCGCCTATGCGGCTTGTACTTAGGTTGTCCAATTTTTCACCCCCTGCAGTTAATGGTGTATTTAAATTTGCCAAATAGACTAACGGGCTAGTTTACATAAACTATACCCAGCGGGTTTTTTTGCTCAGGCTCTTGGCGGAACTGCTGGGATTTATCTGGCTTGCGGTCAGCATTTCCTCTACCAGCTGGTTGAAAATACGCCTGTCCTGACCGCTGACTACTGCCTGTTCGTGGGCTTCGGAAAGAGATACGGGGTAGCCGTGTCCCAGACGGCACTGTTCCAGTATCAGGCTGTGGCTCAGGTTTAACAGCTCTGCGCAGTGTACTGTCCAGGCGGGCAGTTCCACTCTGGCTATTTCCTCACTGGTTTTCAGGTAGTAAAAATATACATGGTGTTCTCCGTAATATTTTTCCAGTATGGAAGATGAGCTGGCAAACAGGGCGGAACGTTCACCCGGTTTCAGTATACGGTCAAAAAGCATGCTGTCTGTGATGCCTGAGAGTATGTCACAAGGGCGTTTGCCGTTGGCAAGCTGGTCACATTTGCTTATGCAGTTTGCCGGTTCGTACGGGCAGTAAAGCAGGCGGAGGGTATTAACCACATCTGTGCTTCTGGGGTAACTGATATAGCTGGCCAGAGCCACTTGTCTGTCTTTTGTATTCAGGTTTTTTATTTGCTCCAGATATTTCAGATAGCCATCCACCAGCAGGTTTTCAACCACGTATTCGGGAAACTCTTTGGATAAGAGTGACCAGAGTATCAAAGTGCCGTCTCCAAGCGCCAGAGTGGGGAGGCCGGGTGCGGCGGCATCTGCCATTTCCGAAAGGTGCCGAGTTTCCTCTACGCTTCTTTTTATGCCCAGCAGAGTCCCTTCCACTGCCAGTTCTTTGCTTCCGCAGGAGATTACCATATCTTCGGGGCGGGCATACAGGACAGGCAGGCTTTCCAAGCTGGCAGACGGGGCTTTGCCGTATTCCAGTTGTACCCTGCCTATATTTATAAGGTAACAGCGGCTGAGCTGGTGGCGGTCTACGTCTATTTGTGAGCCGTCTGTAGCTAGTATGCGGTAACTTTGGGGCAAGACAGGCGGCTGGTGAACGGCATTGGGTATTTCTGCAGGCCGTGCTAAGAGAAAGGTGGTCTTGCTGCGTTCTACTTTGTCCAGCAGGCGCTGGTATTCAGCCGGAGTCCGCGCCATGCCGTCCAGACAGGCTTGAAGGTGTTTTTGATGTTCCAGATCACGGCCTTTCAGCTCTGAGACCATGTCCTGTATTTGAAGGGCGGTTTTGTCCAGGTTTAAAGACAATACCGTTATCTCCTTGTTTCTGCATTTGTTTCAGTATAAATCAAGATATGTATTCCCACAAGCAAGAAATGGCATTGATACGGGACACGTTTTGGTTTTTGCCCGTGCTGATAGAAGTGTTATAATGACTTTCATGTTAACCACGCTGCTTAGTGTTACGGTTATATCCTTTTCAGGTGTTCTTATGCCCGGTCCCATGTTTGCGTTGACTCTTTCCCGTAGCTATCATACCCCTTGGGCAGGTGCTCAGATTGTGCTTGGGCATATACTGGTGGAACTGCCTATTATTCTCCTTATCTATTTTGGTTTTGCCGGTTTTTTTGAGCTTATCTGGGTGCAGATACTGCTCAGTCTGGCCGGTGGAGTTATGATTGTTTACATGGGCTTGGGTATGATAAAAGCCCGGCGTGAAGCCAGCCAGGATAAGGCCTCCTTTAAACACAATACGGTAGTGTCCGGAGCGGCTATGAGCGCCTTAAATCCCTTTTTTCTGGTCTGGTGGGCAACTGTAGGGGCGATGCTGGTTATGAAAGTGTCAGACTACGGTCTGGCGGGGTTGGGGGCTTTGGCTGCCACTCATTGGCTGGTGGATTTAGCCTGGCTTTGTCTTATTTCATTTATTGTTTACCGCACCCATCGTCTGTGGGGGAGCAGGGTGAGGGAGTTAGTTTTTATAGGCTGCGGTTTGTTGCTGGTGGTTTTCGGAGTGTATTTTATCATCTCCGGGCTGAAACTGTGGCTTGCTTAATATTTTAAACCAGGAAAGGTTCGCTTATGGCTGTGGGGCTGGTTTATAACCATATATATTTAAATCATGATACAGGTACCCATGTGGAAAATCCTGACCGTTTATTGGCGATTATGGAATATCTGGAGACGCATGGCCTAAAAGACCATTTGGTGCATATTGAGCCAAAGCGGGTGGGTATGCGTGAACTGGAGAGTTTTCATAAACGCAGTTATATAAGCCGGGTTGAGGAAGTGGGTTTCAGCGGGGGCGGCTGGCTGGATCAGGATACGGTTATTTCGTTGGATAGCTACGAAGCCGCTCTATATGCCGTGGGCGGGGTGATTGAGGGAGTGGATAAGGTACTTTCAAGAGAACTTGATAGCGTCTTTGTGCTGTGCCGCCCGCCGGGTCACCATGCCTTGCCTGAGGCTTCCATGGGTTTCTGCGTTTTTAACAATGTGGCTTTAGGAGCCTTGCATGCCCTGAACAAGCATAAACTTAAGCGGGTAGCGGTGGTGGATTTTGATGTTCACCATGGCAATGGCATCCAGCATGTCTGTCTGAATGACCCCCGTCTAATTTATCTTTCTCTCCATCAGATTCATCATTTTCCTTTTACGGGAGACAGCCGGGAAAATGGTCCGTTTCAAAATATTTTAAATATCCCCTTGCCTGCGGGCTGCGGAGATAGCCATTATCAAAAGGCATTTGACGAGGTGATTGGTCCGTACCTTCGGAAATTTGCACCCGAACTGATACTGGTATGCGCCGGATATGATGCCCATTTTGCCGATGATATGGGCGAGATGTGTCTTTCCCAGCAGGGCTTTGCCGGTATAACCCGTGCCATAAAGCACGCGGCGGAGGAAGTTTGCGGGGGGAAACTGGTATTCAGTTTGGAGGGGGGTTACCACTACCTTGGTCTGGCCGAAGGAGTGGGGGCTACTCTGGCGGTTTTGTTAAATGAAGCATTGCCTCCCCCAAATACCAAAGCCCCCGAAGGGGCTGTGGGTAATCCTGATATTGACCTGATGATTAATGATTTACGGCATATTAACGGTATCAGGTAGCTCTGAATGGCGTTTTTTGCAGCTCATCTGGCACTCAGGGCAGTTTTCCTCGGTACAGGGTTCTACGTGGATAGTTACATAGTCTACCTTTAGTTTATCCTTAAGGTCCTGTTCCAGATGGTCACATATAGCATGAGATTTTTCCACCGAAAGTGTTTTAGGCATAACCAGATGCAGGTCTACATAACGGTAACTGCCGGCTTTGCGGGTGCGCAAATTGTGAAATTCCACCAACTTTGACGTATGTTCGTTTATCAGGCTGGTAATAGCCTCTACCTCTTCTTTGGGCAGACGGGCATCTACCAGCGCCCCGAAAGATTTGTTGAGTATGTCCCAGGCGGCTTTGATGATGAGCAGTGCAACCAGCAAGGCTACAATGGGGTCAAGTATTACCCAGCCGGTTATTTTTACCAGAACAAGACCTACCAGCACTCCGGCTGAAGTGATTACATCAGTGGTAAGGTGTGAGGCATCTGCCTCCAGAGCAACTGAATCAGTCTCGTGGGCTATCTTTTTAAGATAACGCGAGACCAGAGTGTTGGCAACCACGGATATACCCATGATTACTACACCCCATTCCAGCATTTCCGGGGCAGAGCCTCCTATAAGTCTATTTACTGCTTCGTAGATTATCCATATAGCCGCTACGAATATAAGTACAGCTTCTACTGTACCGCTTACATTTTCCCACTTGCCATGCCCGTAAGGATGGTCAATATCTGCCGGTTTGTCAGAGGCTTTGACGCCGAAAAAGGCGATAACTGCGGCTATCAGATCCAAGGTACTGTGGATAGCCTCTGCCAGAATACTGACGCTACCGGTAACAAAACCAACTACCGTTTTCATAGCTATAAGAGTTGAGTTTGAAGCTATGGAGAATGATGCAGCTCTGGTTTTTCTGGTAGCCATTGTTTATCCTTGTATTATTTTATTAAGCTTTTTTAAAGGGTTTAAGCAGTTTGCCCCAGTCACCATTTTCCCAGGTAACCAGCAGGGAAGGGGCAACAAAAAGTGAGTCATAAGTACCGGCAATAAGACCGATAAGCATAACTATACTTAGGTTCTGGATAGACGCCCCAAGGAAGAGCATAAGGGCTACTACAGTAATGATAACCGTAAAGCTGGAGTTAATGGAACGGACTACGGTTTCCATAATACTCTGGTTCACCACTACCTCAAAGCTGGGGTGAATGCCTTTAAGCTGGTTTTCCCGTATGCGGTCAAAGACCACTACGGTGTTGTTGATACTGTAGCCGATAACGGCCATGATACCGATAATGAACATAAGGTTTATTTCCCAGCCGAAGATACCCGCCAGCAGGGCGAATATGCCCAGTACCACCAGGGCGTCATGGAAAAGGGCTATGACTGCGCAGGTGCCGTAATGGAAAGGTTTGGGCATGCGGCGGAAGGCCCAGGTAACATACAGAAGAATGCCCACCAGAGCCGCCCCAATAGCTATCAGCGCCATTTGGGTGGTCTGCCTGGCAATCATCGGGTCTACATTTTCAAACCCGCGTTCGGTCAGGTTGCCGAATGTTTCTTCCAGAGAAGTTTCCAGAGAGATTTTCTGGCTAACATCAAGCTGGCTGGTGCGGATAAGATAATCTCCGTCACCGGTTACCTGAACAATAGCTTCGTTTTGCCCCAGACTTCTCAGTTCCTGAGTGAGTTCATCAATGCTGACTGTTTGGTCAAACTTGACGGTCAGCATTGAGCCGCTGGAAAATTCGATGCCGGGTTTCAGCCCGAATATCAGCAGTGAGGCCAGTCCGGCCAGTATTATCAGGGCGGATATAAATATAAACAGGGGTCTGTGTTGTATTATCTTATTCATTTTTGCCTCTTGTCTGGGTGGTGAATAGGGCTAGCTTTTTGCCTGTTTTTGTGCCTACAAAAAGCCTGAGCAGAGTGCGGGTAACAAAAATGGCGGTGAACATGCTGACGGCTACGCCCAAAAACAATGTTACGGCAAAGCCCTTAACCGGTGCACCGGCCGCAATAGTGCCACCCACCCAGAACAGAATGCCGCAGGCTATAAAAGTGGTAACGTTTGAGTCCCAGATGGCAGACCATGCACGTGAAAACCCGGCTTCGACTGCTGCTCCCAGAGTTTTGCCTGAAAGAAGTTCCTCTTTCAAA
>Ga0074195_1002799_pt1 | contig 18122 bp, 18 predicted proteins | sample EPASupsiteHSE623_FD_64525 | JGI IMG/M metagenome (GOLD analysis project Ga0074195, IMG submission 64525) | Bioremediated contaminated groundwater from EPA Superfund site, New Mexico - Sample HSE6-23 | ecosystem: Environmental > Aquatic > Deep subsurface > Groundwater > Contaminated ...
TCCCCTGCTGCTGAAATAAGGTCACACATTCACTGGGAATATCCCAGTACTTGGCAGGCACCTCAAAACTGTAGTCGCTAATCAGGCAGTCGCCGTAGGCTTTACCGTTTCTAGCTGTTTTCACATCAAATCGCGAGACCCGGTATATTCCTGCCACCTTAAACCCTTTCTGATTTTTCACCAATTCCCCAAGCTTCATCCTATTCTCCTCCACCAATACGCTTCCTGTTCTACAATAGTTTTTAAAAATTCTCCTGGCTATAGGGAAAATCCTTTATTTAGCAAAAATGCGCTACGTACATGCACACCTTTCAAACTCACTGCAATATACTGTAGCAAGAGTTAAAGGAGGTTTTCATGTGGCATCCTATGACAAAATCATAAAGTACATTGTAGAAAAACTACAGGCCGCGCTTGCCCCACTTGAGCAAATTGCCAGAACCCAAAACATTCTGGTAGCTCAGAATAAGCAGATTATCGAACTGTTGGCCCAGATAAACAGCGGCCGGCAACCTGCACTTCAACAAGAAGAGGAAAGCTTGCAGCCTGAAGCACCAGCAGATAGTATCCCCGCGGAGTAAGTTACTTTTTCCTTTCCGGTGTAATTCCCAGAAAAAAGGCTTGTACTTTACAGCAACGCCCTATATAATAAAAATGTAAATAATTTACATTTTTATTTATTTGTCAGTTTCGTTGCGCTATTTCGCAAAAAACATAAAACACGGCACATAGCATGCCGTGTTTTCTTCAGTCTGCCGGAATGTATGGGTAAGAAGGGTGATCTTCATGGCATTGACGCGTAAAGAAAGGCAAAAAATTTATGAAGAAGAACGGGCGCGAATAAAAGCGCGTGCCCGCATCAAAACTGAACTTTACAACCAGAAACATTCTGTGCGCATCATGAACTGGGTTATTACCGGAGGTTTTTTATTAATGCTTTATATTGTTTTATTCGATAATTAAATTATACGCTTATTTATCCCGGACAGAAAAAGCTAAGGAGTTATTTTATGGCAACTAATCTATCATTAGAAGAAACCTGCACTGTCTGCAAAGGCTCAGGCAAAATCAACACCCAGCTTTGTCAAAACTGCCAGGGAACAGGCAGTGCGCTAACTGCAGAAGGGAAAAAAATTCTCGAATTTTTACGAAACAGCATCCGTACTTCCGAACATTAAACCTACAATGTAAAACAGCCGCCTAACTCGGGCGACTGTTTTTCTGTTTGTTACGCCTAACTGCCTTTACTTAAAAATAGCTGCTAGCGAATTATATACGGTGTAAATTGTTAAGAGAGCCGTAAAAACGACAATAGGATGATTGCGAAATCGAAGCAATCCGCTTGTCACCTCACTTTTTTATAAGTCTCGATTTATACTATTCCCGGTTTGACTGCTTGTTAAACCAACCGTTCACTAGTTTTCGCTATTTTTTTAACAGATTTGCTAGTATATCAGTCTTGCTTTCATTTACTTGCCGGCAAAATCAAGTCTATTTCGCAGAATATGTATTGCAAATTACTTTATCCTTTTATATGATTGAACTGATATGAATTTTTTACAGTATTTTTAGAACGAGTAGGTGAAATATATATGAAGCGTTGGTTAGTAACAGCTATGCTACTTTTGCTTACCCTGCCCGGCATAAGTCATGCAGGAGCAAAAGAGGATTATGAGGAAGCTTATAATCTGGCTATTATGGCCACCGCCAGCGTAGCTGCATATAGTGACGGCATCGGTGAAACGACAACTCGTTACCTGGAGCAAAATGGCTGGACGATTGACCGGTATACCCAAGCCCAAAATCAGTCCGGAGCTCGCTTTCTTTTAGCGCAAAAAAATATCTCTCCCGAAAATACGATCTACGTGTTGGCCATTGTGGGAACCGAAAATAAACGGGATATAAAAATTGATCTCAAAGTGGACAAGGTCTATTTTGCCGGCAGCACCTTTGAGGAGTTTGCCGCCAATGCAGCCTTAAAGGATATTCCTGCTTCCCAGCCCAAAATTCACCGGGGTTTTCATGAGTTTATTCAGGCCGGACCAACCGCCAAGCTAAGCGATGCCTCCGGCGCTTCTCTTTCCTTAATGGACATATTGAAGGCTCACCATGATAACAAACTTTATCTTACCGGTCACAGTCTGGGAGGAGCGGCAGCCATAATCGCCGGTGCGAGATTTATTGAAATGGGACTGGATCCCTCTCAACTGGAGATAATCACGTTTGGATCTCCTGCTGTCGGCAATGCCGCTTTTGCAGAAAAATTCGCGCCTCTCCTCAATGTTACCCGCGTTGTCATTGACGGCGACCCGGTTACAGGTGCACTGCAAACGCTGGTCGGTGGTTATAAGCAGTTTGGACGTGAAATTAAATGGAAATTGTCTGATTCTGCGCAGGGATTTCATAATATGACAGGCTATGTTGATATCGCACTTAAAAATTATTATGACAAGCGAAAACAGGTCTACCAAGCTGACAACCAGCTGCCCCGGCATTCAGCAACCACCTTGTTAGCGGAAACAACTGCGCCGGTAACCCAAAACCGTGTCTATATTGCTTCACTCCAAAACAATCTGCAGTCGGCTTTAGCCGCAGATTTCCCCTATATGAAAGAAGCCTTATTGGATGAATACCGCCAAGCGTATCCTAACAGTGTTGTTTCTGAAGAAACAACAGACGAAAACTGGCAAAAGCAAGCGGTGGAGGCTGGCTGCCGTTGGGTAATTGTCCCTCAGGTTGTCAGCACTCAGGCACCCAACCAACGAACCACCTATCGTGTTACGCTGCAGCAAACAGTCTATGAAACAGCTACCGGAGCCGTTGTCGATATGGCTGCCTTTTCTACCTCGACCAGTATGCTGACTCCCTTAGAAGCCTTTATCCACGCCTTTAAAGGGTTTCGCTGCGATGAAGACCATTGGCTTCGCAACTCTTACAATTCAGCGATTACGATAGTAACTCAGTAAGATAAAGCTCCCCTGGCCTCATGCCTGCGGGAGCTTATCTGTTAACTAGATAATTTCGACTGGAATTTTGGCGGCGTCAATACGCAGGCTGATTTTACCCAGCATCTCGCATCATTGTAGTTTCATGCTGTATAAAGAGTTTTTCTAACTCTAAAATGATCAACAGCCTATTTTCCACTTTACCTATAGACTTAATATAGTCTCTTGACTGTGCTATATCGTTGACTACTTCAAACGCATTCTCTTCCAAACGCAAAACTTCAGTAACGCTATCAACAACAAGGCCCACTTCCTGCTCAGCCGCTTCCACAATTAGAACTTGTTTAGCTAAGCTTTTTTCAGCCTGCAAAGCAAACTTGCCTGCCAAATCCATGACCGATATTACTTTACCGCGAAGATTAATAATTCCATCCACATACTCGGGCGTATCTGGCAGCTTAGTTGCTCCCTTATAGTGAATAATTTCTTTGACCTGGGCTATCGGGATTGCATACTCTTCATTTGCCAAACGAAAAACAACAAATTGTTCAGAACCCATAAACACCATCCTTTCGCAAAACGGTTACACTGATGACAGCTTAGCAGATTACAGGCTAAGGCTCACGTTATATTCATCTCTTGGCAGCGCCACCTGTTTTTCTTTCTCAAAATTGACAATTAGCTTGTCCAATTCTCTGCTGAGCGAAAGAACTTCAGGGTCCAGCATGTTAAATTTTTTTGCTGCCACTAGTGCACTTAACCGTATACGCATATTTTCGATCTTTAGCGCCTGCCGCATGTCACTTACCTCCCTAATCAGGTGAGCTTATCTTATCTATTTACTAAAGCAAGATCTATGCCAATTAATTAGTTTTACTATTATTAATTTTCTAAGAAGGTAAATCTTTGGTAATCCTGAGTTAACTTGCAGTTTTTCTATTCATAATTTTTTCAGTATGATTTTTCGTTACTCATAATTGCATACAAAAATTGCGTTACCATGAACTTTTTGTATGCAATTTTTGACAATTGCGTCCATTTATGATCAATATAAAAAGAAGGCTCCCGGCATTGCCGGGAGCCTTCTGAATTAGCTGTCCATAAATGATTATATGTCAATTGCAACAGGTATAACAGAAGAGAATGACTATTTACAATTTCATCAGGCTTATCGCTAAATTAGTATGCAGATAGATAGCCTTATCCTCTGTTGTGACATCAGATATGACAAGCTGATCACCCACAACTTGGCCTACACCAGTTGTAAACAGACTGGCCGCAAAAGGCTTTAGGTTAATATCCACCGTATTGCCGTTTACTTTACTGTCAAGATTAGCTTGTGCAAGCGGGTTACCGTAAATATCAGTTATAAACCCGAGACTCATCTGGTTGAAAAACCAAGACTTGATGGAATGCCCTAAAAGTTCTTTTTTATCAATATGCAGCCTTACCAGGGCATTGTCTTTATCGAAATGAAACTCTTTAATTGTGCAATATAATCGTATCTTACCTGTTTTTTCAACAGTTGTTGTCAGTGTAAATTTATTATTTTTGTGGATGTTTACATTAGAATCTTTTATTTTGGGGTTATTGGCAATAGCTTCTGCAAAATAAGTATTAAGCGCAGCTTCCGGAATAACATAGATGCCTGCCTGTATATTTTCCAAGGTTTGTGCCTGAAAAAGTCCGGTTGCCAAGTCAGGTTCTTCTGCATAGACACAAGGAACAAGCAGCCACATAAGTGCCAAACATAAGCATATGATTTTTTTCAAAAGATCATCTCCAATAGTTGGTTCAAAAATTAGTTCACAAATTATCTAGAAAACAGAGTACTTCTTTCAAATAAAGCTCCCTATCGGTAGCAAAGCCTTTCACATGCTGCGCTCCCGGTATCCTAACCAAACGCGCATCAGGATAGGCCTGCTGCAGCAATTCACTGTTTTCAATAGAAATATCGGCATCAGCCTCACCATGAATAAGGAGTAATGGACGTCCGGCAAACTTACCTACCTCCCTAATCGGGCTTACAGCCTGAGGATTTAGGCCTGTCATCACTGGTAATACATCTAAAATTGTCTTGTTAAAAGGTTTTGGGGGCAAATCTGTCCACACAGAAAAATTCGCCTCAAGATAGCTGGTTAAATCGGCAAAAGGCGCATCAGCAATAACCGCGGCCACTGTTGATTCCTGCTCACCAGCCAAAATGGAGACTGCTGCTCCCATGGAAAAACCCAAAAGTGCTATTTTTTGATTAAGCTCCGGCTGAGAGTGAACAAAGTCAACTGCGCCCAGCAAATCCCTCACCTCATACTGTCCCACAGAAGTAATGTCACCCGCTGATTCACCACTATTGCGAAAATCAAACATAAGTACATTAATGCCGTGGTCTGCCAGCGTCCTGACAATTGGCAGCAGCGGCACAGATTCCTGCGCACGATTTTGCCGGTAACCGTGTGCGCAGATTAGTGTCAACTTATTTTCTGGAGCCTTAATCAGCCAGCCTTTGAGCGTAAGCTTGTCTGTACGGCTAAAAAGTACAACATCGTCATACTGCAGCCCAACCGCTGCCGGCGTTGTAGCAAGCTTTTGGCGTGCAGGATGAGTCAGGCTCCAACCTACATACCCGGAAATAGCATAGACTATCGCTATAGTAAACGCCAACAAAACTAAGACCGTTTTTACTAACTTGTTCAAAAACGGTTCCTCCATTATCTATTCTACTTTACAAAGCGAACCCCAACTGTTCCCAAGCCATCAAAAGTAGCCCGCAAATTATCTCCGGCCACAACTGGGCAGGCAGCAGTAAGCGAACCTGACATAATAATTTCACCGGCATTTAGCGCAATGCCATACTGCGCCAGTTTGTTAGCCAGCCAGACAACAGCATTTGCGGGATGCCCTAGTACAGCAGCACCGGCAGCGGTGGTTATTACTTCACCGTTTTTCTCAAAAACCATCCCCGTGTAGCGCAGATCTAAATTTTCAATCGGAACAAGAGTCCCGCCCAAAACAATCCGGCCAATAGAGGCTGCATCAGCAATGCTATCCTGTATTTTGATGTCCCAGTCTTTCATACGGGTATCAATAATTTCAAACGCAGGCATAATTCCGGCAGTTGCCTTAAGTACCTGAGGCAACGTAACGCTGGGCCCCACAAGCCCCTCCTTTAATACAAAGGCAATTTCAGCCTCCACCTTGGGCGCAATAACGCTCCCCAACGATATAGCCTCTCCTTCAAGCAGCATCATACGATCAGTAATATAGCCGTAGTCTGGCTCAAATACCCCCATTGCTGCTTGCATGGCTTTGCTAGTCAGTCCGATTTTTTTGCCTACAAGAGTATGTCCATCAGCAATTCTCATGTTCATGCCGGCCAGTTGGATTTGGTAAGCCTCTTCGTTGGTCAGATCCGGATAACGAGCAGTAAGTGCTTCAATCGGCTGGCAGCTTTTCTCAGCTGAATAGATTTCTCTTGCAAGCTGGGAAATTAATTTTTTGTCCATACTATCAACTCCCATTCCAAAATATAGATTCACTATTCCGACCTGCTATTATGCTTATCATATTCATACTATTTCGTCATATCGGCCACTTTCCCTTTCGCTTGGTTACTATTTTCACATTTAATTTGTTCTACCTTCAGTATTTCATTGCCTATGCCCTTGAGACTATTTATTCAAGCACCAAGACTGCGTCTCTTTTACATCAAAACGCAGTCTCCATTAAGTCTACATTTATTACATTTGTTAGGGTAAATAAAAAAGGGAGGCCTCACACCGAGGCCTCCCTTAGAGCTTTTACTTAATATATTTTACCTGTCTGCAAATATCTTCTACAATAGGTGCTTTTCTTTCATTAAATATGGCTTTGTTTTTTTCGAACAAGTTATTGCCCTTTGTATCGATAGAGATAATAAGCGGTCCAAAGTTCTTGACCCGGGAAACCCATAAAGATTCCGGCATACCTAAGTCTTCCCACTCTACTCTTTCGATTTCTTCGACTTCATTAGCGGCTAGAACGGCGCAACCGCCAGGGAATACGGCATGCAGCGCTTTGTGCGTCTTACAGCCTTCAACGGTTTCCGGCCCCATACCACCTTTGCCGATAATTAGTTTGACACCGGTTTGCGCAATAAACTCTTTTTCAAACTTTTCCATCCTCATGCTAGTGGTAGGTCCAATCGAAATCATTTGCCATTTTCCAGCATCATCTTTAGCAACAATAGGGCCAGCGTGAAATATTGCCAGACCATTTAAATCAACAGGCAGTTCTCGTCCCAGTTCAATTAAGCGGCGGTGTGCTACGTCGCGGCAGGTAATCAAATAGCCATCAAGGTAAACCACATCGCCAGCTGTAATATTTTCAAGATCTTCATTCTTAATCGGAGTTGTCAAAACCTTTTTCACAGTGTTACCCCCTTATGAGAAACGATTTCGTAGGACATATCGTCGTTAATGCGGATGGTACCTCTTCTATGCGCCCAACACCCAACAGATACAGCTACACTGATAGTGGATGGATGTCTGGCTGCTGACTCAATATGGACGCCCATAACAGAATTTTTGCCTGATAATCCTTGTGGCCCAATACCAATATCATTAAGTCCTTTTTCAATAAGCTGCTCCATCTCAGCGCCCCGTTCATCATGATGGCGCGAACCAATCGGACGGAACAACGCTTTCTTGGAAAGAGTAGCTGCTACTTCAATGGATCCGGCGATACCAATACCAACCAACAGCGGCGGACAAGCATTAATACCATACGAGGTCATTACATCAAAAACAAATTTAACAACGCCTTCATAACCCTCACCTGGCATTAAGGTTTTGCCCTGCCCTGGCAGGCTGCAGCCGCCACCAGCCATATACACTTCTATTTCAGCACTTTTAGAATTGGGTATAATGTCCCAGTTAACAATAGGAACACGCTCACCTGTGTTATTGCCGGTATTTTTTTCTTTGAAGATTTCTACCGCGTTATGGCGCAGCGGCGCAGCTTTCGTTGCTTCAAGCACAGCGTTTCTTAAGATGTCCTGAATGTTGCCAAGCAGTGGAAACTCCGCACCGGCTTTAACATAATATTGAATTACACCAGTATCCTGGCAACAGGGGCGGTCTAACTTATCGGCAATTTCCTGATTTTCAAACATGGAATCATACACTACCTTTGCCAGATAGGTATCTTCCTGGGCTCTGAGCTCTGTCAGTTTGGCCATAACATCATCCGGTAACCGTTTTCCCATATAGCCGGTAAATTTGGCCATTGTATCTGTCATGGATTGAATCATTTGCTCTTTGTTCATGATATACCCCCTAATTTTAAGTGAATTAATAAATGCAGACTTAATTCAGATGGCATTTTAACGCCGCCTGAATTCTAGTCGAAATTATCCAGGGACTTAGCCGCTCTTACTCCCGCTTGTTGGAGCGGGAGTCTTAGAGCGGGTTAGTCATCGGGTTAAAATGGCATTGCGCCTGTTATTGTATGCATGAATAAATAGATGAAAAGTATCGGCCAAGTCCAGGAGAAAAATAACTTTTGGTAGTCAACAAAGTTCATATTGGTTCGTTCACACAGTAGATACAGCGCAGGAATTACCGGGCTTGCCAAGCGGAAAGCCTGCCCCACCATAGAAGCTACGCCTGTCTGTTCAGTTGAAATGCCTAACTGACCGGCTACCGGCGCGATGATTGCTGCAATACCAAAGTAGAAAGCATCTTGCGGTAAGAAACAGATGGCCGGAGCGGCAATGACCGCATAAAGGGGAGCCATATGAACTCCTATCGACTGTGGAATAATTGCAATAATGCTCTTGGCGATTGCCGTCGACATACCACTGCCGCCTAATATTCCAGTAAATGCACCAGCTGCAAAGGTTGCTAATGACGGGATCAAGACATCAGATGCGCAGTTTCTCATTAACTCCAGTTGTTCATCGAGCCCATAGTTAACGGCTAAGGCGATAGCTGACCCGATCATAAACAGCACGCCGCCATGACCAATACCGGCAATCAACATTCCTACAAGGATAACGGTCAAAGAGAGATTGAAGAAGAAATACTGCGGACGTTTGAAATCAGGTTCAAAATTTTTCACAGAAGCAACCATTTCTTCAATGTGCTCAGGTGTGACTAAGTTTGCATCAGCCGGATCATAGTTAAGTCTTGCTCTTTCCTTTTTACCAATTAAATAGGCAGCAAAGATTACATAAATTTCTGCTACAATCATGCCGGGGAGAATTTTTGCGAATAGCGGACCCATTTCAACACCCAGGGCAGTGGCGTTTGCAACCAAGGGACCACCCCACGGCAGCTGGTTGAATATACCAATTGGCATCGTAATCAATATCGCCAGATAGGATAATTTCATCTCCATTCGTTTCCATAAGGGTAGTAATGCCGAGGTGCAAACAACAATGGTAGTCGTAGTATCACCATCAAGAGTAACCATACTGGCAACCATAACTGTTGCTAGTGCAATTTTAAGCGGGTCGCCCTTGGCTTTTTTTATAAAATAAATGCACAGTGGATCAAACAAACCGGACTTCAACATGATACCAAAGTACAAAATGGCAAATAGTATTAAAACCAGTCCGGAAATAACGCCCATTTTTACTGCTTTGGTTGTAGGATTAACCGTGTAGAAAACCCCATTTTTGACCCAGTCAAGTACTACTAGTAAATCTTTGTCCAAAACCAAACAAGCTGCAACACCAAATACGATAGGAACAAGAATAAGAGCTGCAAACACATTTAATTTTCGTTTTGTCAATAATACTAAAAATGCAATAATCATCGCATAACCTAATACTGTTAGCATGACAAACCTCCTTAAATTACTTTTTGCTGAAGTGATCAAATAACCGGTATCCCCGGTACAAAGTTAGCACCTAGCTCTGCAAACACCTAGGATGCCACCGACCAAACTTTACTCCTTTCCAGCTTCTTCGTAGCAACAATACTGATCTAGCGTCCTTACCGCTTGAATATTCAGTCTTTAATCCGCATACATAGCACACTTTCCCCCGAATAAGCCGTCCAGGATTTTGTGTGACTGTCACTTACACTCGAAACCGAAGTTAGCATAAATCATGAATGCTTATTGGCCGGGGGATGATCTACCTATAGTGTACTTCCTGCTATCATTAAAGAAAAATATATATTCACAATGATATAATTGATTTAATCAATTCTGACATTTCACGCATCGCATAAAAACCAAAAACATGCCTTTCCGTTTTCACCGTATACATGGTTGCATGTTTGGTAAACAATGTTTACACTAGATGGTATAGAATTGTTTTGCACGTACTGATGTTTAGCTTCGCAAATCGCTGAAGGAGGTTGTATGGAATTACGACAACTCGAATACTTTCAGATGGTTGCTAAAACCAATAATATTACCAGAGCAGCCGAACAGCTGCATGTATCACAATCAACAGTTACTTTGGCTATCCAAAAGCTTGAGGACGAATTGGGCGTCCTGCTCTTTGACCGTAGCCAAAAACAATTATCTTTAACCGCAGAAGGCCAGGTTTTTGTACATAAAGTATCTGACTCCTTAAACTTATTACAAGACGGTGTTGCAGAAATAAATGATTACCTCCAACTAAAAAAAGGCACCCTCAAAGTTGGAGTGCCGCCAATGATCGGTTCTTTTCTATTTCCTGAAATACTGGCTGGTTTCAAGAAATACTACCCAAATTTAGAGCTTTCTATCGTTGAAGAGGGCTCTTTCGATATCCGCCAGTTGTTGGAAAAAGGAGACCTTGACATTGGTATTGTCAATCTTTATCAACCCTCTCCGCTCCTTGAAACTCTGCCTATATCCAAGGAACAGATTGTCGCCTGCCTGCCGCTTAATCATGCATTGGCTGGCCAATCCATGATTTCCATAACCGAGATTAAGAATGAACCGTTTATTATGTTCAAAGAGGGCGCTTATAACCGTCTTATCCTGCTTAATGAATGTAAAAAACATGGCTTTGTTCCTAATATTCTGCTGTCCTCCGATCAAATTGAGACTATGAAAGGCTTGGTCGAAAAAGGTGTTGGCATTTGCTTTCTTATTGAAGCCATCGCCCGCAAAGGACAAAACTACTTGGTAATGTCGCTTGCCGACCCGCTATACCTTGACTTCGGCTTAGCTTGGAAAAAAGATAAATACTTATCTATGGCCGCACAAGCATTTATTAATTTTATAACTAAACTTATACCTGCCTACGCTAATAAGTAATTTGATGCTTGGACATAGAAAAGGCTGCCTCGTTAAGGCAGCCTTTTCCTTTAATCTACCAGACTTTATACCAAAGTTCTTATAAAGTCAGCACCAGCAGCGCTAACCTAGCGTTTTTCAATACCTAACCCTTTGATTAATGTTCCATAATCATCAGTTACTTGTTTTAAGAACTTAGCAAACTCTTCTGGGTTTTGGTATTGAGCCGGCTGCATCATATCTTGGCAGGCTTTTTTGAACTCAGGATCGTCAGCAATTTTCTTAAATACATCTGCATAATAGTCGACAATTTCCTTCGGTGTATCCTTAGGTAAACCTACACCTTTTACAGAGCCCCAGGTATGAACGTCTACGCCTTGTTCTTTAAGAGTAGGTACATTCGGAAGTGCCGGATCTCTTTCCGGTAATGCAATACCGATAGGCTTTAATTTGCCGGATTTAAGATGAGTAAGCACTTCTGCCGGATGGCCGGTACCAATCATGGTCTGTCCGCCTAAGAGCGTAGTGATCGCCTGTGCGCCACCAGAATGAGGAATTGGGGTAACGGTAATACCGGCCTTTTTGCCAAAAGCCTGTGCAGTCAAATCGTGGGCACCAGCCTTTTGACTTACCGAAGCAGTTACTGGTTTATTTTCGCGTTTAGCCCAGTCAACAACATCCTTAACCGAATTAAAAGGTGAATCAGCCGGCACTAATATAACAACCGAATTTACCGACAAGCGGGCAACAGGAGTCAAATCAGTGTACTTGTATTCTATGTTTTGTAAATGAGGTGCTACGATATCATGGCCGCCACCCATGCCGATTATCATAGTATAACCATCAGGTTTGGCAGTTTTTACAGCAACAGCACCTTCTACACCGCCACCGCCGCCTTTATTGACGATCTGTATTGGTTGTGGACAATATTTGGACCATGCCTTTTCAACAGCACGAGCCAGCAGGTCGGTTGCCCCGCCCGGACTAGCCGGAACAATTGCAGTAATTGGTTTTTCAGGTTTAAATGCCGCTTTTGCGGGTTCTTTCTTAGCAGTCTCTTTACTGCATCCAGTTAAGGCCAATAACATCATAAATACCAAAAGCACTGATAAAACTTTCGCTTTGCTTTTACCAAACATTCTTTTTCCCCCTCCACCTATTGTTATTAGTTTTGCTGCGCCCAGTTGATACGCCGTTACCTTCTTCCCTCCTTTACAGTAGTTAGTAAACTTCTTCGTATCTACTGACACATACTATTTCTAGCAAAATACAGAGCGTATAAAAGCAATATATTTTGCAACCCAACTATGCAATCTACTAGGTTAACGTCCTAGCGAAGGACGTTTGGGATCATATTTCCAACCGGGAGCTAAATATTGCATCGCCATCGCATCATCACGAGCTCCCTGGCCTAGTTTCCGGTAAAGCTGATTTGCTTTCTCCACCTGTGCCATATCAATTTCCACACCCAGACCAGGCTTAGTCGGTACTGCTACTGCACCACCAGTAATTTTAAAGGGTTCTTTCGTCAAGTGTTCTTGGCCTTCCTGCCAAATCCAGTGGGTATCGATGGCGGTAATATTTCCCGGTGCCGCTGCCGCAACATGAGTAAACATCGCCAGTGAAATATCAAAATGGTTGTTGGAGTGTGAACCCCAAGTCAAGCCCCATTCCTGGCAAATTTGTGCCACACGCACCGACCCCTGCATTGTCCAGAAATGCGGATCAGCAAGTGGTATATCTACTGCATGCAGCTGCAAAGAATGTCCCATCTGACGCCAGTCGGTCGCAACCATGTTGGTAGCAGTAGGAAGTCCGGTAGCACGCCTGAATTCAGCCATGACTTCCCGCCCGGAATAGCAATTTTCGGGCCCGCAGGGATCTTCCGCATAACTTAAGACATTAGGATGATTTTTAACTAGGGTAATCGCCTCATCCAGTGACCAGGCACCATTGGGATCAAGCGTAATTCGTGCACTTGGAAAACGCGCTGCCAAAGCACTTACTGCTTCCATTTCTTCAGCGCCTCTCATAACGCCGCCTTTTAACTTAAAATCATTAAAGCCGTAGCGCTCACTGGCGGCTTCCGCCAAACGTACAATCGCTTGCGGAGTCATAGCCTCTTCATGCCTGAGTCTCAGCCAATCATCTTTGTCACCCTCTGCCGATAAATAAGGCAAGTCAGTTTTGCGGCGATCGCCGATATAAAAAAGATAGGCAAGCATTGTTACCGAGTCGCGCTGCTGCCCATTACCCAATAGCGCAGCAACAGGCACGCCTAGGAATTGCCCCAATAGATCAAGGAGAGCAGCTTCTATGGCGGTCAGCACATTGTCGGCCCTCAAATTAATTTCATGTGGTTGCTTGAGTACAGCTTCCTCAGCAGCATTGCTTACCTTGTGAACAGTAGCTTGCGGTCCTGCTGTACCCGGGCTAATAACCTCTTTGCGCACAACATTCAAGATATTGTTATACAAACCGATAGATTGACCGACCACCAGCGATTTTGCTTTTTCCAAGGTACGGCAAATGGTTTCGCCGCCTGGTACTTCGCCAACCCCGACATGCCCCGCGTTGTCTTTTAAAATAACAATATTGCGAGTAAAAAAAGGTGCATGCGCTCCGCAAAGATTAAACAGCATACTATCATATCCCGCTACCGGGATTACACTCATTTCAGTAATAACAGGAGTTTCTGCAGGTTTTGTGTTGAAGTTCTTGTCTGTCATACACTAAGTCCTCCTATATGAAAGCATTTTTATTACATCTACCGTCGTAAACAAAAGGTGTTCTGATACACGTAGATTTAAACATCAGTCTTACCTTCCCGGAAAACTCCGCATTATTTGTACAGTAAATTAGAAATTTTCCGTTAAAAAACGATGCACGAACGGCTATCCGTGCATCTAAGGAAGCGATCCTTCCTTAGATGTATTGCTCTCGCTTTTTTAAAAACCGCCAAAGGCCCCCATCCGGCCAGATATGCGATGAGCATATTCGAGCATAACCGGAACAAATTCTTTCATTTTTTCTGTTGGATATGTGGTAATAGGTCCTGAGATACTTATACCGGCGATAATATCGCCAGTCATATTGTAAAGGGGAACGGCAAGGCAATTAACCCCGTTTGTCCATTCCTCCAAATCCATGGCGTACCCCTGTAGACGTACGGTTTCTAGTTCCTCCAAAAACCGAGACTCATCAGTAATCGTATTTAATGTATACCGCTTGGCTCCTCTTTTAAAAGCGTGTTGGGCTATTTCCGGCGCCTTGCAGGTTAAAACCTTGCCCATAGCCGTACAATAGACAGGCCGCCTCATACCGATATGAAAATAGCCATAGGCACTATAAGGAGTTTCTGCTCTGGCAACAAATACAACTTCATAATCATCCAGTATAGCAAGATTGGCAGTAATCTTTAGGCTATTTGACAGCTCTTCTAAATAAGGCAGTACAACTCTCCGTATTTCAATAGAATTTAACACAATGCCCTGATATTTTAAGAAACCCCGTCCTAAAGAATACTCACCATTATGCTGCTCAATTAAATTAAACTCTTTTAAGGTACTCAGCATACGATAGGCAGTTGCCTGGTTAATGCCGGTAAGAATACTTATTTCTTTAAGCCGCAAGCTGTATTTTTCATAAGTAAAACAGTTTAAAATCGTCACGGCTTTGGCAATGCTATTGTTTAATCCGTCCTTTTGCGCTTCATTTGACATGATTGCACCTCAATTTCATATAGTAAAATAATCTATTGGTATTTTATCACTATTTATTGGATAGTAAAACACTTCTTTGCTTGATTTTTCCATATTTTACTTATGATTCATCATAATCATGTCTACATATAGCGGAAAAAGAAGCATTCATGCCGAAAGGCCAAAAGACGGTTTACATTCTCACAAGCTCTAACTCACCAAGAAACTATTCTTCTACAACACAGGTGTTAGGTTTTTTACGGTTTTTTATCCCCACATAAATTTGCCCAATAATAATCAGGACAAACACCGCCATCAACGTGCCGGAAATCGGCCGCGAAAAGAAGATAGAGAAATTGCCGGCAGACATCAGCAAGGATTGCCGCAACGAATTTTCAATCAGTGGAGCAAGAATAAACGACATAATCATCGGTCCCGGATCAAAGCATAGCTTCCGTAAAATATAGCCGATAATCCCAAAAGCGATGAAGGCAAATACATTAAACGTGTCATTATTAATACTGTAACAGCCTATTACTGTGAACATAACTATAACAGGACCAAGAATACCAAATGGGACTTTCAGTAGTTGCACCCATAAACCAACCATGGGCAAATTTAAGATCAGCAGAATTACATTGCCAAGATACATGGAAGCAATAACACCCCAGAAAACATCAGGATGTTCAGAGATCAGGAAAGGTCCGGGGGTTATGCCCTGCACCATTAAGGCTGCAAAAATCATGGCTATAGATGCATTACAAGGTATCCCCAGTGTCAGCAAAGGAATAAACGAAGAACTTGATGCACCGTTATTCGCAGATTCCGGCCCGGCTAGACCGCAAATGTTACCCTGTCCAAAGGTTTCCGGGTGCTTAGATACCTTTTTTTCTAGTGCATAGGAAACCAGAGATGCAACAACAGAACCGCCGCCAGGAATGACACCAGCAAAGAATCCGATTATCGAGCCTCTGACAATAGCCCATTTACTCTCGGCAAAATCCGCGATAGTAGGCCAAAGTCTGCCGATTTTCTTTGTAACAAATTCTGCGGCAGCAGATTCCTCCAAGGTTATAAATACTTCACTTAAGCCAAACAAGCCCATCGCCAATGTTACAAAATCAAACCCGTTTGTCAATTCCACAATCCCAAAAGTAAATCTTTCTTTACCTGAAATTGGATCAATACCTACATTAGACAGTAAAATACCCAATAGCAGCATAATACTTCCCTTTAGCGGCGATCCGCCTGATAGGAACACTGCTAAGAGAAGTCCGATCAACATGAGAGCAAAATACTCGGGAGCTCCGAACTTGAGCGCAAAATCAGCCAGCGGCGGAGCAACAAAGGTAAGGCCGATAACGCCAAGTGTTCCTGCAATAAAAGAACCAATAGCTGCAATGCCAAGTGCCGCGCCGGCCCGGCCTTTCTGTGCCATCTGATATCCATCAAAGGTAGAAACAACCGAAGCCGCTTCACCAGGCAATCTTAGTAAAATCGAAGTAGTAGAACCGCCGTACATGGCACCATAAAAAATCCCCGCCAGAAAGATAATCGAAGCAGCCGGTGAATTCATCATATACACAACCGGCAAGAGCAAGGATATTGTTGCCGCCGGTCCCAGTCCTGGTAGCACGCCGACAGCTGTACCTAATACCGATCCCAAAAGACAGAACAGTATGTTATTTCCCTGCAGTGCGATAGAAAAACCACTTAGTAAGCCTTGAAATACGTCCATGTTCATCTTCTCCTTATATCAGCAATCCTTCGGGAACTGGTATACCTAATAAATAACCAAATAACAGATACATAGCGGCCGTACCGACAATTGCAATTACTCCCGTTTTTACCCACTTTTCCCGCACAATACCAAGCTGCCAGGCGACTAAAAAGAGAAAGGTCGAAGTACAATACCCCAAGATATCGAGGCCAAATGTATATAAAGTTATTATTACCATAGCAATAACAGGTGCTACCCAAACGCCCTTCTCCCACAAAGGAGCTGAACATGTATCCACCTTGGGATTCATTGCAAACCAAATTAAACATAACAGCAATATACCTGCACCACACACAAAGGGAAAGAAACCCGGCCCCGGTTCCTGAACTGAACCAAGTGACAGCTTAGTTACAGAATAATAAATTACGGCCATACTCAGAACTATAAAAAATGCAGCGGCTCGCCGTTCATTCTTGTTCATTGACGGTTCATCCTTCCTTGTAAATACAGAATCATATTTCACATATTGAAATTCAATTTCGTTTTTGATTTAATTCTACATTTATATTTGAAATTCCTTCTCTTATAGTAAATGTATTTTGAAAATTTTTAAGATAGCACAATATAGAGATAATTCAATTTTGTAGTACATTCCAACATCTCAAAAACCTATGTCTCTCAGATTCCCCGCATCGTCAAACACCCACGCTGCCGGTGGGCTAAGAATCAAAACATCGTTATGCACTGAGGCTTCAGGGAGCAAGGCCTCTGAAATATAAATCTCCTCCAGGCGCAAGCTATTTGGAATACGCACCATGCGCAGCTTTGTCCAGTCACATACATTACAGGTTTTGACTGCACATTGTATGGCCAGACGATCTGATTCCATAATTAGCGGAATCCTGCCCGAATTCGTAGCTGTTGACGTGATAATATTGGGATAGGTAATTTCAAAATCAATTTTATTAAACAGGCGTCGTGTAGTCACATCAGCCAATCCCATGCCACAGGCATTACCGTGACTATTATTGGTAATATCCAGCACCACCATCTTAACAGGCGGTTGAGCGGCAGGGGCAGCAAAGGCAGTTGAAGCACGCCCGACGATGTGGCAATCCATTCCTCCACCAGAAAATTCCTTGCCAATTTGATCGACTATCAACACATCAATATCTTCAAATAAAATACGCGGTAAATTTTCCTTGGCCTCAAGTAGCAGCTTCTTATCTGTTTCAATAATGTTTTCCGGTTCCACTACAACGATTTTGCTTACTCTGTCATAGGCATTTTCCACAGTGCCAACCCCAAATAAGAAATTGGCCTTTGCTAGTTTAATTTTTGCCATCTCCACAATGTGTTCTGCCATTTTTCCAAAGCCAAACGTATGGCAGGAATCAGCACCCTTTTGTTTCCCTAAACCAATAGTGATCATTTTGGAAAGGCCGCTTTCCACAGGTCCGCTAAACGCGTTGTGTGCCTTAATACGATTAATAACAACAATACCATCAGCATCATAGGCATTTTTATCAATTAATACAGGCA
>Ga0074195_1002800_pt1 | contig 18117 bp, 14 predicted proteins | sample EPASupsiteHSE623_FD_64525 | JGI IMG/M metagenome (GOLD analysis project Ga0074195, IMG submission 64525) | Bioremediated contaminated groundwater from EPA Superfund site, New Mexico - Sample HSE6-23 | ecosystem: Environmental > Aquatic > Deep subsurface > Groundwater > Contaminated ...
TCATTCGGACACGATGCTTCAGTGAAACGAGGCTTTGGTCCACGCTTACCCATCTCTATGCACCCTTATGTATAGGATATGTGATAGGATTTATAAATAACGACTCATTGGCGAGTGACGACCGGGCGCTCTATCTAGCAGCAGATCCAGAGCTTCAATCAAAGAAGAGCTGCAAGGCTCTTTATGGATTAAGGCATATGCACTGTATTTCTGGGGCCGACTGTCTTGGCCCAAAAACTGCTGGGGGGAACACTTCTACATCTAGGCCACATCCAGGGCAAGAGGATGAAGATATCATATTTGCATATATTTGATATCCGTGAAGTGCTATGTGATGTTCTATCAGTTCCACCAAAGGGCTTTCTGACAGCATTTGCATACCAGACTAAATATATTGTCGGACCAAAAGTACCAGGAAAAACGAGGGGCGATCCATCCCCGGCCTAAAGTCCGGGGATTTTTGCCCCTCCGCACTCCCTGACGTATTTAAATATCATCTATACAGGACTCAAAGACGGTATCTATAGATCTGGATGTGGCAGTAACTCCGCCAATTACACTCGGCCCTTTTGTCTCGCCTGCCACGCCCGATGGATCAGATGTGTAGGCTGGAGTTGAGACGAATGGGAAGAGCCCCTTAAATGACTCACAGTGAGATACTGGATCTGCTCCAGATATCCAGGACCAGATGTTGATCTCATCTATGTCATCGGCGATGAGCAGTGAGTCTGCATCGAAGTCCTCGTCTTCGACGTGCATAGCTGTTGCACTGATCCGGGATGCAGTCAGGTAGCTGCCTGTAGCATCGGCAGCAGTGCCGCCGGATGAGTAGGATGGGCCTACCATAGTGACCAGCTTGTCTTCATCATTGCCTGTCACTTCTACACCACCAAAGGCGTCAGCACCCATACCGCTCCTTATGACCAGATCAGCAGCAGATGCAGGTGCATCGCCTGTCAGGCGGCTGACAAGGTGTGCTCCAGATCCCATGGATATGCCACCCACATCAGCTGAGGCCATAGTTATAGGGTTCCTACCTGCTGCAGAAGACGTGTAAGCCGTGGCAGAGAGGGCGCCGTCACCTATGTATGACGCGCCATAGGCCTCACTGGCGTCATCCAGAGTCCTTGTGACGCCTGCTCCTGTGAATGACTCAGTCTCAGCATAGCTCCCGTGATCGTCTTCATCTGATGAATCATGATTTGACCTGCTCTGAGACAGCAGGTAGGCTGATGCCTTTGGCGCGCTTCCGCCGAAGAACAGTGAAATTAGCGGCCCAGTTATCTTTGTGTGTCCTGTACCTATTTGATCATCCAGCCGAGTTCCATGGTATGTGCAAAATGGTTCTGCGGTTATTGTGCTGGGGCGGACAGAGTCTCCAAGCTTATAGGTTGAAGCAGTTCCAGAGAGGTCGCCTTTTGAGGATGATTCAGAGTAGGCATACCTGCCAGGAGTTCCAGGCAGGGATACAAGCCCGCCGCAAGAGGCACCTCCCGATACAGAGCCCTCAATTATGCTTGGGGCGCTCAGGACGTTTCTGCCTGATTCGAGTGATAGATACTCAAAGCTCTCAGAAGTAACAGCACTGTCGTCCTCCGTCGCCCATGAATCTACATAGGAATGAGACATCTGGAATGCTGCGCCTGTCACGGCTCCGCCGTAGTTGTTGGCCCCGTCCAGTGAGACCTCGCCGCTCGCAGATCCTGTGGACTGAGTGACGCAGTTGTCTGCCAGGGCTTCGTACTCAGGCGAGCCGTCTGCTGAGGCGTTTGCAGTTCCAGTTCCCGAATGGGAGACGTAGGCTATGAGCTGAGCCACGCCGTACACTTCTCCATCATCAGCGAATGTGCCATCGTATGCAACAGACAGCGCAGAGATTTCAGAGAAGGCCTCGGCAGAACCGAGGACGCCCCTCTTGGATGCCTTGGCTATTACTGTGGAATCGCCATAGCTATTTGTGAGAGAGTAGCTATTGAGGGACCCTACAGGGGCAACATTTCTGGTATCATCCCTGGCATCGGCAGTCCTCTCAGAGATGCCGGCATTGATGCCGTCATTCCCTGATGGCACGTATACGTGAGCCCATACGCCTGAGTATAATGAGTATTCATCATATTCATCAGGCTGTAATGTGAATACATCACCCTGGACAGTCGCCACTCCAGTGGCTGCGTTGGTGCCAGTCGTCTTAATATCGACGACTCCTGCTGACAGATCCAAAGCAAGGATGCAGATCAGCGATATTAGTGCAATTCTTGAAGCATTCATCTACATTACCCCTCCGTGCTATTGCCATCCCTTGGCGCTCTATTATACTGGTTTTAGCGCTTTTAGGATTTAAAGACCACTATGGTAGCATTGATGAAGAGTATCTCTAAACTTTTTCGCAAAATTGTTCCTGCTGATCAAGGAACTGACTAAGGCTTTGATGGTGCTCAAAGCCTCATAATAAAAAAAAGGATGATTAAGCCTCAGGTGAGGCTCAACTCCAGCCTATATAGAGGAGCTAAAGACGGTATCAATAGACCTGGAGGTGGCTGTAGCTCCGCTGGTTACAGTCGGGCCTTCTGTCACGCCTGCCGCGCCTGCCGGATCAGATGTGTAGGAGGGGGTTGAGACGAATGGAGAGAGCCCCTCAGATGATTCAGCATGCGATATTGGATCGTCTCCAGACGCCCATGACCAGATGCTGATGCTGTCTATATCATCAGCTATGAAATTTGAGGCTGCAGTAAAAGTCGGGTCTGCGATGTGCACTGCAGTTCCGCTGATCTTCTCAGCAGTCAGGTAGCTGCCTGCAGCATCTGCAGAGGTGCCCGAGGACGAATAGGACGGGCCTACAACCTTGACCAGCTTCTTTTGAGAATCGCCTGTCACTTTTACTGAGCCAGCAGCTGCGGCACTCATGCTGCTCTTTACGGTCAGGTCTGCAGTTGATGCAAGCTGTGCGCCAGTCAGGCGGCTTACCAGGTGCGCCCCGGACCCCATGAATATGCCGTCCACATCTGCAGAGGCAAGGGTTACGGGGCTCATTCCTGGCGCGGAGGATGCATAGGTCGCTGTGGAGAGAGCACCGTTGCTTATGTATGATGCACCATAGGCCTCATTCTCATTCGCCATTGTCCTTATGGCGCTGGCTGATGTGAAGGACTCGATCTCAGCATCGCTCGAATCAGAGTATGAAGATCCACTATGAGACAGCAGGTAGGCTGAGGCTTTTGGCGTGCCAGCGAGGATCTTCTCATACAGTGGAGTATTTGCTCCTTTCTCGTTTGCAGGCAAGCTATCGAGCTGAGTCCTCATGTCTGAGTAGATTGTAGGCGTGGTTATTGCACCTGGCGTGATTAAGTCTCCAAGCTGGTATGTGGAGGCAGTCGCAGACATATCACCTTTTATTGATGACTGAGAGATGGCATACACACCAGGAGTTCCGGACAGGGCTGTAAATCCGCTGCCTGAACCATCTCCGGAGACACTGCCATAGATTGCGCTCACTGCGCTCAGAGCATTTCTGCCGGACTGGAGTGAGAGGTACTCAAAGCTCTCAGAATCGGAATAAGGATTCGAAGTGGTACTTGAATCGGAGGTGGACACATCGAACGCCGCACCTGTCACGGCTCCGCCGTAGTTGTTTGCCGCGTTTAAGGCAACCTCGCCATCCACAGACCCGCCGGCCTGAACCACGCCGTTATTCATCAGGGCTTCATATTCAGACGAGCCTTCTGCTGAGGCGTTTGCAGTTCCTGTTCCAGAGTGGGAGAGGTAGGCCGTGAGAGCAGAAATGCCATATGTCCTGCCCGCGTCAATGGATCCGCTATCGTATGCAACAGACTCTGCCGAGACCTCAGAGAAGGCCTCAGCAGATCCGAGGACGCCGGTCTTGGATGCCTTTGCGATTACTGTGGAATCGCCATAGCTATTTGTGAGAGAGTAGCTATTAAGAGACCCAGCAGGAGCAACATTTCTGGTATCATCCCTGGCATCGGCAGTCCTCTCAGAGACGCCAGCATTGGTGCCGTCATTCCCTGATGGTACGTATACGTGAGCCCACACGCCTGAGTATAGTGAGTATTCACCATATTCATCAGGTTGTAATATGAATACATCACCCTGGACAGTCGCCACTCCAGTGGCTGTGTTGGTGCCAGTCGTCTTAATATCGACGACTCCTGCTGCCAGATTTGCAGCCATGATGCAGAGCAGAAGCATTAGTGCATTTCTTGAGACATTCATCCAATCCCTCCTTACTATCGCAACTTCTCGGCGCTTGAATATGGGTCCTGAACTATGGGCTTCTAGAATTTAAGGGTCACTAGGGAGCACAGACCTACAGAAGATTGGATTTTCGGAAAATGTGATACATATCTGCAAGCGGAAGGGACTAAGAGATATCACAGCTTAAAATTATAATTGTGAAGAAGAACAGCAAACTCTAAAACTGTAGAACCAAGCGGCATCAGCCCTCACCTACCCAAATCCTCTCTACTGCCACCCCCAGCTCCCGGCGGTCGCCATTCCCGAGGACCTCATCTGGAACCCATGTGCTGCTCGCCTCCAGATCCAGCCTGAGTATTCCTGAGCCCAAGCTTATCTTGCTCAGGGGCAGGGATATCTCGACCCACTTCGAAGGCTCCATCAGTACTGACCCTACCAACCTTCGGTTTCAGTGAGAAATACAGTGATAAAAAGGATTATAGCCACTGAGAGGCTTGATCAGAGCCTAAGGACTGGCTATAGAGGAGCTGAAGACCGTATCAATGGACCTGGTGGTGGCTGTGGCTCCGCTGGTTACAGTCGGGCCTTTTGTCACGCCAGCCGCGCCTTTCTCTGATGTGTATTTGGGAGTTGAGACGAACGGGCGGAGGCCTGTCGATGACTCGGCATGCGATATTGGATCGTCTCCAGACGCCCATGACCAGATGCTGATGCTGTCTATATCATCAGCTATGAAATTTGAGGCTGCAGTAAAAGTCGGGTCTGCGACGTGGACTGCAGTGCCGCTGATCCCGGATGCCTCCAGGTAGATGCCAGTTGCATCTGCAGGTGTCCCCGAGGGCGAGTATGAGGGCCCGACAACACTTGCCATCTTCTCCAGAGGACCGCCGTTCACTTTTACGGATCCTGTGCCAGCAGCGTTCATCTTGCTATCTATTGTCAGATCTGCAGTTGACGCTGGCTGCACACCTGTCAGGCGGCTGACCATGTGAGCTCCGGATCCCATGAATATTTCGTCGGCATTTGCACAGACAAGGGTTATGGGGCTATTTCCAGGCGCTGATGATGTGTAGGATGCAGTAGAGATGGCACCGTTGCTTATGTACGAAGCACCATAGGCCTCGCTTGAATCGGCCAGTGTTCTTGTGACGCCTGAGGATGTGAATGACTCGGCCTGTGCTATGCCCTCATGGACTGATTCAGCTGGAACATGAAAATCCTTGGACCAGGAAAGCATATAGGCTGAAGCCGTTGGCGCAAAGCCGCCCAGGAACATCGTGTATAACGGAGCCGTTATCCCCGTCTGCCCTGTTGCTATTTGACTATCTAGCTGAGTCACAAAGCTTGCAGCTACTGGCTTTGTGGTCATTGCGCTTGGCTTTATTGAGTCTCCGAGCTTGTATGTGGCAGCGATTGCTGAGAGATTGCCTTTTAGGGATGATTCTGAAAGGGCATACTTGCCAGGGACTCCAGACACTGCCGCAGAACCGTTAGCTGAAGTATCTCCTGATACAATGCCATCGATTATGCTAGTTGCATCCAGAGCGTATCTGCCCGATTCAAGAGATAGGTAATCAAAGCACTCTGAAGCGGCGAAAGGATACAGGTCATAATCAGCCCCCTCTGAAGCAGATACCTTGAATGCTGCACCAGTGACATATCCGCCGTAGTTATTAGCTGCATTGAGTGCAGCCGAGCCGCTCGCAGACCCGCTGGACTGAACCACGCCGTTATCCATCAGGGCTTCATGATCGGATGAGCCGTTTACATAGGCGTTTGCAGTTCCAGTTCCTGAGTGGGAGACGTAGGCTGTGAGCTGAGAATAGCTATACACATGTCCCTCGTTTGACGATGGTATATCTGAAAACGTAGACCATCCTGAGGCCTCTGAGAATGCCTCAGCCGTCCCAAGGACGCCAGCCTTGGAGGCCTTTGCTATTAATGAAGAATCGCCGTAACCCGTCGTGAGAGTGTAAGAATTCACAGTGCCTGCCTGTCTGGATTCTGCTCTAGCCTGTACTATCCTTTGAGAGTCGCCAGCATTCACGCCATCGTTTCCAGCTGGAATCCAAACGTGAGCCCATGCCCCCGAGTACAGGCTGAACTCATCTGGTTCAGACCTGAACACATCACCCTGAACAACTGCAGATCCTGTGGCAGTGTTGGTGCCTGTTGAAGTCAAATCGACTGCATCTGCTGCCAGAACCAGAGCAATGATGCAGATCAGCGGCACTAAAGCCATTCTTAAAGCATTCATCTATCAATCCCTACTAGCTTTCGCTACAATTCGACGCACATCATGGGCTCGGGATTCGAACGCTTAATGATTTAAGGGTTTTTAATACACCACAGACACAGAACATTCTAAGATTAATTTTCAGAATAGTTATATTCAGATATCGTCCAGCCAGATCCTCTGAACAGCCACACCAAGCTCGCGCCTGTCCCCACTACCTGTGACCTCCTTCTCAGGAATCCAGGTGCGGCTGACCTCCAGGTCAAGCCTCAGGGCGCCGTGGCCGTCAGCCGTTCCCATGGGCAGGGATATGTCAGACCACTTAGAAGGCTCAACGAGCACTGACCCAATCTCTCTTTTATCCGCCATTACTTTTAGCCTTAAGCCCACAGGCACTGTGTGAGCACTTATATGAACATTTGATTTGCCATCGTTCATCAGCCATGCCGAGGCCTGCTTTCCCATCCACCTCACCTTGGGAGGCCAGCACTCAAGCCCGTACCACCCCGGCCCCAGAACATCAATGTCGCTCTCGCCCATGACCACCTCACTGCCCAGGATCTCCTCATCTGGGACCTGGTATGCAGGGAAGTAGTCGTTTACCATGCTCTCGTGAGGCAAACTCTCGCTGTTCTGTGCAAGTGCACCTTTCAGCCGCCTGATCAGCGAGTTCTTGCTTTCTTCCACGGCCTTATAGGCCTCCTGAGCCAGGGCTTCCACCTCTCCGGGGGAGAAGCTCTCAGACCTCAGCACATACCTGCCAAGGGTGTAGTCCTCGAACTCCGGGTCCAAAAGCCCCATCTCCACTGCCCGGGCATGGAACTCGCTCCCCGGATAGGGCGTGGCCACTGCAAAGCCGCAGTAATCAGGGTCGATCTTCTTTGCAAACCTTATGGTATCCTGGACTGTGGACCGATTCTCCCCAAGATTTCCAACCATGAATGATGCATAAGTCCTGATGCCTGCCTTCCTGGTGAGGGCAAAGGCCCGCTCAAGCTCTTCCAGCCTCAAATTTTTCTTGACAGAGTCCAAGACGGCCTGGTTGCCTGACTCGACCCCGTAAAAAATCATCCAGAACCCTGCCTCCTTTGCAAGCCTGAGCATATCCAGATCGAGCAGCCTCTCATTGGCCCTGAAAGGCGCCTTGAATATCGCTTTATTGCTCAGACCGCGCTCGATTAAGCCGTTGCATATGGACTCAAACCAGGACCGGTCTATGTTGAATGTGTCGTCCTGGAAGAAGACCTCCCTCACCCTGAATTTGGAGACCAGATGCTCCACCTCATCGAGTATTGATTTGACTGATCTTCTGCGAAGCTTCCTCTCCCAGACAGGGTTGCTGCAGAAGGTGCACTGGAAGGGACATCCCCTTGAGGCCATTATGTGAATGCTAGGCCTTGCACCCACCGGGTAAGCGCCGGGGTACCGCCTGATATTGCCTGCCATCTCCAGGGCAGGCATCGGTATGGAGTCCAGGTCCTCTATGGGCGCTCTGGGCTTGTTGGATATTGTCTCCAGCCCGTCCCTGAAGCAGATTCCGGGAACCTGGTGCAGGTCACGGCCGTTCTCCAGTGATGATGCCAGGTCGAGCATGGAAGCCTCGCCCTCGCCCATGACTGCGAGATCCAGAGAGCTGCACCTGGATAGCACCCTTCCCCGGAGCGCTGATGGATGGGGTCCTCCGGCCACGATCTTCATAAATGGATTATCACCCTTGATCGCCGCGGCTGTCTTGAAGGCAGACCTGGCCTGGAGGGCGTTCATGGTTATCCCAACCATGTCGGGCCCGTAGTCCAAGACGGCTTTCCTTAGATCTGCCTCTCCGATATCGTCTATATCTGCATCTATGACCCTGACCTCGTGCCCGGCTGAAGTAAGGGTGGACGACATATAGAGCAGCCCCATTGGCGGATATACAGTGAGCAGCGTCCCAAGCGACCGGGTATTGGGATTGATGAATAGTATCCTCATTTTTTTAGACCTCCAGGGCCATCTTTGGATAGAGAGACATTCAATACTGCCACACCCAGGACACGCCTGTCCTGGCCCACGCCGCTCTCCGCAGGCACGAACGTCCTGTCCACTGCGAGGCGCAGCTCTGCAGGACCGGGCGGAACGCCCGGACCCACATCCACAGACACGGCATGCCTTCCGGCCTCACCCAGGGACACTGGCGTCAGAGTCCGGCCCGCCAGGGTCATGCTGACCTTGAGCGGCCCATCCACCAGGCATGCCGCATCAAGAACCAGGTCCAGGCGGCGGCATCCATCAGGCACATTCAGGAAGAGGCTGGCCGATTTTCCCATCCACCGGAATGTCTCCTCTGAGCCATAGAATCCCTGGCCCAGGCAGAGGTCCGAGCACCTGCCCAGGTCCAGCTCTGAAGGCAGGTCTATTAAGTCCAGGTAAGGCCGGTCCTTTCTTGATGCATGAGCCCTGTCAGGGTCCTTGAAGGCCACACACCAGAGCTGGTCTGACCATCGATCCCCCAGGGCCCTGAGCAGCCCCTCAAGCCTTGAGCCTGCCAGGTACTGGAACTCGCCCCAGATGACTGGATAGAGCGACCTCCTGACCAGGGCACGGCGCATGCTCTCCTGTGAGTGGTACCTTATGTGCAGGAACTCATAATCGGGATTGACAAGCCTTGAGTACAGGTCCAGCCGTCCAAGTGTCAGAGTCCTTACTGACCTGCACAGGTCTATGGCCCTTTTGGTGGGCGAGGTATGTATCACCAGCCGCCCGTCAGGCACAAGCATCCTCTGGCACTCGGAAAGGAGGCTGTCTAAAGTGGCGTCGTCTATGTGCTCAACCACATCCGAGAGTACTATGGAGTCGAAGACCGAGTCGTTAAATGGAGCTCTCTTTCCGTCGAACTCGAACAGGTTCAGGCTGACCCCGGCATCAGATGCCCTCCTGGAGCTGAGCCTTAAGGCATCCCTGGATATATCTATCCCAAAGGCCTCAGCCCCAAGCACGGCGCACCTTATGGCCACCTCGCCTGGCCCGCAGCCCATGTCCAGGACCCTCTGCCCAACTTTTGGACCCGCCAGGCCTACAAGCCTGCTCAGCCGGTATCCTGAGTAGTCGTACAGCGATGACCCAAAATAGCCCTCTGTATAGAAATCGGCATACTCGCCCTTGTCAACCTTTGAGTCCTGCAGCCCGTAAAAGCCGCCGCAGTCCTCAAGCTCAAAGCCGCACCTGCACAGAAATCCGCTGCCATTCTTTCCCATGCCCCCGCCGCACCTGGGGCATGAGAGGATATCAGAGAGGCTGCTCATCCCTGACCATCTCCCAGCTGCCGTCCATGGCAAAGATGCCAAGCTCTCTTGTGGGGTTGTGGACGTGGAAAGAGTAAAGGCGGTCGTGCCAGTCATAGGCGGTTGTGTAATCTGATGACGCCACAGCCACGGTTATCTCAAACCTCCCTGCAAGAAGCGGCAGGCGGTTTATGGCCAGGTCCAGGTGGCCGGTCCCGCTGATAAGCCCTGCATCGTGTCCCTTGAACTCGTTGGTGGTGCCGTAGCAGTATGTCTCCTGGCTGTAGAAGACAATCCCAAATACGGGAGACGGGACAGGCTCATTGGCCCTGTAGAATATTCTAACTGTTAGAGGATCTCCAAATACGAAGTTGCTGTTCTCGCGCCCGTTCTTGTCTAGCAGCTTCACGCCTGTGATCTCGACCTTGCCATTGCCCCAGCGGGTCTTCTTGCCCTCGCCTCCGGCATCGCCCCTGGCCTCGCCATCGGCTCCACCCTCAGCCTGGGAACTGGACTGTGACTTATCACCAGGTTCGTCTCCAGCAGGATTTTCACCGGAGTTATATATGTATTTATCAATAATCCTGTTTGTTTCCCCAAACTCGACCAGCTGTCCTCCCTTGAGGAGCAGTGCCTTATCGCAGAACCTGCGAACTGCGCCGAGATCGTGCGAGACGAAGAGTATTGTCACTCCCTCGCGCTTATAGCGCTCAAAGACGTCAAAGCACTTCTGCTGGAACTCCATATCGCCTACCGCCAGGACCTCGTCCACCAGGAGTATGTCGGGATCGGTCTGAATGGCCGTGGAGAAGGCCAGCCTCACCTGCATGCCCGATGAGAGGTTCTTGAGCTTTGTGTCCTCGAACTTCTGGAGTCCTGCAAACTCTATTATATCATCCATCTTATTCCTGATCTCCCGTCTTGGGAGGCCCATGATGGTTGCATAGACGTCCACATTTTCCCGGGCCGTCAGGTCCGACTGGAAGCCAACTCCCAGCTCCAGGAATGGCGTCATCCTGCCGTCGACTGTGACCTTACCACGGGTGGGCTTGAGTATGTTGGCTATGATCTTCAGAAGTGTGCTCTTTCCAGACCCGTTGTCGCCAATTATGCCCACGCTTTCGCCGTCCTCGACCCTGAAGCTCAGGTCCTTTAGGACTGTGTAGGTCTCGTACTGGTTTGGCCTTAAAAACCCGGTCAGGTTCTCAAAGAGGGTGGTTCTCCTCTCATGGGGTATCTGGAATGTCTTCCAGAGGTGGTCGACTACAACCGCCATCAGATCGCCTCCGCAAATCTCGGGTCCAGATGATCGAAGATCAGGTATCCTATGAAGAGAACTATAAGAGAAGATAAGGCCACATAGGCCAGATCTGCAGCTCCAGGCACCGTGCCGTAGAGTATGCAGTCCCGGGAGATGGTCAGGACTCTGGCCATGGGGTTTAGCATCACGAACTTCTGCAGGCTCTCTGGGAATATAGTTATCGGGTATATCACGGGGGTGGCAAAGAACCCGACCTGCATTATCAGCCGCCATATAAATTGTACATCTCTGAAGAAGACGTTTAAGGCAGACAACCCTAAAGAGAGGCCCAGTATTGTCAGGAACTGAAAGAGGAATACCAGCGGGAAGATGAGGGCAGAGAAGCCCGGAGCTACCCTGAAGAACGCCATGAAGATCACAAATACCAGGAACTCCAGGAGGGTCATCATCAGGGCTGTGGTACAGGACGATATTATCAATATATCCCTGGGAAAGTAGATCTTCTGCACAAGGCTTGGCTTGCCGATTATCCCAAAGATGCTCATGGAGGTCCCCCTATCCAGGAAGTTCCAGAGTATTATCCCCAGGAGCAAGAAGAGCTGGTAGTGCTCCACCTGGATTCTCATCAGGTTGGTGAAGACTATATACAGGACAAAGAGCATCAGCAGCGGCTCTAAAAGAGACCACATGAACCCCAGAAGAGAGTTTTTGTACCGCAGCTTGAAGTCGGACCAGGCAAGCCTTAATATGAGGTCTTTGTAGCCCTTAAGCTCCTTTAAATGCATCAGATTGAACATTTGGACCTCAGGGCATGAGCCTTGATATCTGGTCTAGGAATGCCGGGAGGTCGAACTCCCTGGCTCTGGCAATGCATGGCTCTCTGTACCTGGATGGATCTTTTGATATCTCCTTCACCGCCCTGATAATATCACCGCTCTCCGCCCGGACCAGGAGGCCGGTCTTCCCCGGGACCACAGTCTCCCTAAAGCCGCCTTCATCCACGGCCACCACCGGCTTTCCAGAGGCCATGGCCTCCACCGGGGTGAGCCCAAAATCCTCATCCAGGGCCGTGCATATTAAACCTTTGCAGCGAGCATAAAGGTCTATCAGCTCCTGCTCGGACACCTCGCCTCTCATCTCCACATTTTGAGGGATGCGGCCCATGAGCTGCTTATAATACTGAGCTGCATGATCCCCCAGGGCATAGCCCCCCACGACCACCAGCTTCTCATCCGGCATCGCCCGGAAGGCATCGAACTGCAGGTCTATCCTCTTCTCGGGATAGATCCTGTTCACAGAGAGCCAGAAGTCGCCGTACTCCTGGAACCTGAACCTGGAGGTGTCCACGGGAGGATAAATGACACAGGAGGACCGGCCATGATACACCTCAATTCGCCTCTGGACGTTTCTGCTTATGGCCACGATCCGGTCCAGATCTCTCACAGACCTCTGATCAAACATCCTGTGGCAATCCATCCAGAGCGAGGCCAGAATCTTTGAAGCCCTGCCCGGCATCCTGGAGATCATGGCCTCTCTCTGATCATAGAAGGCCCTGACAGGCGTGTAGCAGTACCACAGGTTGGGCCTGTGCCTGCGTGCTGCATAATGGGACCAGTTGCCAGAGAATATGAAGAAATCATATTTATCTGAAAAGTCACAGGCCGCAAACTTGAGTGAGGCCGTTATCTGCTTTATAGGTGGGTACTTGATGGTGCTTCCAAGGCTTATGACATTCACATCATCGTATCCCAGATGGCTGAGCGCCTCCCTGCTCACGTCTGTGGTGATTAGGTCGGCATTCAATGCCCGGGCAAGCATCAGTGCCACCCTCTCGCCACCGCCTATGGCGCCTATGTAGTCCAGGAAGATTGCAGCCTTCAAAATGATCCCTTGGCCCGATCGCCCCCAGAGGCTGACTTCTCAGAGGCAAAGTACTCAAGCTGGTCTTTGACTATATCTCTCAAGCAGTGCTCTGGCCTAAATCCGATGCCAGCCGCCTTTCTGGCGTCAGAGAGCATTATTGGCACCTCAGCTAGCCTAAACCTCTCTTTATCAAATGCGATCCTGATCTGCCTCTCCCCGGATAGGGCTGTGACCCCGCCATCCTGGATGGAGAACTCAAGCTCGCCCCGCAGCATCATCCCATCCACCCTTGACACGTCCAGGTCCATGCCAAAGAAGTTTGATCTCTCATGGATCAGCGGATCTTCCACGCATCTGCCTCCCTGGAAGGTCTCAATGCGGTCTATGGGATATCCGGCCTCTTCAAGGCACATGAGCAGATAGCTCATAACCGAGCAGGTCCTCATTGAGCCCAGGTTGTAGACCTCGCCGTACCTGCCCTTCTGGGACAGGAGAATGTATCCACCTATCACATCGTCCACATGGGACCAGTCCCGGAATGCATTGACATTGCCTATGGTTATCTGGTCAGCCAGTCCGAGCTTGAGCTTAATTGCCTGGCTTGCAGCCACAGAGGTTACAAACATCATCCCCCTGCCTGCGCCCTCGTGGTTGAATGCCCTGGCAACGATGGTCTTCATGCCATAAGAGTGGCAGTAGTTCCTCATCAGGAAGTCGCCGTAGACCTTGCTCACTGCATAGGGCGACATGGGCCTCAGGGGACTCGACTCACCTACAGGAAGCTCGGGGATCCTCAAAGGCTCTGGAAAGACTGAGCCGTATTTTTCTTTAGCCCTCTCATGCTGCTCCTCTGAGGAGATCACCAGGCCGTACTCGTCGCTGCTCCCTGCAAAGACCACCACCGGATCTAGATCGCTTGCCCTGACGGCCTCTAAGAGGTTGGCGGTGCCGACGCAGTTTGAGGACATGGTCTCTATGGGATTTGAGAATGAGCGGGGGACAAAGGACTGAGCCCCCAGATGGAAGACCATATCTGCGCCGCTTGACAGGAGTGCCTCTTTTACGCTTGAGATATCCTCCAGGTCGCCCTCTAAAAGACGCACCCGGCCCTCAAGGCCCTGGCTCCTGATACTGTCCGGCACATTGCAGTCTGCCCTGTGCCTGAGGAGGCCGCAGACCTCGGCGCCTCCGTCCATGAGGTGCCTGGCCATCCTGGACCCCACAAACCCGCTTATGCCTGTAATCAGTATGGTTTTGTCTTCAAATCTCATAGGATATCATCGCAGAAGAGAGCATCACATATAGTCATTTCCTGCAGAGGTTCGATGCAGTCCGGAGCTGAAAGGAGCAGGCATCAGGATGCTGAGATAAATGAATGGATGAAGCATAATTGGATGGGTGGAGCCCATAGGCTCCATAATCCGGCAGGGCTTCCTGATCTCTGGCTGGGCGTCATTGCCTCTGGCAGTGCTTCTTGATCTATGGCTATGGCAGAGCTTCATGATCTCTGGTAGTAATCCACCAGGAAATCGATTCCCTCTTTAAGAGAGCGCTTTGCTTTGAATCCCAGGACTTTCTCTGTCTTGGAGGTATCTGCCAGTGTGTCCTTGACATAGTTCTTGATGGGGTTGTCAACGTATTTGGGCTGGATCTCGGATCCCAGGCGGTCGTTTAGAAGATCTATTACCTGGTTGAAGCTGTAAGCAGCCCCGGTCCCGGCATTGAGTATGCCCTGGTAATCAGACCTCATGGCAGCCTGCAGTGCAGCCACTATGTCCTTGACATATACGAAGTCGCGAGTCTGGCTTCCGTCTCCAAATATGACAGGCGCTGTACCTGCCATCATCTCCCACATGAACTGGGAGACCATGTTGGCGTACTGCTTCTTGGCTTTCTCTTTTGGACCGTAGACAGAGAAGAACCGAAGCCCTAAAGATGGCACATTGAATAAATGGTAATAAAGCTCGGCAACGCGCTCTATGGCGAGCCTCGCCTCAGTATAATAATCGGTGACCAGTATGCCCATATCCTCTCTGTGCGGGGGCGTAATGCCGTTATAGAGTGACGAAGATGATGCGTATACGACCTTGGCTCCTGACTTCCTGGCCAGCTCAAAGACGGCAATGGTCCCGTTTACAGCATCGCCTACAAGCATGGGGTTCCTCTTGTACATTGGAGATGAGGACGGAATTCCCAGGTGGTATATGGCCCCAGGGTCAATGTCCAGAGAGGCGGCACTGCCGCAGCCTGCCTGGATGACCTTCAGGCTGCCCTTCAAGCCCTCCAGGTTTTGCATGCTGCCGGTGTCCATGTTGTCAAGAACTGCTACCTCTTCTCCAGATGCCAGGAGGTTTTCGACCAGGTTGGATCCTATGAAGCCTGCACCACCAGTTACAAGTATGCTCAAACTTTACGCCCTCCAAATTTTTGCCAGTCTCAAATCAAAGTTGCCGGCCTGATATGCGATGCATAAGCCAGCGGTTTTGCAGAGAGAATGATCAATGGAGAGTTATTTAAATTTGATGCTGGCCGGCGATATCTACGAAGTTAGATGATGGCGGTGGATTTGATAAAATATATGATCTGTGACGCTCAATCAAGATTCCGATTGAGAGCATGAACCTGAGGAGGATTGCCACATCTTTCTAGGCTGAGAAGGTCGGGCACTAACAGCTTGGATATATCAAGGCCGATGACCCTCATCTCCCAGTCCATGGGAATACGATGTATCAACGCTAAATAAAGAGCATTGGAGGACGAAAGGCCTTCAAAACTTTCTGGGTTAAGGCTGATGCCCTGGGCTAGCCTCAAGGCCTTGGTCCGAAAACGCGGCCGCGGCCTTGGGTGTGTTGATTAAGCAGCACTTGGTAAGTGCCCCTGTAATCTGGAATATCCATGACCAACGTTCCCTCGGCCACTTCATTACCACCTACAGTAGATATAGTTAGAGTGGTATGTCCTGCGACTGAAATAACGTTGCTTTGGCCAGCCCTGAATCTGGGACCTCCAATAGGTCCGGCTATGCTTGCATCCAGGACAGATCTGTTGCCTGATAGGAAGACAGTGATATTGACCAGCTGATAGATGCTGTTTTCAAGCCTCATGTTGCCTCTTCTAATCACAGATCCATCTTCGGTTCTGATCATTGATTGGATATCCTCAAGGCTTGTGTTAGATGCCAGTAGCCTCCTTACTTCTGTGGGATCTACGGGCGCGATTCTCTCTAAGTTTAGCCTGAGTTGATATGATTCGGTGTCCTTCGTAGCATAGCCGTGCCAGCTCTGGATGGTAACATCAGTCGAGTTATCATTGCCGCTGTTTATTGTCGCAAGCATACTTAGAGAACAAGGACCATTAGCTGTACCATTGTATCTACAGACAGGAACTTTATCTAAGTTATCCACAGATTGTGCTGGCAGGCCCATGCTGGCACTTACTAATAATATCGCTATCAATCCCAAGCAAAGTATGCCACACGCATTCCTCATTTAATATCCTCTATTTCAATGATTGCCCCAGGGTTTAATAAATGTTAGCCGTGGGGGCTATCTGGAGCCCCCTTGTGGTTTCAGGCAGCAGCTCTGCAGCTTCCATCTCTCTTGGGACCTGTGCCATCACAAGCACCATTACCGTTTCCATTTCCCTTGGGACCTGTGCCATCACAAGCACCATTACCGCACCCATTTCTAATACGCTCTTGACCCTGAGCGCATATCCCTGCACTCTGGCATCCTCCGTTGCACTGGCAGTTGCCACAGCCATGGCCATAGTTTGCTCCGAAAGCTTTGCCATTCTGATCGCCTGCAGATCCATTTCCATCAACCACTGAGTAGGCAGGAGCCACGAAAAGGCAGACCACAGCCAGAGTGGCCAATATTCCAATATATTTCATATTCATGGTTTTATCAACCTCCATTTTGGGCAGCCTTTTGAGCCACCCTGCAAACTACTCATTAACCTGAACAATGGATAAGACCCGAGCCGAACAAACTCTCGAACATGGGATCTGCAATAACGGTTATGAACGTTCCTTTATTGTAGAAAATCGTTCTGATATTTCTATAGCGTTCGTCCTGCCGCATTCTTTCTTAGTTATTAATTTGCGCTTTTCCATAGAGGTTAAAATGCCGGAAAGAGATGATTTTGAGATGCCCGTCTCATACTTGATCTCAGCCTGAGTCATTCTGCCTCCGCGCTCCAACAGGGCCTTCAAGACAGATTGCTCCCTCTCTGTCAAAGTACTCATTATGGCTGCAATTTCTCTAGTGGTCTCAGGATCTTCCTCGTTTTCGGGGCTCACAGCTCTCTCCGTTGCTTTGAGATCATCTTCCGTGATTGGGCAGTTGGCCTTGATAGCTGATGCTTCTTGCTTAGAGTTCGAGGCTACAGAGTCTTCAGAGTGATTGAGTAGCTTTGGATATTCAGTGCGGTTTGAGCCTTTTGACCTGAATCTAATTATCATGGCGATAACTCCTATTGCGGAGAAAAATAGTACCAGGGATATCAGGTATAAGTAACTACTATTTTCCTCAGCCCTGACTGTACTAGTAAGAAGCAAACGATATTCTATCTTTATTGCAGGATAGGCTACATCATAGCCTTGAACATCTACAATTAAAGAATCATCTGAGGTATAGACCAGATATTCTAGCCCGGCGGAACATAAGATGCCCTTTAACTTCGCGTCTATGGGAAGATAGAAGACTGCATGATACTCATTGTAGCTATCCTCTAAGTTGAGATTCAAGGACCAATTATCCCTTAGTTTAGATGTCAGAGTGTTAGTGATGGCTGATAGCTGTTTGCTGGTATCTGCATACTTATATTCTGATGAGTTAAGGAAGGTTAAGCCTCTAATACCATCAGCATAGCCTGCAATTAAGGCCTTGCCTGTATTATCTACGTATATATCGAGGACTAGCTGATTTGAGCGCTCGCCATAATTTTGATCGTCCTGGCAGATAGCAGGGCTGGCTACCATCAGAACGAAAGCCGCATAAAGGGAAAATATAATGATAGAGGGGCTTGGCCATGACATTAATTTTGTATTCTCATGGCAGCAACTTAAACCTAATGGGAGGAACTTTGTCCTATAATCTCTATAAGCTGATTGGCCTTTTTATAGGCAGCGCTCACTAAGATATCGATCTACCATTAAACCGATATTCCGCACTTTTAACTTATGATTTCTGAATTATCGCCTTCAAAGTGCAGAAGCATTTTTAAATAAATATGTATTAAGCCCCTTTGAGGGATATAGCATGGATGTAGATGTCCAGTCG
>Ga0074195_1002801_pt1 | contig 18113 bp, 22 predicted proteins | sample EPASupsiteHSE623_FD_64525 | JGI IMG/M metagenome (GOLD analysis project Ga0074195, IMG submission 64525) | Bioremediated contaminated groundwater from EPA Superfund site, New Mexico - Sample HSE6-23 | ecosystem: Environmental > Aquatic > Deep subsurface > Groundwater > Contaminated ...
TCATTATCTTGGAGCAGCTTTCTTCTATATTTTAGGCTAAAAACCATATGATATCGAATTTTATAGGCGCAATGACTTGCCTTTCTTACCTCAATCATCTATATACAGAAAATGCTGCCTTCCGTAAGTCGGTTTCCTGACCATCCCAACCGCAGCAAGCTGCGGGGTATTCATTTAAAAATAAAACTCATTTTCTTTTCGAGCAGGAATAGGCCGCTATAAGTGACCAGCACATTTTTATAAATAAGCTTTCGATCGCGTAAGGTCTTATTCTACACGCCTGGTTCTGTGCCATAGCCGATGGCGATTAGTCGAGATCAGCCGAAGGTTGACAATTGATCCCATAGTGTACGGGAATATTTGGGTAGGCAAAAGCAATTTTAGACCGACCGAGAACGATATAAGAAATGGATTGAATCTCTGTAAGTTATACATACTCAAAGAAGCTGCTCGTCCTCCAGCCAGCCCGCCAGGCTGCCGAATTGCGCTGGTCAAGCGATCCAACCCTGATCTCACACGAACCGCATTCCTCTCTGAACCCAAGACCTAGCACCTCTGAAAGACTCACCGCCGCCGCGGAGGCATCGCAGAGAAGAAAGGACACAGGGAAAAGAGAATCAGACACCATTCGATCAGGATTTAAAGGAGGAGGGAGGGGCCTGGAAGACCACCTCCCGTTTATACCAGCACTCCAATCCCGCTCTCAGTCCGCAATGCTGCAGAGTCCCGGAGCCGCGCCATTGGGAGTTAACTTGTAGACATCGCCGCCCAGATCAGCTTCTACATAGCTACCTTTAGGTGTGGCGTCGATGCCGTGAGTGGCCAGATAGAAAGCCAAGTCCTCAGCATCCATATGAGGATCATCGAAGCACGATATTGTGAACTTCAGATCGGTGATGGACGCGCTCGATGCGCTTGCGGTTGGCAGAGCTAACAGGACCACCAATGAGAGCAGACTTATTGCACTAATTTCCTTCCAGGCCATAGTTACATCTAAGCACTCCGGGAATCATATAGACGATTGCGTACAACTTAAAGGTTAAATTTTAACAGATCTGTCTTAGACATATCTTCCAGGCCGCTGCAGATGCATCGCAGAAACCGGCTTGTGAGCGGAGATGGCATCAATTAGGCTCTATAATTTTTATAGCAAAATCCATCACGATTAACCACCGGAGATCTCCTCATGCAGGCCAATACCTTCGATGTCGTCGAGCGACGCAGGCGCATCACTATTTTCAAGCTCGGCAAGCTCTGGGTCTTCAAGCAGTTCTTCGACAAAATGGATGTCTTCAATGCGCTTCTGGACTACTACAACAAGGACCAATACCGCTTCGAGTTCAAATCCACCGGCGCGAGGAACAATGCCCTCAAGCTCCTGGAGCGAAACGGCTTCGACTACGATCTGGTAGAGGATCTGAAAGGTTACGTGGTCGAGCCCCCCAAATCCGCCAAGCATGCGCAGATCCTGAAGAACTCCGTGGCCTTCAAGGAGACGGCGAATGCGAGGATATTCCTGATGAAAGACATGGCCGCCGTCGAGGAGGCGGTGGGTCTGAGCGGCGATCATGCATGAAGAAGAAATCTCGTTATGAAATCACGCAAGAGTGGGGCTGACCGTTATACCTCCTCGCGAGGTACTGTTGAATATGGCATCCAATTCTTACCGGTAATATATTCCAAGTTGCAAGCTGCGGGTACTCATTTAAAAAATAAACGTGTTGTGGGTTTCATGGACAAGGCCCTGTAAGATTCATTCTGGCCTTAACAACGGAAAGATAAAGCATCTGCTCTCGTTAATGCATGTTTGCTATGGTTAGCTATTTACATATTAAGCGCCAATAAATTAGAGAGGTGTTTCATATGAAATGGACCGTGTTGATAATCGCGTCGATTATGCTGCTGTCCCTTTGCGCTATGGGTCAGAACAACCAATATTCCACCAGCACTTCCGGTGGCGCGCCCACGCCGAGCACGCCTACCAGTCCCGAATCCCTCGGACTGCAAACGCCCTCCGCAACCGCATCATCGCAGACTCCGTCGACTCAGGAAAAGTCCCAACTATTGATGAAATCCAGTCAGCAATCGGCTTATGCTGCAGCCCCGCAGGGCCTGACAGCCACAGCCACCGGCCCAACTTATAAACAGGTAATAACTCCCCCGGGCGGTTATGCTCCTAACAGCCTCTATGTCTCCTATGCGCCGCAGACCGTTGCCGGCTGCAATCTCTATGCCTACCTGCCGCTCTGGATGAGCACCGCCAGCTCGGGCACCATCTGGTTCTACGAATGGTATCCGAACGGTATGCTTGACACCCAGTATGCAGGAATGGTTTACTACCCAGGCTGGTACAAGAGATGGTTCTACGCCGATGTTCCCGGCTGGCATATCCTGCAGTACTACTGCAACGGCTGGAGCAATTATGCCTACATCTACGTCTACGGCCCCGGCGGATACTGGGTCAGCCCGAACCCGAGTCCCAGTCCGGAACCCTATCCCTATCCTTATCCCTACTACAGCCAGAGCCAGGTGACCTACAAATTCCCTGCCACCGGCCATACCTACAGTTCCTTTAAATCGAGCACAACCACGGGATATTAGTCTGGCAAATAGCCGCGCTGCAAAGCCTAAAGGGCAACAAAAAGCGATCCCGGCCTGGACGGGCAGGGATCACATTTTTCTATTTGTGAATTTCAAATGATATCCGATGCAGATCACAAAGCACATCCATTCCCTGAAGATTCCCTTTCATGTCACCGATCCATCCGGCCAGACGATACCTCGTTTCGTTTATGTCCACCTTATCTTTGGCGAGAGCATCTGTCTCATCGATAGCGGTGTGGCATCTTCGGAGGAGATCATCAGGAATTATCTGGAAAAAATTGGAAGAAAACCGGAGGAGATCTCGCTGCTCGTCCTCACGCATTCCCATCCCGATCACATCGGCGCAGCAAAAGCCGTAAAGGAGATGACAGGTTGCACCGTGGCCGCTCATGCCGCCGAAAGATCCTGGATCGAGGATGTGGATCTCCAGGCGAAGGAGCGCCCGGTCCCAGGCTTCAAATCCCTGGTGGGCGGATCGGTCAAGGTGGATCGCTTACTCCGGGACGGAGAAATCCTGGACCAGGGGAATGGCCTGAAGATGCAGGTGATACATACCCCCGGCCATTCGTCCGGCTCCATCGCTCTCCGGCTGCCCGAAGAGAGCGCTCTCTTCACCGCGGATGCGGTCCCGATTCCCGGCGATATGCCCATCTTCGACGATATTGCGGCATCGTTCCGATCAATTCAAAGGCTCAGATCCATTCCGGGAATAAATGTCCTGCTGTCGGCCTGGGACGAGCCGCGCCGGGGGATGGAAGTATACGATACCCTGGATGGCGGCCTGAAGTATTTGCAGAGTATTCAAGATGCCGTTCTCAAAGCTGCAGATGCCGGAGGCTCAAGAGACCCCATGGAGCTATGCCGCAGGGCCGTCAGGGAGCTTGGCCTGCCGGAAGCGATGGCCAATCCACTTGTGGCAAGAACGTTTCTGGCCGTCTTGAGAACGCGGGAGCAGGAGCACGAGAATTTGCGGCGAGATTTGTGATGCGAAAGCACGCGAAAGCGTAAGCAACATGGGTGATACGAAAGCATGGAGCATGAGGCATAGTTGAATGGACCCGACATACGAGAATGAAGACAAAATAATCTGGCTCAAAGATCGAGAGGCTCTCGGGAAGATCGCCTGGGTGAAAGAGACGGTCTCGGTCTGCAGCATACGAACCGGACCTGTGAAGCCACCCCGAGGTGAGAAGCTCATAGGCTATACAGTCTTGAAAAGAGATTCTGCCAGGGATGATGAAAGAGGCTTCCGCCGCAGGATCTTTACAATGCCAGTTCAAGAGGAGCCTTTCCTCGATCACGTTATTTCAGCCGCCGATGCCAGGCAAAATTCCATGCCTGCGGGTGCCGTCGATCCATTATCTGTTCAGCCTGGAAAGCCCAGTCGGAGGCTTTTGCAGATAGGGCGGATGAAAATCGCATCGGAACTATGGTAAATTCCTTAAGGAAAAATCTCTTATCTAACGAAAAAAGTCGTTTTCCTGTCAGCCCTATGGACCCGGCACCAATGACCACCCCGTCATCGATGGTGGGATGCCGTTTCACCCTGTCCAGACTCGTCCCGCCCAGAACTGTGCCCATGTACATCAGCACGTCATCTCCCACCTCGGCCGTCTCCCGATGACCACGCCCATGCCGTGGTCGATGAAGAATCTCTTGCCGATTTTTGCGCCGGGATGGATCTCCACGCCGGTGAGGGAGCGAGCCAGGTGCGATGTAAATCTGGCCAGGAAAAAAAGATTATGCATCCAGAGGAAGTGGGATATCCGGTGCAGCCAGACGGCATGGAGTCCCGGATAGCAGGTTATGACTTCAGGACTGATCTGGCGGCGGGCCTTTGGCAAAGACCGTCTGGATATCTTCTCTGATGCTCATTTCCGGCAACCCTTTAAAACTCGAAGAGCTCCGTGCTCAGGTAGCGCTCTCCGGTATCCGGCAGTATTACCACGATCTGCTTGCCCCTGTTCTCCGGCCTGGCTGCCACCTGCAGTCCGGCCCAGGCGGCTGCACCCGAGGAGATGCCCACCAGGATGCCCTCTTCCCTGGCCAGCCGGCGAGCAGTCTTTATGGCATCCTCATACTCCACCTTAACTATCTCGTCCACCAGGTCCAGCCTCAGGACATCCGGCACGAATCCCGGTGCCAGCCCCTGGATCTTGTGCGGTCCCGGTTTTCCGCCCGACAGGACCGGAGAAGCGGAAGGCTCGACGGCAATGGCCTTGAAGCCGGGCTTGCGGGACTTGATGACATCCGCTATGCCGGTTATGGTTCCACCGGTGCCCACTCCCGCCACGAGAATGTCGACCTTTCCGTCCGTATCCCGCCAGATCTCCTCTGCCGTGGTCCTGCGATGAACCTCGGGGTTGGAGGGGTTTCTGAACTGCTGGGGAATGTAGTAGTAGCGGGGATCTTTGGCCAGCATCTCTTCTGCGGTGCTCACCGCTCCTTTCATTCCCTGGCTTCCCGGAGTCAGCACCAGGTCTGCCCCGAGGGCCTTGAGCAGCTTTCTCCGCTCGATGGACATCGTCTCGGGCATGACCAATACCAGCTTGTAGCCCTTGACGGCACTGACAAAGGCCAGAGCGATTCCAGTATTGCCGCTGGTTGGCTCAAGTATTATGGTGTCGTCCTTGATTTGCCCTGCTTTCTCTGCCGCCTCGATCATGGAGACGCCGATGCGATCCTTGACGCTGCTCAAGGGATTGAAGGACTCGAGCTTTACAAGCACGGTAGCATCCAGTCCTTTCGTTACCCTGTTCAATTTTACCAGAGGCGTATTGCCAACGGTCTTGGTTAGATCTTCGTAGATCCTTCCCATAAGTCAACCTCTCAATTATGAATTGTCATGAACCGACCGACTTTTTTTGTGGAGGCGGTCTTGCCAAGCATGAATGCAAGGCGGATGAAGGTCCTTGCGTTCTTTGGGCATAACCCTTTTTCGAAAAGATAAAGGTCTTTATAGCGGCAATTGCGCGTTATTTTTAATTTGATTATTATTTTAACCAGATGGCTTCAATCCGCGGCTTTATGTACCTTCGTGCTGCCAGATCTGATTTGAGGCACAAATCTTGGAGCGAGTGGTGCTCTCGCCACCGGGAACGGCCAGACCGTCACAGTCTGGAATAATCCCTGCACGCCTTACCAGGGCGACTCGCCCGGCCATTCAATGCATGCTGCACGGCCCGGATATGTTCAGAGACATCTCTCAGTCCGAGAACTCCAATTCGGAGCACTTACCAGCCCCTTGTCTGTAGAGCTTCCGTTTCAGGGATTGTCGCCGCATCCAGGCCCTTCATGGCTGCGCCGAGGCCCTTGGACACCTGTGCCAAGAGCTGCTGATTGTCGAAATTATGCACCGCCTGGACAATGGCTGTGGCCATGGCTTCCGGTTCCTCGGATTTGAAGATCCCTGAGCCCACAAAGACGCCGTCGGCGCCAAGCTGCATCATCAGAGCGGCATCAGCGGGCGTGGCCACGCCACCGGCGGCGAAGTTGACCACGGGCAAGCGCTGCAGGTGAGCAACTTCCACGACGAGGTCGATATCGGCTTCGATCTCACGGGCGACCTTCAACAGCTGCAGATCATCCATGCCCTTCAGGCTCCTGATCTGGCCCAGGATCATCCTCATGTGCAGCACGGCCTGGCTCACGTCTCCGGTGCCGGCCTCGCCCTTGGTCCTGATCATGGCCGCGCCTTCCTTAATGCGGCGTAGCGCCTCACCCAGATTGCGTGCTCCGCAGACGAAGGGAATGGTGAAGCGGGTCTTCTCGATGTGAAACTCGTCCGCAGGCGTAAGCACCTCAGACTCGTCCACCATGTCCACGCCCAGGGCTTCCAGAATCTGGGCTTCCACGAAGTGGCCGATCCGGGCTTTGGCCATCACGGGGATAGTTACGGAATTTATGATGTCCTCAATTATGGCCGGGTCAGTCATCCTGGCCACGCCGCCCATCCGTCTGATGTCCGCGGGAACGATGAAGTGCCATGACCGCAACCGCTCCCGCATCCTCGGCGATGGCCGCCTGCGCCGGGGTCGTGACGTCCATGATGACGCCGCCTTTCTGCATTTTGGCGAAGCCGCGCTTGAGCAGCTCCGTGCCAAATCTCAGGTTCTCAAGTTCCAGTACCATGAATCCTCTGGCCTTCTTCGGGCTGTCATGAAGCTGCACAAGCCTGCAAATCCAATTAATAACTTTGCATCGAGGCAATTTGTATCTCCGGGAGCGACGGCATTCGGTTCACATTCTTTCGGATTCGTTTCGGATTCGTTTCCTTCCTTTTTACTAGAACCAGATCAACAGCCATGCCGCTTTGGCAATGGGAAAATAATAAAATTAGAAAAAAACGATTCGAGTAGGAAGCGAAAGCGAATCAAGCCGCTTTCGCCAATGCTCTCAGCTTTGCGATGTCTGCGTCATCCATGAAGCATGCTTTGACCACCCGCCCATCATTTTCGGGAAGGCGCCGATAAGTGATATCCGCATTGAGTTTGCCGTCACGATCGCAGTAGCGGACCACGATGCGGCAGGCGGCGTCTATTTCGTCCGGCGAGAGCGGCCCCTTCCCGACTGCAATCGGGCCGTTGATGGTTGCAGGTCCAAAGACGTAGTCACCGTTTTTTGCCAGAGCGGTGAGCATATTGTTCTCTGTCTCATTTCTGCCCACGATCAGTTTAGCGCTTTCGGAGAGCCGGAAATATCTTCCCACTTTCAGAAGGTTGATATTTTGCATATCGAGCTCATCGTGTTTTATGAGGTCCCTGATCCTCCTGGCAAACTCGGGATCGGTCAAGAGGCACCCGCCTGCAGCGCAGGGGTAGTCGTTTATGCCGAGGTCCTTGGCCAGGGCCATCTGCGGCTTGCGGGAGCGGCCTGCGATGTCCAGCATTCGCTCCCGGCTGATCCATCCGTTCTTTTCCGGGATCGTTGGCGCTAGCAGCTTTGCCGAGAGCGGACGCACGACCAGACCCTCCAGACCGGCCTCCTTCTCGATGATATTCATCTGCCGCCGGAACTGGCTCATGGGGCGCTGGCCCAGTACCTCGCCGGTGATGATGAAGGACGCCCCGATCTTTTCCATCAGCTCCTTGCTCTTGCAAAAGAACAGGATTCTGCAATCGATGCAGGGATTTATGTTAGCGCCGTAGCCGTGGGCCGGTCTTTTCAGAACCTCCAGAAAATCGCTGGTTGCGTTGATGATCTCAATTTCTATTCCCAGGGTCTCGGCGACTCTTTTGGCGTTGCTCCCACATCCCAAGCCGGACGAATGACGATCGCACAGGCAAAAAGGCGTCTTGAAATTCACGGCAAGGAGTTCCAGATTCTCGCGGCTCATCAACTCAGCTGCAAGAGTGCTGTCCAGTCCTCCGGAAAGAAGTATTATCGCTTTCATTTTTAAATCAGTCTCTTATCTTAGAATTATCTCAGATTGCTAATCGCTCGATTTGTGAATCCCGGATGGATCAAGTCGGTGACTCATGCTTCCGGACTCTAATCTCCCAGACGCCTTGCGAGATGCAACGAAGCTCCAAGATCTCGTAACCATCACTATGCAGGCTCTTGGAGACGTTCGCCGTTGCTGCAGAGTCGTCCAGAAGGACAGTCAGGTCCTCTGCGCTTTCCATCTCCTCCAGCTTCAGCTTGGTCTTGATGAATGTGTATGGGCAGACCTCGCCCCTCAGATCAAGTACTTCGGCCACTGCTAACACCTCGCATTCTGGTTAGATCTTGCACTCCTCTGCGCCGGCCATCATTTCCAGATAGTTCTCCGCGTCGATCTTTGTGATCTTGGGCTGCTCTCCGCAGACAGAGCAATCCTCGCTCTTTTCAGCCGCAGCCTCATAAAAGGTCATATCCAGGGCGTTGAAGCAGAGCAGCCTGCCCACCAGCAGCTCGCCTATGCCTAGAATGCATTTCAGGGCTTCCGATGCCTGGATGGTGCCTATGATGCCTGGCAGCACGCCGAAGACGCCGGCCTCCTGGCAATTGGGAATCAATCCCGGCGGCGGTGGCTTTTTAAAGATACATCTGTAGCACGGCCCGCCCGGCTTTATGGTCGTGGCGTATCCCTCATAGCGGAGGATGCTGCCGTGCGAGCAGGGCTTCTTCTCCAGGACGCAGGTGTCGTTGATCAGATAATGAGTGGGGAAGTTATCGCTTCCGTCGACGACGAAATCGTATTCTTTGACGATCTCTCTGGCGTTGGCAGCGGAGAAGCGTTCTTCGTAGGTTATGACGTCTACATCGCCGTTTAGATTACGAACGAAGCTTTCCGCCGACTTTGCCTTTGACAGGCCGACATTGCCCCCGTGAATTATCTGGCGCTGCAGATTGCTAACCTCCACCAGATCGTTATCGATGATCCCAAGAGTCCCAACGCCCGCCGCCGCCAGGTAGGCGATGGCCGGGGAGCCAAGGCCGCCTGCGCCCAGGACCAGCACGCGAGAGACCAGGAGCCTGCGCTGGCCCTTGCCTCCGACCTCAGGCAGTATTATTTGGCGCGAGTAACGCCTTATCTGCTCCTCTGTGAAGGATCCCGACATTTTCCTCGGCCGTCCTGGTTCCGAATTGCCAGTTCCCAATTTTGCACTCATGGCTCCAGGAATACTGCAGCTTTGAATTCATCCATCCCGACGCGGCGGATCAGATCGCCAAACCTCTCTTTCCTGTTCCCGCGCTGCCGGTAGAAGTCCAGGCAGCTTTGAACTATCCTCATACCCTGCTCCTCATCCACCAAGTCGGCGATCTTCTCGCCCAGCCGGGGATGCCTTCCCATTATTCCTCCGGCAAAGACGGAGTAGCCCTTCCGTTCCGTCTTCCAGGCATCCGTGGGACAGCTCTGGATGCAATCACCGCAAAGGATGCAGCGGCCTAGATCGAGCACCGGCTTCTCTTCCCACATGGCCAGAGCTTTTCTTTGCAGATATCCACGCACAGGCCGCAGCCATTGCAGGAATCGCCATCCAGCCGCGGCTGCACAGTCGCACAAAAGCCCAGCTCGTTTTCCAGGGGCTTGGAGCAGCCGTTGGGGCAGGCAGAGACCGTGGCCTTAAACTTGTGGGGCAATTGCAGTCCGCCAAATTTCCGGTCAATCTGCAGGGCAAAGCCCTGGCTGTCCGACAGAGCGAGCCTGCAGACGGGCAGGCCGGGGCAGGCAGTCATAGTGCGAAAGCGCGGACCGCAGGGGCCAAGGGCAAGGCCCGCCTCGGCCAGCTCGCATCGGGCGGCTTCGATCTCACCGAACTTGATCCAGGGAATCTCGATCCCCTGGCGAGCGGTGAGGCGGACAGTGCCCCGGCCGTATTTCTTAGCAACCTCAGCAATCTTAGGCAGCTGGTCTGCAGGGATGCAGCCGCCGGGCAGCCTCAGCCGGATAGCATAGAAGTCATCGTCCTTTTGCATGATTATGCCGCCGGACTTCAGGGCGGCGTAGTCGATGCGCTTTGCGGGGTCGGGTGCGGTCATTTATGGCCTCTACTTTACGGATGATGGAAGGGGGTGGGTTAATGAAGGTTTGGATTGCGGCAAAGAAAACTGCACTCTCCTTATCGGAATGCCTGCTCAAGGACTCACCTTGTAGTGATGTCTACCGGGATGCACCTTTTCAATTAACCTTGCGTAAAAAACATCTTCTGCGGTCAGATCCTTGTCGAGGTATCCCATCTCCCGCAATGCAGGCACAAAAGCCATAGCCGAGTTTATGTACTCATCCGGAAGGCCGGCGCAGTATTTGGGAGAGACCTGCCTCTCGGGCAAAATCCACATGGATTATTTCTGTGACGCTATGCACTAATCTTGCCGCTATATCGGGCAGCTCTCTAATCAAGTTGCAGGCATCCTCGTGGCGCCTCAGGAAGTCCTCAAGAATAGAAGGAGAATCTTGAATGAATCTCCCGGAAGCCACTATCCCATAGCTTGGATTGTAAGGCCAGATCTTTGACGGGGAGAGGATGATCTTTGCCCCTAATTGTCGAGCGGCCAGGACAGCCAGAGGCGGCGTGCCGCAACCGCCCTCGATCTCGCCGTCCATCATGGCATCCAGAATGAAATCCGCCCAATCGTAGTTCCTGATAGATACGTCATTGCTAAGCCCGCAGTCGGAAATAAGCTTCCTCAAGATCACATCGTGGATGGAACCACGTCGTGGTGCCCCGATGGTCATTCCTTTGAACTGAGTTAGAGCTTCCGTTGCCGTTTTCCCGGCTATTTGGCCTCTGCTGCCGATCAAAATCGTCCCTTCCACATGGCCGCCGGCTACGCACTTTATCTTTAATCTTCTGCCAATTCCCATCATGACAGGAGGCAGGCCGGCATAGCCCAAGTCAATTTCATCTCGCTCGAAGGCTTCCATCATGGCCGGTCCATTGGGAAACAGTTGCCACGAGGCCTTAATTCCAAACTCACCGCTTCGTTCCAGGCCTCGAAGGATGAAACTGGTGTGGTAAAGCGTGGTCAGATATCCGATTCGGATCGGCTCATTCATGCATAATCCTCGCAATTTCAAAAATCACGGCTTCTGGTGGAAGCCCGCCACCTGAGCACTTCCGCACTCTTAGCCGATTTTCTCGTGATCAGCCTCTGAATCATCGTTCCGCTGATCATTGTGGTAGCCAGAGCCATTATCACCAGAGCTACAAAGATTCGCTTATCGATAAGACCATAGTCTAATGCCGCTGATGCCAGAACGATCTCCATCGCGCCGCGAGCGTTCAACCCAAATCCTATGGCCAAAGCATCCCCACCACTAATCCCGCCAAGCCATGCCCCCATGCTTGCTCCCATGATCTTGCCGGCGCAAGCGGCCAGGAATACGAGTAGAACGATTGCGAGGACAAAGTCTCTGGCAAAATCCGCCTTGAGACCTATGGAAGCGAAATAAACCGGAGCCAAAATGGTCATAACCGGACCATAGGCCGTCTTTAAGATCAAATCCCGTCTGGCCTGCCTTTGCGAGAGAATTACTCCTGCTAGAAATGCGCCGAAGATACCGTGGGCTCCCACGAATTCGGATGCAATCGACGCGACTAACATCGATATGGCAATGAGATCTACGATCCATCTCCAGAAGAATGGCATCTGCCTTGACTTGTCGCTTTTTGCCAGGTAAATTACGCACGCAGTCAAGCCAAAGACACCCAGAGTTAAGCCCAGGTTGATGGTAAGGCTAATTCCTGCATTCAGACTGCTCAAGATCAAGGCAAAAAGAGACCATCCAACTACATCGTCGCACGTTGCAGCTCCAACTATTATCATGCCCAGCTTTTCTTTCATGAGATTGAGATCCATGAGAATCCTGGCGATGACCGGAAGAGCTGATATGGAGAGGGCGGTTCCCATGAATAGAGCGAAGACCCTGAGGTCTCCCTGTGAAGTTCCCCACAATGCAGGCAGCAGCAGGACCATGCCAAAGCCAAAGGAAAATGGATGCAAAATGCCGAAGATGCTGATCAGTAGAGTGCTCTTCCTCTGCTGCCTTAAGCTACGAAGGTCGACCTCCAAACCTGCGATGAACACGAAAGCGATGAGGCCCAGGTAAGCGACAACATGCAGTATTTCGGCCGATTCTCCTGCGGCAGGAAATAGCTCAGAATGCAAGCCTGGTGCCAGGATGCCGAAGACCGTCGGTCCCAGAATGATGCCGCCCAGAATCTCTCCCAAGACGGCAGGCTGATGCAGCTTCTTCGCCAGGCCACCCAAAATGGCGGCAAATGTCAGCAATAATGTGATCTGTAAGATGGTCTGGAGTGGACCGTTTCCAAGGCAGATGACCCATAAAAAAGCCAAGGCCAAAGATGACGCAATCAGGAGCGAATAGCGATGCTTTCTTAGCCCGTATCCCATTTCGGCTCCTTTTTCAGTTTTCCGTTTCGGTCTCTTCTCCAAAACCTTCCGACCCTCATTTCATCGCTCATTCCCTGCAATTGGTATCTGATGTCGTTTCGTCCTCGAATGAGGTCCGCGTCTGATCACAATTGTTATCAATCCAAAGAAGTGTCTCAATAACAATTGTGATTATGATGCAAATCATGTAAAAATTGTTGTCATAAATAGATTGTGGGCAATTCGCCGCTAGATAAGGCCATTCCTCCTCATGCCATCCGGTGCTTTTCAGGCACTTCGCTTTGGGAAGCTCCATTCGATATTTCCGAATTTGAAAATTTTCTCAGACAATTTGCACAATTAGGAAAAAATAGTGTCGCAATTCGGAAAACCTTTTATATCAATTCCGACTCATTAACAATTGTTAATGGCTTTCATGAGGAATGCCCATGATTGCCTAGAATCCCAATCGCAGGAGATAATTTATGAGACGAGACTTCATGTTGATCGCAATTGCGATGCTGCTGTTCTATCTTACATATCCGGTCTTCGCAGCAGGATCGGTGCTGAACATCGGCTACCAGCCCTCTACTCTTCACATGGCGGAGATAGTAGCGGACCAGAAGGGTTGGTGGCAGCAGGATCTAAAACCGTTCGGAATAACTGAGATAAAGGAGTTCCAATTCCCGGCTGGTGCCCCCGAGATGCAAGCCATGCTTGCGGGAGAACTGGATATCGCTTATGTAGGTGTGTCCCCACCCATAACTGCCATATCCCAGGGCCTGGATGCCAAAATCGTAGCAGGCGTAAATGTTAACGGTTCGAATCTCGTCTTCAGGAAAGGTTTTTCCTATAAGGGACCTCAATCTCTGGTAGGATTGAGCGTGGCCACTTTGCCTATTGGGTCGATACAGGATATCACCCTAAAGAAGTGGCTAAAGGAGAACAACGTAGACGTTTCCAAAGTCAAGATAGTGTACTTGGGACCCGGTGATGCAACTACTGCCATCGAAGCTGGCAAGGTGGACGCGGTATTCTTGCCACAGCCTGCTCCTGCCATAATAGAGTTGGATGGCAAGGGCAAATCAGTCCTAGCCGTTGGACAAATGTGGCCCAACGCTGCAGCAAACTGTCTTCTCGTCAGTGGCAAGTTGATCCGAGAGAAACCTGATCTCGTCAAACAGATTATAAAGACCCACATCAATGCCACGAATTACGCCAACGACCACCCCGACGAGGTTGCAGAGATCTACGCCAAAAAGATCGGCCAAAACCTTACCCAAGTGAAGTACTCCATCAAGACCTGGGACGGCAGATGGATTACAGACCCAAAGATAGAGATACCCTCGGTGTTAGAGTTTGCTCGCGTCAATTATGAGCTGAACTACGCCAAGAAGAACCTGACCGAAAAAGATCTCTTCGACACCAGTTTCTATGATAACCTGATTTGATCCAATGCGGCTTGACCCGACCGGCAATACAACATCCACTCAATTTTGTCGATGGGCCGGTCGGATCAGCATTTGATCACGTCTGTGCAACTCTAACCTCATGCAAGCTGCCACAGCGAGCAGGACCGATGAAGCAAACCGTCTTGCTCAAGGCTATTTTTGCCTCAATGTATAATCTTACATAACAGATGAACTAATCACAGATATCATGGGATGGGCGCATTATCTCAGAAAAATTTGGGATAAGCTTATATGTAATAACAATCGTGAATGAAGACTTCACTATTGTGAACAGAAAAATGGACTTTGAATAGAGAAAGCAAAGAATGCCACTGTTCCCGTCATTCAGCTATCCGCGAATCAAAGCTTGCATAGTCCATCCAGGGTCACAAGATAACAGCAGCAGATGATCAGACGAGTAGAAAGAGGAAACACAAAACCAAAAAAATCGAGAGGAATGACATGAGCGAGAAGAAATATGGACTTAGCACCCTGGCGGTTCACGCCGGTCAGGAGAGCCCAGATCCCGCAACCGGGTCTCGGGTTGTACCCATCTACCAGACCGCATCTTACGTATTCAAGAGCACAGACCACGCAGCAAATCTCTTTGCCCTCAAGGAACTCGGCAATATCTATACCAGGATCATGAATCCCACCAACGACGTCTTCGAGCGGCGTATTGCAGCTCTGGAAGGCGGCGTTGCCGCCCTGGCCGTGGCCTCGGGCCAGGCCGCCATATCCCTGGCGCTGCTGGCCATAACCCAGGTAGGGGACGAGATCGTTTCTGCCAATAACCTGTACGGCGGCACCTACGAGCTGTTCCACTACACCTTCCCCAAGCTCGGGCGAAAGGTCATATTCGTCGATTCCACCAAGCCTGCGGAGTTCAAGAAGGCCATCAACTCCAAGACGCGGGCCATCTATGCCGAGACCATCGGCAACCCCAAGCTGGATGTGCCCGACTTCGAGAGGATCGCCAAGATTGCCCATGATGCGGGCGTTCCCCTTGTGGTGGATAACACCGTGGGAATCGGCATCGTAAAGCCCATCGACTACGGAGTGGACATCATCGTGGATTCGGCCACGAAATTCATTGACGGCCACGGAAACTCCATCGGTGGCGTCATCGTCGATTCAGGGAAGTTCAACTGGTCGAACGGCAAGTTCCCGGAGTTCACCGAGCCCGATCCCAGCTATCACGGCCTCAAGTACTGGGATGCCTTCGGTAACTTCCCGGGCCTGGGAAATGTGGCTTTTGTCTTCAAGACGAGGGTGCAGCTCCTGCGTGACCTTGGGCCGACACTGAGCCCCTTCAACGCCTTCCTCTTCCTGCAGGGTGTAGAGACTCTGGCTCTGCGCCAGGAGAAGCACTCAGAGAATGCCCTCAAGGTGGCCAAGTTCCTCAAGAGCCATCCGGCAGTCGCCTGGGTCAACTATCCGGGACTGGAGGAGCATCCCAGCCACGCCCTGGCCGTGAAGTACCTGAAGGGCAAGTACAACGCCATCCTCGGATTCGGCATAAAGGGCGGCCTTCCCGCCGCCAAGAAGTTCATCGAGTCCGTGGAGTTGCTCAGCCACCTTGCCAACATCGGCGACTCCAAGAGCCTGGTCATCCATCCCGCATCCACCACCCACCAGCAGCTGACACCTGCCGAACAGGAGGCCACGGGAGTCACAGCGGATTTCATCAGGGTCTCAGTCGGCATCGAGGATGTCGAGGACATCATTGCAGATCTGGATCAGGCTCTGGCCAAGGCGACGGCGTGAAGCGGGAATCTGTCGGAATTGTCGAGACCCACTGCTACAAAATTCCCGGTGAGATCGAGCTAGAGCACGGGGGCAGGTTAAAGAGCGTTGCCGTTGCCTACGAGACTTATGGCAAAATAAACAAGGTGAAGAGCAACGCCGTTTTAGTCTGTCATGCCCTCTCCGGAGATGCTCATGCCGGAGGCTGGCATAAGGGCGATGAGAAGCCGGGCTGGTGGGATATCATCATCGGCCCCGGCAAAGCCCTGGACACCGATAAAATTTTTTGTGATCTGCTCGAACGTTCTTGGCGGCTGCAAAGGCACTACAGGCCCAACGACGCTCAATCCTGAAACGGGAAAGCCTTACGGCCTCAACTTTCCGTTTGTCACCGTGAAAGACATGGTGGATGTGCAAAAGAGGCTGCTGGATTTCCTGGAGGTTCCGAAGCTCTTCGCCGTTATCGGGGGCTCTTTTGGCGGCATGCAGGTTCTGCAGTGGTGCGTCTCCTATCCTGACATGGTCCGTCTGGCGGTGCCCATCGCCACAAGTGCTTATTCTTCACCCCAGCAGATCGCCTTCAACGAGGTTGCCAGAAGGGCGATCACCTCGGATCCGGATTGGAACGGCGGAAACTACTGTGGCTTGGCTCAACCTGCTCGCGGCCTTTCTCTCGCCCGCATGATCGGCCACATCACTTACCTCTCCGACGAGTCCATGCATCAGAAATTCGGGCGCAGGCTGCAGAACAAGAGCGACTACGGCTTCGACTTTACATCGCTTGATTTCCAGGTGGAGAGCTACCTTAGTTATCACGGCGAGGCATTTGTCAGGCGCTTCGACGCCAACTCCTATCTTTACATCACCAAGGCCATCGACTACTTCGATCTGACCAAGAAAGGCGCCCAGTCTTTGGCCGAGGCTTTAAAGGATGTATCGGCCAAGTTCCTGGTCATATCCATAAGCTCGGACTGGCTCTACCCGCCCTATCAGTGTCGAGAGATCGCAGAAGCCCTCAGCGCCAATGAGATTGATGTGCGCCACTGCGAGGTTCGGTCCAACTACGGGCATGATGCGTTTTTGCTCGAATCGGGACAGATGAACTACACCATTCAAAACTTCCTGTCTCGCACCTCTGTTGGAGATGTGATGATCAAGGATGTCGTGACGATAAAATTGGGCTCAAGTGTTGAAGAGGCGGCCGGTATCATGATGACGGAAGGCATAACGCATCTTCCGGTCGTCGCAGAAGATGGGCAATTGTCCGGCATCGTGACTGCCTGGGATGTCTCCAAGGCCGTGGCTCTGAAGTACACGGATCTGGATGAGATCATGACCCGAAAGGTTGTCACCGCAGAGGTCGGCGACCCGATCGAGCGTGCAGCCAAGAGGATGAACGAGAATAACATCTCGGCTCTGCCGGTAATAGACGGAAATCAGAAGGTCATCGGCATGGTAACCAGCGACGGCGTGAGCAGGCTGGTGAGCGTATGCTGATGATATGATGAATACTCGAAAATTCGAGACTGAGAAGTTCAAAGGGCTCATGCAAAACAACATCCACTTGGGAAATAACCAGAAAAAATAGGATGAAAAGACATGATCATAAAAATCAGATCGTTTGCCAACTTTAGAGATATCCTGGGAAGAGACTCAAAGGTCGAGCTGAAGGATGGTTCCCGCGTCAGGGATCTCCTGGAAGCGCTCACATCAACTCGCCATAGGCTGAAGTCGGCTCTTTATGATGAATCCGGCCAAATTCGAGAGTATGTCATTTTGATGAAGAACAGAAAGGATATCGCATCCCTCGACGGCCTGGAGACGGAGCTTAGCGAAGGGGATGAAGTGGCAATTTTGCCGCCGATAGCGGGAGGATGAGATTTGGATTTAAAAAAGTGGAGATCCCATTTGTGGATGTAATTATCGTCTATCGTCCACACCTCCTGAGCCGAGGTCGGGTATCCTTGTGGTATCCTGGATCTTCTGGCAGAGAAAACGTTTAGATAAACGTCGGATATCACCTTGATTGAGCGCCTCGGCCTTTCAAAGATTTGATCTTGATGCTCATCCCTTCATTTGTCAGTTTTTTAGTCGAATTCCAGTATAGCCTCTTGCCCCGAAGATTCGCTAAAATTCGAAACCTCGTACTGCATAGTTTAGCTGTTTTTCTCTCGATTCAATTCCCACAGTTGCCTTTGAATAAGTTGGGAGTGGGCATGCTCCTCGCCTAACTTTTCTTTGAATATTTGCAGAGCCCTCTCGAAGTATGCATATGCATCAGAGCGTTCGCCCTGCGCCTTTGCAGTCCTGCCCAGATTGCACAAAAGCGCGGCGGCGTCGAGGTGGTTTAGACCTTGCAGTGATTCGATAAATAGAGGCAAATGACCTCTACATTCTCTCTGTTACCGATTTCCTTGAATATCATCTTTCTATCCCTTCTTCATCTCGGGCAGATCCTCGATTATTTCGACGTACTGCCAGACCAAGGACTTG
>Ga0074195_1002802_pt1 | contig 18086 bp, 24 predicted proteins | sample EPASupsiteHSE623_FD_64525 | JGI IMG/M metagenome (GOLD analysis project Ga0074195, IMG submission 64525) | Bioremediated contaminated groundwater from EPA Superfund site, New Mexico - Sample HSE6-23 | ecosystem: Environmental > Aquatic > Deep subsurface > Groundwater > Contaminated ...
TCAGTATCTTTATGAAATTCTACGATTTTCATGTTAATAGTTCTAATAGAACTATTAAGTATTTAAAGATTGTGGTGATAGCGAATATAAATCAAGAAAAGCTTCAGAAAGCTAAGCAATTACTTAACTTAAAAAGTTTTATAAACCATAAACATTTTTTTAATATATGAATTTCATAAAAAAGGCGATTGATAAAGTAAGTGATGAAGATACACATATTCAGTTTCAGAAATTCTCAAAAGGAGAGTTTTCAAATAGAGCTGTAATTAATGCTAGGTTTGCTGGAGGAAAATACACTGTTAATACAACAGCAGAGTTTGCAAATGATTTAGTAAAAGAGCTTGCAAAAAAATTAGGTGAAAATACTACTAATGTTACAGGAGCAATTGTTTCTACTTCTGATTTAAAAAATGATTTAAAGTTCAAAGAAATAAAACAATTTCAGGGTGTTAAAAGATATTTAATTGAAGATGTGATGAATGGAAATCAGATTGTTGAGCTAATTAGAAAATTTCCAAAAGCTTTTTTTGCTTTGACTTTTAATGCTGGAGATAGCTCTCTGAAAATAAAAGCAAAAGCTCCAAAATCTGGAAAACCTGGAACAAAAGAAGAAATGCCTAAAGCAGATTTCTGCAAATTAATAACAACAGATAAACCTCTTGCTCAGAGTTTTGTGTTTGAAAATCCTGAATTTAAAAAAGCAGAGATTGTTCACAAGTATTTAATTGATAATATTGTTATACCCGCTGAATTAAAAGCTGAAAAAGATTTTGCAAAGATAAGAGAATTCTCAAAGAGAGCAGGAAAGATAGTTAGAAAGTCTATGATTGATGGAAAGGAACTTTTAAGTGAGCATGCTTTTGAAGCTTGAGGGGAAATTATTTTTCTGAGATTAATTGTTATTGTGTAAGAACTCCGCTAGGTTATGATGATTACAGATAGTTATACTATTGTCTTGAAAAGAAAAGCTTATAAATATGTTTATACATGTATAAACATGAAATCAGAGTTAATAAAACAAACATTTAAACTTGGAAATTCAGCAGGAGTTTTGCTTCCAAGAGAGTGGAAAGATAAGAAAGTGAAAATTCAGCTTATTGATAAATCCATTAGTCAAGATGTGTTTGAAATATTAGATGAAAAGGGCTTATTAAAAAATGTAATTGGCATATTCTTAGCTGGAAGTTATGCAAGAGGAGAAGAAACAGAGTCTAGTGATGTTGATGTCTTGATTGTAACAGATAAGATAGATAAGCAGATGAAAATAAGAGAGTATGAGATAATAATGATTTCTAAAGAAAAGTTTGAAAAAAATGTAAAAACTAGTTTGTATCTTGCTTCTTTGATAAATGAATCAAAGACAATCCTAAATGAAGATTTTATTCAAAATTATAAGATACAAGTATTAAGTCTTCCAGTAAAAAAACCTCTTGAAGATATAAAGTCTATAATGAAAATAAATAAAACTTCTGTGGAGATTTCTCAAGAGTCAAATGAAAATGTTTCAGATGGAATAGTTTACTCTATTATCTTAAGGTTAAGAGAGATATATTTATTAGAGTGTTTAAGAAATAAGAAGAAGCCCTCTAATAAAGAGTTTACAAGTATTATTAAAAAAATTACTGGTTCTCTTGAAGCTTATGAGTCTTATTTAAGAGTTAAAGAGGATAAAACCTCTAAAATAGGAATAGATACAAATTCTGCAAAAAAACTTATAGATTATATAGAACTCAAAATAAAATCTTTAGAACATGGCAAAGAGAGATAAGAAATTAAAAACAACTCTAGAAAGTTATAAAGAACAAATAGAGAAACATTTTGAAAAGCTAGATAAAGATATCTTAGAAAAGAAAGAATTTATTGCTAGATATCATATAAGAGAGATAAATAATAGTTTAATAGCAAGTCTTGAAAAGATAAGGATAATTTTAAGTAAGAGAGGTAAAGAAACTCAGGAAGAGGAAGAGCTAATAGATAAATACAAAAGAAAGCTGGAAGAATATAAAAAGAAGATTTCTATGGAAGAGTAAGCTGAAGCTTAGGAAGATTTCTGGTAATCGTCTAATTTTCAGTTGTACGATTTTATCGTACGACTCAAATCTTTCTTCTTTATAAATTTCAGTTGTCGACATTTTGTCGACAACTCAATTCCCCCTTTTAATCAAAAGTTATCACCTCTTTTTCAAAATCAAGCTATGTTCAACTTAATTGAGAATAATAACCCCCTAGAATTCTCTACACATTACCAACCTGTTATCCAAATCAATTGTTATCATATAAGAACTCTGCTAGGTTAATATAATTACAGATAGTTACAATCAACTTTATCACCATTAATAATAACATGAGAAAAGAATTAAATATATCTCCTTCTTAATAAAAACATGACAAACAACATGAGGCTTTCATTTTGGGGAATTATATTTTTAATAGCTTTAGTCATAGTTATTCTACAACCAATTTTAAGTATGAGTTTTGGTTGGTTAGGAATTGTCTCTTGGGTGTTTGTAGTGGTGGGTGCAATCTTTTTAATTCTCTGGTTATTGTCACAGATTTGTGGGTGGTGAGGGGAAGGAAGGGAGATAAATCCGTTAGTAATGAAAAATAACCCTTCAGGTTTCTCGCTAGGTTGATGTAAGTTGCATATACTGGATAAGATAAACCCTACATGAGTTCTTTAGACATTAACAATCAAGCAAAATTATAAATAGTTCTATTTTATATCTAAATCATGGCAACATATTCTCATTCAAGAGTTTCATGCTTTGAAAACTGCCCTTATCAGTATAAGCTACATTACATAGACAAAGTTGAAGTAGATATTCCTGCAACTATTGAGTGTTTTATGGGAGATATTGTCCATAGAACTATGGAGAAACTTTACAAAGATAAAAAATTTAAGAAATTAGTTTCTAAAGCGACTTTGTTAAAGTTTTATAAGGATACCTGGGAAAAAGAATATTCTGATGATATTTTAGTTGTTAAAGATGGATTAAGTGCAGAAAATTACAAGAAAATGGGAATGAAGTATATTGAAGATTATTATGACAGAATGAAACCTTTTGAGCAAATTACTATTTTGGGTTTGGAAACTCAGGATAGAATGACTTTGCCAGATGGAAATCAGTGGCATGTTAGAATTGATAAATTAGGTTGTGATGATAAAGGAAATTATTATGTTTGTGATTATAAGACAAATTCACGAATGAAAGACCAAGAAGAAGCAGATAGTGATAGGCAACTTGCTCTTTATTCTGTTTGGGTTAAAGATAAATTCAAAGATGTTAAATCTGTTAAATTAGTTTGGCATATGCTGGCTTTTAACAAAGATGCTGTTTCAGAAAGAACAGACAAACAATTAAAAGAACTTCAAGAAAATGTAACTAAAATAATCAAAGAGATTGAAAAAGCAGAAAAAGAGAATAAATTTCCAAGAAATCAATCTGCTCTTTGTGATTATTGTGTTTACAAAGAAATATGCCCAAGTTTTAAACATCAGATTCAATTAGAAAAAATTGAAGATATGAAGAAATTCAAAGAAAACGAGGGTGTTAAATTAGTTGATGAGTTTTCTGAGATTAAAACTAAACTTGCAGAACTAAAAGAGTCAGAAGAAGATTTTAAAGATAAATTAATTGCTTATGCAAAGCAGTTTGGAATAGATGTTGTTTATGGAAGTAATATGAAATGTGCTGTTAAGGATTTAAAGAAAGTTATAATTCCAGAAGAAATCAAAGAAGAATTAATAAAAATAATGAAACAAAAAGGTGTTTGGGAAGAGTTTGAGATGCTGAATCATATGAAGTTTAATAGTCATGGTAGAAAAGGAGAGCTTCATAAAGATATTCAGAAGCTGATAGAGATAGGAGAAGATTGGAGATTAAGTTTGAGTAAGAGGAAAGATGGGGAAGAGGAATGAATATAGTTAATTGCTATTTAACATGTGTTTATAAATAGTTGTTAAATGGCAAAGAAAGGTTTATAAAAATTAAAAGGCAAAAAAAATAATTATAATGCCTGTTTGGAAATGGCTTTTAGAAAAAAGATAAACAATATGAGAATGTATAAAATTATCAATTTGAAAGATGTGGAAGAGGAATAGAGGGTGAGAGAAAAGTTTAAATAGTCTATTTAACATAAATAATTAATATATGTTAAGTATAGTTAACAAATAATATGGACAATAAAAAGCTATTTGATGCATTAGAAAGAAGTAATCCTTGGTGGAAAGGGAATTTTGAATTAGAATATAAACCGAGAGTAATTTATGAAGAAATTGGAAGATTTATGAAAAATCGGCAAATTATTTCACTAACAGGATTAAGAAGAACAGGAAAAACAACGATTTTGCTTAAAATTGTAAAGGATTCAATTGCAACATATACTAAAGAGAATATAATTTATTTTTCATTTGATGATTTTAGAGATATTAAATTAAAGGAAGTTATTGATGTTTATTTTGAATTAATGAAGAAAAATAATTCTGAATCTCTTTTATTCTTGTTTGATGAGATACAAAAAGTTCCTGGGTGGGAAGAACAATTAAAAAGGATTTACGATGAAAATAAAAAGTTTAAGTTTGTAATTTCTGGCTCTGAATCTTTGTTTATAAGAAAGGGAGCACGTGAAAGCCTTGCTGGAAGAATGTTTGAATTTCAGATAAAAACCTTGAGTTTTAAGGAATTTTTGGATTTTAAAGAAAAAAGTTTTGATAACTTCCAATTGTATAGAAAAGAAATTTTATCTGAATTTAAAAGCTTTTTATATTGCAATGGGTTTCCTGAAATTATAAATGAAAATGAAGAGATTATAAAAAAGTATATTAAGGAAAATGTTGTTGAAAGAATTATTTATAGGGATATTCCTCAAATTGTGCAAATTGAAAATCCAGAAATTTTGTCGCAGATGTTTAATATAATTGCAAAAGAACCCGGACAAATGATTCAAATGGACAAAATTGCAAGAGAGCTTAATATTTCCAGGCAGACTGCTTCAAATTATCTTGATTATCTTGAGAAATCTTTTTTAATAAAAAAGTTGTATAACTTTTCAAGAAATGCAAGAAAAACGCAAACAAGACTAAAAAAATATTATCCTGTTATTCTTTTTTCAGAAGAAATTGAAAATAGAGAAATTTTCGGCAGTGTTTTTGAAACATTTATTGTAAATGAACTTGATGCAGAATTTTTTTGGAGAGATACTTACAAAAATGAAGTAGACGTTATTTTAAAAGAAAAAGAAATTATCCCTATTGAAATAAAGGTTTCAAGCATAGATACAAAATCTCTTAATTTATTCATGAATAAATTTAAGCTAAATAAAGGTATAATTTTAACCTATGATAAAGAAGAAGTTATTGGAAAGGTAAAAATTATTCCATTTTATAAATACCTTTTAAGAGGGGGAGATTTTAAAAATGGATAAAAAATTATTTAATGTTTCTGGAGAATGGGATTATGATCTCTCAAATGATATATTATTCTTTAAGATTAAAAATAGAGAATATTCTCATTCAATAGAGCTGAAGAATTTAGTAATTGATATTGATAGAGATAATTATATTGTGGGGTTGCAAATATTCAATGCATCTAAATTTTTCAATGTAGATAAGATAGTGTTAAATGGAACTAAGGATTGGAAATTAGAGATAAATACAGAACAAAATACTGCAGAAATAAGATTGGTGTTTAATGTTCTGTACAGAAATAAACTTATTGAAAAAAATCCTATTTTAATCCAACCATTTAATAAGGAAATGCCAGATTCGAGAATAATTTGTACTGCTTAGAAGCTTATACAATTGGGTAAGATAAACTCTACAAGAATTTTTTAGATATTACCAACTGCATCTAAAAATAATTAATTATCCCCTCGTTAAAACCAAGTTATAATCAACTTAACTACTGGCAATCAAGATAACCCCACATGAATTCTCTATACATTAACAACTGCATCTAAAAACAATTAATTATCGCCTCTTTTTCTTGGAAACATTTGTTATCATATAAGAACTCTGCTGGGTTGATGTGAGTTGCATATACTTGATAAGATAAACCCCCATAATTCTCCACACATTACTAAATATTTAAATAAAACCCTTGTTTAATTAAAACATGATACCCAAACAAAAACTCTTATTTCTCTGCATGTGTGGAAGAGATAGAAGCCCGTGTGCTTCAGAAATTATAAACAAAGATTTTTCTAAATTGTTTGAATCTAAATTTGCAGGAGTTTCTCCTCTCGCAGATGTTCCAGTAACTCAGCAATCTTTGAAATGGGCAGACAAAATATTTTGCATGGAAAGATTGCATCGAGATATGTTATTCACAAATTTCCCTGATGCAAGAGCAAAAGATGTTTGTGTTCTTAATGTTTCAAATGACTTTTGCAGGAATGATTTGGGGTTAGAGAGGGAGTTGAGAGGAAAGTTAGGGAAGGAGTTGGGGGAGGAGGAATGATGAAATGCGATTCTTGTGATAATGAAATTTCAAAAAGAGAAAGGGATTATTCAATAAAATACTTTGGTAAAGAACTTTGTAGAGATTGTCAAGAAGATTACGAAAACCTAAAAAATAAACATGAAGAAAGAAAAGAAAGATCCACTCCAGAAGCATTAAAATTGTACGAGACTCTAATTAAGATGAGTGTACCTGCTAAATTGGAAAAATGGGACAAACATAAACATATAGATATTGCAATACCTTCAGCAAGGGTGAATATAGAAGTGGATGGAATGCAACATTCATTTGATCCAAAACAAGCATTAGCTGATCTTAAAAGAACATTCTACTCTTTTAAAAGAGGTTATGTAACTTTGAGGATACCGAATAAATTAATAACTGAAAATCTTTATGATACTGCAAAATATATTAAAAAACTTCTTGAAGAAAGTGAAGAACAATCGGAGGAGGAATGAAAGTTGGAATTGATACAAATGTACTTATTGAATTATTTAAACAATCTGAGAAGGTCGATGATTTAATTGAAATTGGTTGCTGTTTGTATACATATAATAAATGTTTATGGGAAATGGTCAAATATGTTCGAGATTTAAATCTTAAAGATAGCTATACTGAAAGAATTGTAGCTGATTTTATTGAAGAGAATAAGATTAAAATTATTAATATGGGTGTACTCAAAGCTAATGCTAAGGGGTTTGAGAAAAAATGTTTAGAAAAAGGCATAGATTGTCATAGTCCTGATTCAGAAATTATCTTAGCATTTAAAGAAGATGGAATGGATATTATCTGGTCTCAAGAGATTAATTTAAAGAAAGCAGCTAAATTATTGGTCATGGAAAGTGTGTGAGGGGAGAATGAGTAGCTTAACAAATTGTTAATTTACAATCTTGCAATTCTTCCAGCATCAGTTAATTTAATTCCATCATCTGTTGAAACTAAATCCATATCTTTTAACTCATCAATAGCTCTATAGAGCATAGCAGTAGACAAATCAATTTTTTCAGCTAACTCTTTCATACTTTTGTCTCCTTTATGAGAATTTAAGTATTCTAAAATTCTTTTTTGAGAACTTGTAAGTTTAAAACTAATTCTAGGAAGATAGACTACTTCTTTAGATTCTTCTGGATAATAAGCAATTTTCTTTACTTTTTCGTGCCGTGCATATGCTGCGAATAATAATCCAATAGATTGTGTTTTTCTTCCTGAAGTGAGATTAACTAAAATTTCGTCTTCATCTGGTTGAGAATCAATAATCTCTACGACTTTCTCAGCAATGCCTACAATATCATAAAGATCAACTTTAATTGTTTTAACTTCCAAAACACTTCCTAAAGAGTCTTTAATTATTTTCAAACTTTTCTCTTGTTCTGCATTAGGTTCTTTATTCATTAGTAAAAATAGTCTATCTGGACTAAGCTTTGTAACTGATAACATAACTGGATCTGAACCATAAAGTGTAGCAATTAATACCTTTTTCCCCATAAGTTAATTACTACTTCTTTGTTTAAAAACCTTATCAGAGATATATTATTCTACTAAATAATAGAAAAGTATATAAATATGTTAAATATTAAGATTGTATGAAAATGGTAACTCTGATTAACAAAGAGAAAATATCTAAGAAGAAACAAAATAAATTTTCTCTAGATAGAGAATTTGTTTCTAAGTTGGGAAATTTTCTTTATTCACAGAAAGATATTGAATCAGTAGGAATGAGAATTTCTTTTAGGGATGGAAGTATCTTAATGTTTGATAAAGAGGAAAAAGAAGATAATGTAAAAAGAAGGATTAGTGAGGATGATGAATAAAATGAAAAAAGAAAAAACAGAATGAAAATGCTAGAGAAAAATGACTTAAATAACCCTCTTTGGAAATTAGAAAAATCTTGGGTTACTCTTTTTATTTGGTTTATTGTGGTATTAATTCTATTTCAAATAGGCGGAATAATTATTCATGAACTAGGGCATTATTCAAGTGGAAAAATTTTTGGGTGTGAAAATCTTTCAATTTCTATCTCTAAATTTTCTTGGCAGGATTCATTTAGTAATGTAACTGGATGGGAAAGTTGTTCTTCTACATTAGTTGTTGCAGAAGATGGAAGTAGGATATGTAACACAAAAACGAACATAATTAGCTTTGCTGGTTTCTTTCTCTCAATCTTATTTTTCATCCCTTTTTTAATAATAGCTAATGGATATGTTAAAATTAAATTCAAAAAGTTTTTTTTAAGTAGAAATCATCTAATCTTAATCCTTATCTTTATTTTTATAATGGCTTTGAAATCTGCAAGTTTTGACTTTTTTAAGATATTTGAATGTTTAGTAGATACTTCTTTTGGAGATCAGATATTTAGACTAATAAATATACTACAAATCGTAGTTATGCCTCTTTTAGTACTGGCTTTTATGTCTTTTGATTTTTGGATGTTTCTTAAGAAACATTAAAATAGTAGGGGTTTATAAAAATAATATGGCGGTTCCATCATATAGGCAAAGAGCAGGGGCAATTGAAATACAAAATAAACTAATAAAGGAGAGAGAAGAGAGAAAAAAGAGATTGGAATCAGAAAAGAAAGAAATTATTTCTGAAGAAGAGCATAAAAAGAGGATAGAAATGCTTAAGAAATTGGGGATATTGAAGAAGTAATATGGATAAAAATCAAGAAATAATAAGATTAAAAAGAGAAATTGAAAGACTTAAAAAATCTGTTAAAAAACAAAGATATGGTTTAGTTTGGATGGATATTCCTGAAGCGTTTGAAGATGATGTTGAAAACAAATTACCAATTCTAAAAGAAGTTCCAGATTTAGCAATAAAAACTGATGATGGAAAACCCCAGCATATTCTAATTGAAGGAGATAATTATCATGCATTAACTTGTTTAAACTATACTCATAAAGGAAAAATTGATGTAATTTACATAGATCCTCCATACAATACGGGTTCTGATGGATTTAAATATAAAGATAAAAGGATAGTTGATAAATTTCCTGATGGGACAGAGGTTCCAAAAGACCACCCATTTAGACATAGTTATTGGTTATCATTTATGAGAAAAAGATTGGAATTGGCAAGAGATTTACTTTCAAGAGAAGGAATGATCTTTATCTCTATAGATGATAATGAGGTGGCTCAACTAAAATTATTATGTAATGAAATTTTTGGCGAGAAGAACTTTCTTGCACATATAAATAGGATCCAAAGTAGAGGAGGGAAGGATGATTCTAAATATTTTATTTATGATAATGATTACTTATTGGTTTATGCAAAAAATATAAATTCTGTGATAGTACAAAGAACTAAAACTAAAATAGAAGATAGCCGATATCCTTGCAAAGACGAATTTGGAAATTATAAAAGAAGGGGTTTGGAGATGGGAGGCGGAGAGGGAACATTAAAGAGTAGGTCTAAAATGGGCTATTCTATTTATTATAATCTAAAAAAGAAAGATTTCAAAATTCTTTTCGATTATAATCTAAACTCAAAAGAGGTTTATATGAAACCAGATAAAAACTTACTTAAAGAAGGATATATCTGCATTAGACCTCAGAAAATAAGAGGAGAATTTGGAAGATGGAGATGGGGTGCTGAAACTTTTATGGAGAGTTTAAAAGATATCGAGATTAATGTAGAAAGCAAAAGAGCATATACTAAAGAAAGAGAAAAGGAATTTATAATAACTCCCGCTTCATGTAATCTCCAAATATTAAATACGGAAGGCACAAGAGAAGTTAAAGAAATATTGGAAAAAGAAAGTTTCAATTTTCCAAAACCGACAAATTTAATTCAATTTGTCATAGAACGGAATCCAAATAAAAAAGCGATAGTTTTAGATTTTTTTGCAGGTACTGGGACTACAGGGCATGCGGTGATAAAATTAAATGAAAATGATAGTGGAAGAAGACAATTTATCTTGGTCACAAATGACGAAAATAAAATAATGAGTGATATTTGTTACCCTAGGCTTACAAAAGTGATGAATGGGTATAAAAATAAAAAAGGAGGATATATTCAAAGTTTGGGCAACTCTCTAAAATATTACAAAACCGAATTTATTGGCAAGAATAATATTCTTTCTGCTACGGATGAAGATAAAGTTGAACTTGCTCATAATGCTGGAGAATTATTGGCTATTGCAGAAAACACTCTCGAATCCGTTAAACAAACAAAATACTATCAACTATTTGAAGATAACCTAAAAGAAAAGTATACTGCAGTTTATTTTAGAGAAGAATTAGATCAATTTGACAAATTTGTTGAGATAGTTGGAAAACTTAATAAAAAAACTACTGTTTATGTGTTCAGTTGGGGACAAGATGAATTTATTGAAGAATTTGAAAATTTAAAAAATATAAATGTTAAAACTATTCCAGTTCCAATACTTGAAATTTATAAAAATATTTACAATCTAAACAATTAAAATGATAACTCCATTAGAATTTCAAAAAGAAGCAAGAGATAAACTTACTGAAAAGTTTCTAAATTTATGGAAAAATGAAAAAAGACAATTGCCTTTAGTCTTTCAAGCCCCTACAGGTTCTGGTAAAACTTTCATGGTTTCAGATTTTATTAGAGGATTAAATAAACTTCCACAGTGGGATGTTGATAAAGCGTTTATTTGGGTTACATTTAGTGATGATCTTGCTATGCAAAGCAAAGATAAATTTAGAGATTATTTTGAAAACACTTTAGAAAATAATCTTCTTACCCTTTCAGACATTAATCGAGGAAAATTACAAAAAAATGAAATCTTATTTCTAAATTGGCAAAAAATTGTTACTCGTGCAGAATCCACTGTAAGAGTCTTAAGAAGACCTGAAGAAGAAACAGAGAGGAAGGAAACGGGATTTTATTTTGAAGATTTTATTGAGAATACGCATAAAGACAATAGAGAGATTATTTTGATAATAGATGAAGCTCATACGCACGTTACAGAAAGAGGGGCAAAACCAATTATAGATATGATAAATCCTAGTGTAGTATTGCATGTTTCAGCTACCCCCGATCCAATAATAAAAGCCGAAGCAGCAGATTTAGATAGTTTTGTCAAAGTTCCCTACGAAAAAGTAGTCGAACAAGGATTAATCAAAGAAAAAGTAGTTGTTCAAACAGAAGAAGATATTAAAAAATACATAAAAGAAATTAAGAAAGGCTCTTTAGAGGAAGCAATGATTGATTTAGCCATTAAGAAGAGAGAAGAGGTAATCAAAGAATATAAAAGATTAAATAAAAAGATTAATCCCTTAGTTTTAGTTCAATTACCTAATGATGATTCAAATCTTATAGGGCTTGGAGAAAAAACAAAAGAACAAATAGCCACAGAAATATTACATAAACAAGGAGTAGAAGAATCAAAGATTGCGAGATGGTTTGATAAACATCCAAAACCAGAATTTCTTGAAGAACCAGATGATGAACACGACTTTCTTTTATTTAAACAAACTGCTGGAACAGGATGGGACTGCCCAAGAGCACATATATTAGTAAGATTTAGGGAAATTCAATCCGAAACTTTTGATCTCCAAACAGCAGGAAGAATTTTAAGAATGCCTGAGCCATATAAAAAAGAAGATTATTCAAATTCTCCAATAATAAAAATAGGATTTCTTTTTACAAATTATGATAGAAATAAGATTAGTGAAAAATGGAAGGAAATATCATCAAATAAACCTCCAACACTTCCTGCGAGAAGAAAAAAAGGAATAGAAAATATCAAATTAAAATCCGACTTTGTCTCAAGATTAGAATATGGGGATTTAGCAGATTCATTTAAGTTTCAAAGAAGTTTTCTTAATTCTATGAATAAATATTTTAATATAAATTCAGAGGATTTATTGCACGGAAGAGGCTCAAAAAAATTACTAGAGAAAGGCATTGATCTTAAACCAACAATAAAAAGAAAAATAATTATGAATGCAGAGTTTAAGGATTTTGATAATTTAAATATGGAATTTAAAAAGAGTGGAGACGATTTAGATTTGGAAATGTCTAACAATGACATTGAAAAAACCTTTAATTATTATATTTATAGATTATTAACGGAGCAAACAGAAGATGAAGCAAAAATATCTAACATTGCGAGATCATTTCCTACACTAAAATCTGCAATTAGAGTGTGGTTTAAATCCGTTTTAACAGATAGTTCAAATTATATGTATAAGATTTTTATAAATGATATAGATAAGGATGCTTCAAGTATAATTCGTCCTGCAATAACCCAAGCACTAAAAGATTATAAACCAATATTAAAAGAGATAGTTGAAAAAAGAAGAAAATTACAAGAAGAGAGGGAAGCTATTGATTTTACAATATTGCCGGAGTATTGGTTTACTGAAGATTATTTAGAAATTTCTACTAGTCTTTGTGTGTTAGATAAGTTTTATTTGAAAAATGAAGAGGGAAAGTTGAACGAAGAAGAATTTATGAAATATATTGATTCCAAAAAAGATAAAATTTTGTGGTGGTTTAAAAATGGCGATTATGGTAAGGAATATTATGCTATTAAGTATTGGAATACAAAAGAAGAAGCATGGAGACTTTTTTATCCTGATTGGATAATAAAGTTTAAAGATGGAAGAATAGGAATTTTTGATACTAAAAAAGGAGATACAGCTTTGCCAGAAGGAAGAGGGCATACAAGAGATAAGGCAAAGTATTTACAAATTAAAATCAAAAATTTAGGGAAAGGTTTCATAGGTGGAATTGTAGTTAAAGAAAATAATATTTGGTACTATCATGAAGGAAATGATTATGATTATTATCCTGGAAAATTAAATAAAGATTGGAAAAAGTTTGAAGATTTATTTTAAATGAGTTAAAAAGTTATCATATCAAAACTGAACTTCCTATTCCTTATTTGAGTAAATTTTCTAAAAAAGAAAGGGGTAACTAAGAAAACCCCAGTTTATAAATAACAATACTTCCGATTATTCCAATTATTAAACCAATTATTCTTTCTTTCCATTTTTCCCAAGCAGTTAGTTTATTCAATTCTATCTGATTTATGATTCTATCGATAATCTCAGAAATATTATTTTTTATTGAATGTAATTCTTCAAGTTTTAAGTCATTTAGCAATAATCTTTCCCTTATTTTATTGAGGTTGTTTGATTCATTATTTAATCTAACCTTTAATTCAATTTTATTATTTATCAATTTTAAATATATCTGAGTTGCATCTTCTAATACTCTCTTATAAAAATTCACAAGAAACTTATCCCATTCATTAAGATTTGCTTTTTTAACTATCATTTCTGCATACCTATTATTAAACTCAGTATAATCTCCTATTTTATTAGCTATTTGTGAAATAATATTAAATTGCTCTCCTATATAGAACTCGCTTATTTTATTTTCTTCTACCATGAAAAGAATCTCCTCCGCTTCTTGTTAGGATATACATTAACATTTCTATAGACTCTATGCACGGGATCATAAATTGTTATTTCGTAGCTTTTTCTATTCCTTACTGCCTCTGCATAAGTTTTATAAGATGTCATACTCTCTCTTCTCCATACTCTTCTCTAATTCCCTCTTTTTTAAATATTTATTCATTCTTCTTTTCCTCCAAAAATGCTAAGATAATCCCTGCCCAAAAATAAATGAAAAAGGATACAAAAATTCCCAAGATAAACATCTCTTTGTGAAAACATTGTTGATACATACTAATAATTCGGTACAGACAATTTATATATCTTTCGGTACAGACATCATCACTGGAAAGTAGTTTCGGTACAGAAATATTTAAATAGATTTAATCTTTAATTAAGTTATGAAAATTCAGAAACAACTCTCTAAAAAAAGAGACGAAAAAAAGTATTATAGATATACTATAAATATTCCCGAAGAAAAGCTGAATGAGTCTGGTTTTAAAGAAGGCGATGAACTTGAAGCTGAAGCAAAGAAAGGAGAGATAAAGTTGAGGAGGAGATGAGTTTAAGTTTTATCATTTAGTTGTTTGAATAAGTTTATAATATTTGGATAGATTACAATTTAATGGGCAGATACAGAAACTTAGATAGTAAATCTAAAATAGAAGATAAGAATAGTAATAATTCTGGCTCTGAACGAATTTTAATTGGTGTTATTATCTATCTAATTATATTAATGATTATATCTTTTCTTAAAAGAGAGTATGAAATCTTCTTTGTACTTTTTTTAATCTTGTTATTTTTTGGACTAATTATTATAGGAGAGGTAATGTATCAGTTTAATAAAATTAATAAATTTTCTAAAAACTCAAATAAATATTACAAAAAGATATGCAATCTAATTCAAAGAAGAATAATTAACAATAGGAGTAAGAAAATCTCAAAAAAAATAACTAATAAAAAAATAGCATACTTATCAGTATTTTTATTTCTCCCCATTTTATTCGTAAGTATTTTAGTATTGGGGTATGGGAATTACTCCGTTGAGTCATTTGAATCTAAGATAAGTTTAGTTTCGGATAATGCTAAAACACAAAGCATCCAAAGAGGAGTCGTTGAAATTAAACCTATTTTAAATAATGACGTAATAAAATTATCTTATTTTATGGGAGATCTCTTGAAAATCCCCATATTAAATATTTGTTTCATTAATAACTTAACTAATTTTGAACAAGATATTAATAAAAGCAGTTTTTACAACATTCTTAAAATAGAAAATGAAACGTATAAATGGGATTATGGGGATAAAAATTGTGTTCAAAAAGCAATAGGAAGAGATAAGATAAATTATGACTTGGAAACGCGTTATGAGTACCCAATTAAAAAAGAATTAAAAGATTCTTCTAATTTAGACACTATAAATCCCTCTCCGAGTAGTATCAGCTTAGAAATAAATAATAATTTTATTGTATTAGTAGTTTTGGTATTATTGGGGTGGTTAGCTATTTGTCATTTGGGGTATAGCATATACAAGAATTTCTGTGATTTGAATTAATCCCCTCTTCACATCCTCTTCCTCGGTCTTCCACTTCTCTTTCTCGAGAACAACCTCAAGAATAAATCATCAACCTTGTCTTCAACTTCTGCAGATTTCTTTGTATTAACACAACTTCTTCTAACAATATCTTCTATCTGCTCTGTGGGAGTGAGCATGTTCTTTTTTGCACGCTTTTCAATCACTTTTAAAACATCTTCATCAAGATGGATTGTTATAGAATTTTTATATTTGTAAACAATTTTTCCATCTTGGTTTTGCTTTTTCTTTAAACCAGCTTCTTCTTGATTTTTTATATAAGCAATTGCTTTTTCAATTTCAATTGATGGCCAGTTATTTCTTAATAAAACATCTCTAAGTTGCCAGTCATCAAATCCTCTTTTTCTTGCCTCAATAAGAAATTTTATTAATTCTGGATTTGCTGAAATTTGTTGTTCTGGCATTTTTTAATTTTTATTTGGCTTTCTTTGTACTAACATATGTTTTGCTTACTGCAAAGCTTTTGTAAATACCTTCAAGAATATCTGTTCCAGCATAACCTGCAAGCAAACTTAATCTATAATCAAAATTAAAAACTATTCCAGTAAAAACTCCAATCACAACTGCAACAACTACAGTTACTGCATAATATCCCCACAAAATTTTTCTTCTTAAAGAAAGAGCTTTTAATAATCCTACAAAACCTCTTGTTAATCCTCCTACTCCTCCAAGAACTGCAGGAAGCAGAATCTGTTCTGCCATGTTTGTGTTTGCTTTATCTAATCCTCTTTATTTAAACAAACATAGGAGGGATTTAAATGTTTGTTTTGGGGGGAAGTAGGTAATGTGTAGAGAATTCGAGTAGGGTTATCAGTATTGCTAGCAATTAAGTTGAACATAACTTGAATTTGAAAAAGAGGTGATAATTAGTTTCTTGAAGAGATGAGATTGATAATTTATTCTCTACTAAAAACATGATTATAAGTTATTGTTAAAATGTTTTTCAATGCTCTGCCGATTCTGGAATAATCTGGCACAGTCTCAATTTTCTCTGAAACTACCCAGCTATTCGATTCATAAGGATTAAAAGCAGCCCCTTGAGCCCAATTTGCTTCATATTCATAAGTAATCTCTTCCTTAGTAGATAAAAGTTCTGGGATAAACACCCCAAGTTTATCTTTAAGAGATTTTTTTACCATGAATTATTAATGCAAGTCAACTTTATGTTTATTATCCCTATTCAGAATATAACTGAATATTTAAGAGAGAAGTGGGTAATAGAAAATAACCATTCGGGTTTAATATGGGGTTTATCTTTATTGCAAAGTAGTTTATCATAACATAACTGGCAAGTCACATTAACCTAGCGGAGTTCTTATATGATAACAATTGATTTTGTTTAAAAAATACACTGTGCAATCCACAGACATATGTCACTGGATAGATTATCAGTAAAAAAAGGCTCTTCTATCGTTAATAAAATTTAATCTAAGAGGTTTTATCTAATCCTAAAAAGGTTTTTCTTTACCTATCATAATTATTAGCTAACTATTCTCGACAAAAAGAAAGTATGGGGGGTGACAAATGTCTGGTGTGAACACAAAAAAATACAAAAACATAGCCTTATAAACCAGTATAAAATACAAATATAATGAGAAACTTTGGATCAGACAATGCTAGAGGCAGAGGAGGAGGATTTGGAAGAAATCGTTCTGGCGGACGCTCTGAAAGAGGAGAAGGTTCTAGTCGTGGCGGAGGATTTAATAGAGGAAGAGAAAGATTTGGTGGAGAAAGAAGAGAGAGTTTTGGAAATAGAAGCTCTGGGAGTTTTGAAAGAAGAAGACCTGAGATGCATGAAGTTACTTGTACTAAATGTGGACAGCAATGCGAAGTTCCTTTTAAACCAACAGGAGACAAACCAGTTTTCTGCAGTGATTGTTTTAAAAAACAAGGAAATTCTAGTTCTGGCTCAAGAAACAGTTTTGATTCTAGAAATAGATCTAGTGCATCACCATCTGTATCTTCATCTGGAATTTCACAAGAACAATTCAAACAAATTAACACTAAACTAGATAAAATAATTTCAATTTTAGATACTCTTGAATTTGAAGATGATGAAGAAGATGGAGAGGGTTTTGAAGATGAAGACGAGTTAGAAGAAAAACCAAAAGAAAAGAAAAATAATGATGATTTTGAAGAAGAATCAGAAGAAGATGAGGATGAAGAAGAGGAAGAAGAAGTTGAAAAGAAAACAAAGAAAAGAAAGTAGTTAGTAAGGATTAAAGAATTCTAGAAATATCAATAACTTTTTTTAAAAAGACAGATTTAAATAAATAAACCAACTGAAAAATACATGGATGATAAAGATAATTTTCATGTAGATATGAGTGGAAGAAAATTAAATGTAGTTGAAATAACTTTTAAGGTAATCAAAAAATATTGGGATGAATTAGAAGAAAATAATTTGTAAGCGATTAGCGATCTTCCCAACCAATCACAGCATAAAGCTTGGTCAGCTTGAATAATCAAGCATTTTACGGAATCGATTCGCTTACAAATAAAATAACACATAAGAATATATAAACATTTTGGTTTAGGGTATCTACTTAGTATTCTGAAGTAAATCCATAGCTCCATTAAATGGATTTACTTCTTGCAACTTTATAGTTTGTAAAACTGACAATAATCTTGCAGTTGTTTCTGCTCCATCTTCGCTTCTAC
>Ga0074195_1002803_pt1 | contig 18084 bp, 16 predicted proteins | sample EPASupsiteHSE623_FD_64525 | JGI IMG/M metagenome (GOLD analysis project Ga0074195, IMG submission 64525) | Bioremediated contaminated groundwater from EPA Superfund site, New Mexico - Sample HSE6-23 | ecosystem: Environmental > Aquatic > Deep subsurface > Groundwater > Contaminated ...
CTTTCTACGCTACTTATGATGGTTTGTGCATTTGGTGGTTATGATCATGTTATGAAAGCATACGAAGTTGCAGTTAAGGAGAAATATCGCATCGGAACATACGGCGATGCCATGCTTATCATCTGATCTACCCGCTTTTTTCTGAAATTTGCGTTAATTTTTTTTAACCGCAGATAAATTGTATCATTTTTGCTTTTGCATTTATCTGGCATTATCTACTTTTGAAAAAAAAATGTTATGAAGCTAATATTAATTTTATCATTTGTAATCGTTCCCTTTATAATCAGTGCTGAGGGTTATAAAATTAAAATTAAGGTAAAAGGGCTTAACCCCGGCGATTCGCTCCTTCTGGGGCACAGATTCTCTGATAAGATTTTTGCTGACGACACTACCCTTACCGACAAAGCCGGTTTTGGTACTTTTAAAGGAGATGATCTGTTAGACGGCGGTATTTATGTTGTTCTTATCCCGTCTAAAAAGAATGTTTATTTTGAATTCCTTCTTGATAAAAATTCACAGGAATTCACATTAGAAACCGACACTTCTGACTTTCTTAAATACATGAAGGTGTCTGGCTCAGAGTTAAATAAACGCTTTTACGAATTTCAGAACAAGTGGGTAAAGTTGCAGGAAAAGGCAATGGATCTTTCCGAAAAATCGAAAAAGCTTAAAGAAGGAAGCGACTCAATAAAAATAATTCAGAAAGAATTTGAAAAATTAGATACCGAAAGAATGAATCTTCTGAAATCTACATATGAAGCCAACAAAACAACTATGCTTGGCGTTGTTTCGTACGCAATGACCCCTGTTGATGTGCCCGAAATTACCCTGCCTGATGGCACAGCCAAAAAGGATAGTCTCGAACGGCTCTACAGATATGTGTATAATAAAGATCATTATTTCGACCATTTCGATTTCGCTGATGACCGAATTTTACGAACTCCGTTGCTCGAATCAAGGCTTAAGGAGTTTTTCTCGAAGGTTGTGCTTATGGACCCTGATTCGCTGACAAAAGAGGCATTTAAACTCTGCGACAGATCTAAAGCACAGAAAGATGTATTCCGGTTTGTAACAGTATATCTTACCAATTACTTCGAAACATCAAATATTATGGGAATGGACAGAATATTTGTAAATCTGTCCGAACGGTATTATCTTACAGGTGATGCATGGTGGGCAGACTCCACGCTGACCGAAAAGATCCGTAAAAGGGTAGGCGAACTTAAACCAACTCTAATCGGCAACATTGCTCCCGACCTCAGAATGGAAACAATGGATAAACGTATTGTTACTCTTCACCAGACAAACGCCGACTATACAGTACTAGTATTTTATGAACCCAGTTGTGGTCACTGTAAAAAAGCAATACCAAAACTATGGGAATGGTATCAGACAGCCAGAACCAAAAAAATTGAAGTATTTGCTGTTTACACTCAGGTTGATGAAAAAGAATGGAAGGAATTTGTCGACAAATACGGTTTCGACTGGATTAATGTATGGGATCCATATGGATTCAGCAATTTCAGAAAGTTTTACGATGTAAGCACAACACCACAGATATTTATTCTTGACAAGAACAAAAAAATTGTAGCTAAAAAACTAGGTGTTGAACAGCTTGATCAGGTTATTGAACATCACAGGAAATTCTTTAAGTAGTAAATGCCTCCGGCTTTAACTGTTTTATTCTCATTTCTGACATTTAGTATATTCTCACAAGGGTATCAGATAGATGTAACTTTTAAGGGAGCCGAGAATAAAAAGATTTATCTTGGAACATACTACGGTCATCAGAAGCTTATTGTTGACTCTCTGGTACTAGATCAGTCTGCAACCGGGAGGTTTTCAGGAAAAGAAAAACTGGAACAAGGTCTGTATATGATAATTCTGCCAGATGTAAGCTATTTCGACATTATAATAAGCGATGATCAGACATTCAGCGTTTATAACGACCTTAAAGACATCACATTTAATTTTACATGCGAGGGATCAGACGAAAACAGGAATTTTTCTGAATTCCAGAAATTTGTAAGCAGCACATTGAACCAGATTAAAACTCTTAACCCAGCCCTGCCCGAAAATGTAAAAGCTTTAAAAAAGGACAGCCTAAATAACCTGATTATTAGCAAAAGAAGAGAAATAATCTTAAAACTAAAAGGAAGTTTTTTTGCTGACCTTGTATATACAATGGAAGAGCCTGATGTTCCCGATTCTGTTGTTGCCAAAGGCAATGCAGCTGCTTTCCAGTATTACAAGACAAACTACTTCAGTCATATAAATTTTAAAGATGAAAGGCTTCTTAAAACCCCGATTATCTTTAACAAAATCAACAACTTTTTTCTGAATCTGTGCGAGTGGAATCCCGATTCAATAATATATTACACTCTTTCTCTCTGCGAAAAGGCTGAAGTTAACAAACAGGTTTTTTATTATGTTTTCAATCAATTATACCACAGTCTTGAAGTAAACGGAAAATATCCAAGCGATGAAGCCTTTGTTGCAATGCTTAAAAAGTATGTCGAAAGCGACAAATTGTGGTGGGCCGAAAAAAGCCAGTTAGAAGACTACAGAAAACAAATAAAACTTCTGGAACCAACCCTTGCTGGTAAGGTAGCTCCTGAAATTCTGCTTAAGGATGTAAATCTTAATGACTTCAGATTAAAAAATGTTGAAACCAAATGGGTTGTACTTCTTTTCTGGGATCCCGAATGCAAACACTGTATTTCGTTTTACGAAAAACTTAAATCACTTGCCTTAAAACCTGAATATTCAGGAATAACATTTATAACAGTTAACACCACAACTGATATAAACAAATGGAAATCCTTTATAGAGGAAAATCCAGCTCCTTTTATTCAAACTATTGCTGACCCATCAAAGCCACAAATGCTTGATCCATGGAATATTTTTGCTACTCCTCGCATCTTTGTACTCGACAGTGGTCTGCATATTAGATTAAAAGATCCTGACCCGGATAACTTACTTTTGTATCTTTACGGAAATAATTAGATGTTATGAAACGTGTTTTTATCCTTTCCCTTTTGTCATTCAGGATGATCTTTACATTTGCCCAGGACACAATCAGTGTGATGACTTACAATGTACTTAACTATGGAAATTTTACTTCGTATTGTACTATACAAAACAATGACCCAATAGAAAAAGAAGGATACCTGAGAACGATAATTGAATATGCTTCGCCAGATGTTTTTAATGTGAATGAATTAAGCGGATCTAGTCAGGTATATGCACAGAGAATGCTTGACACAGTTTTAAACAGAGTTTTTCCGGGAAGATACGCAAAAGGAACATATTTTAATACAACATCTTCTTCACTAGTTAATATGCTTTATTATGATGTAACAAAGTTCGGAATGAAGAGTCAGTGGTCGCTTAACGACGGGATAAGGGATATTTGTTTCTTCAAACTTTATTACAGGAGCCCCGAAACTGTTCAGGGCGATACTGCATTTATTACATTTATCTCTATGCATCTTAAAGCCGGGTCAACAACAAGCGATGAAAGTGACCGTGCCGCCGAAACACTTGCATTAATGAACCACATTTATAATAATAATCTCACCGGAAACAATGTTGTGATGGGTGACTTTAATGTTTATACAAGCAATGAAGCATGTTTCCAGAATCTTGTAAATTATTCGGCATCATCTGTAAGATTCTACGATCCAATAAATAAATTAGGGAACTGGAATAACAGTTCATCATACGCAGCATACCACACTCAGAGCGCATCTTCGGTAAGTAATGATTGTACAGCGTCCGGAGGTCTTGATGATCGTTTTGACTTTCTGCTAATCAACGAAAACATAAAGTATAACACAGAAAAAGTCTCATATGTTTCAGGGACCTATAAAGCTATCGGACAGGACGGAAACCATTTTAATCTTTCTGTAAGCGATAATATCAATAATTCTGCGCCTTCAAATGTCATTACAGCATTGCAGAATGCATCCGACCATCTTCCTGTCATAATGAAATTAAAGATCAATCAGTCTCCTGCTTCTGTTTATAATTCACACTCATTTCAGGAAAGAAAACCAGCTTCACTTGGAAATAATTCATGGCTCCTTCCAAATGATAACAATAATCGTATTAACGTACATGTTTTTGATGTTACAGGCAGGCTTGTCTGCAGTATTAACCCTGATAAAAACTACCCAGTTATATCACTGTCTGATCTTACTCCGGGTCTTTACATTGTTCATTATGGAACTATCAATAATATGAACTCATTTAAAGTAGTCACCGAATAATACGATACTATGAAAACTGTTTTTCTGTTTTTATTTACGCTATGCTTTACTTCGGGCTTTTCTCAACCAATAAAGACACCTGAAATGATTGCCGATTCATTTTTCGTAATCATGAAAGGCGGAAGTACTGATAAGGCAATGGATTATATTGTATCAACAAATCCATATATGATCCAGGCTAAAGAAACAATCGATAATATTAAAATCAAACTTCAGAAAACATTACCTCTTATAGGAAAATTCTATGGGCAGGATCTTTATTACAAAAAGGAATTCGGGCCAAATTATGTTTACATGAAATATCTTTTAAGATACGACAGACAACCGGTAATCCTTACTTTCGTATTCTACAAGCCAGACAAAGTGTGGAAACTTCAGAACATTTTATTTGAGGACAAGCCGGAAAGTGATTTGGAAGACGTTCCGAATACAGCCATACAAAAATAATTTTGCTTTTCTCTGAAATATTGTTTAATTTTGAACAAATCACATATTTGTTCAAAGATATGAAACGATTATTTATCCTTGCATTTCTGCTCTGTATATATTCAGGTATTCATTCACAGCCTTTTGCTGTTGGTTCAAGGCAGTTATCGTTTACAGATGCCTCGCGTAGCAGAACGATCGCGACGAGGGTATACCATCCGGCAACATCTGCGGGAAGCAACAAACCATTTGTAACCGGTGCCTTTCCACTTATAATACTTGGACACGGCTTTTCAATGAGTTATGATGCATATCTGAATTTTGCCGATTCCCTTGTTCCACTCGGATATATTGTAGTTATGCCTACGACAGAGGTTGGACCGATTCCGTTTCCAAATCATGAGGATTTTGCACTTGATCTCCGATTCCTTAATTCAGAAATTAAATCACAAAACAGTTTAAGCACATCCATTTTTTACCAGCATGTAACAAATGAAAGTGCAATAATGGGCCATTCTATGGGTGGGGGTTGTACTTTTCTGGCATGCGAAAACAACAGTGATGTAACAACAATGGTCGTTTTTGCCCCTGCAGAAACAAATACTTCAGCAATAGCAGCAGCATCGGGAGTGACAATACCGGCTCTGGTATTTTCAGGCGAAAATGACGGAGTAACTCTTCCTGCAGATAATCATATCCCAATGTACAACAATCTATCGAGTTCCTGCAAAACATTTGTAAATATTATAGGTGGCGGACACTGCTATTATGCATTAACCAACTGGGCCTGCGATTTCGGGGAAAGCACATCTTCACCCCAGCCAACAATAACAAGAACAGAGCAGCAAATACCCGTATTCAACCTGCTTATCCCATATCTTGACGGCATTCTGAAAAACAGTCTGGCAGCCTCAGACACCTTTATAAGCAGGCTTCAGAGCAGAACAGATATAAGTTACCAGAGGGATTGCATAAGCAGTAATCCTGTCAGATTTCTTGAAGAAACAATAATAAGCCCGAATCCATGCCCTGAAGTGCTATTTGTTGCTGATGAAATTGAACCACCTTTCACTTATATAATAACAGACATTTCAGGAAGAAATATTAAAAATGGTATTTCGCAGCTTAATTTTATTTCGGTTGGGGATTTATATCCCGGTACATATATTATCAATCTTGAAAACTCAAACGGACGAATACATAGAAAATTTATGAAGGAATAATCCGTAATATTACAGTACAAATTATATTTCCTGTTACATAGATTTTCAATAATAATTAGTATTACATTTGAATGTTCAATTATAATAATCAACAATAATGAAGTCCCCGGAAAAGGAAAGTGTTCGTGATCAGATTCTAAATGCTGCAAGTCTGATATTTGCCAAATACGGTTATAAAAAGTCTACAATGGACGATATCGGATATGCACTTAAAAAAGGTAAAACAGCTGTTTACTATTACTATAAAGGCAAAGAAGATATTTTCAGAGCAGTTGTTGAACGAGAATCAATGTTACTCGGAAAGAGTCTTGAAAATGCTGTAAGTAAAGGAAAAAACGCAGATCAGAAATTAACCTTGTATATCCAGACACGAATTCAGACCCTTCAGAAAGTTTCCAATTTTTATAACGCAATGAAAAGCGAACTTCTCGACAGTCTTGAATTTATTAATCAGGCACGTAAGAATTACGATATTTTTGAAATAAGCTTTGTTCAAAAGATTCTTGACGAAGGCAATGAATGCGGATGCTACAGGGTTGACGATACAAAAAAGACTGCTGAGCTAATTGTAAATATACTTAAAGGACTTGAAATATATCTTTTCATAAAAATGGACCAGGAGCGTCTGGATGAAGTTACAAAAGATATTATTCATATTATTACTTACGGATTAACAAATAAAAAAGAATAATATATGGAGCATATAAGAGACAAAGCGATTAAAGATATTACCAACCCGGCCGAGCTAGAAGATGTTATTAAGAGGGCAAAATTCTGCCATATAGGAATGGTTGATGGAAACGAACCATATGTAATTGGCTTTAATTTCGGTTATAAAGATGGTGTTTTGTATCTGCACTGTTCCAAACATGGACATAAACTTGATGTTCTGGCAAAAAACAACAGAATATGTGCCGCTTTTGATGTGGATCACGATTTTTTTTCGAGACATGAGAATGTAGCCTGTTCATGGAGAATGAGGTACAGAAGTGTTCTTATGTGGGGAAATGTAGAAATGGTTGAAGAATATAATTCTAAGTTAGAAGCTCTTAAAATAATAATGGCCCATTATTCGGATATTGATTTTGAATTTAATCCCCCTGCTGTAAATAATGTGGCTATTTTAAGGGTAATACCCGATAGGATAACCGGAAGAAAATTTGAGATATTATAGCTGTTACCGAACATGTTCCATGTATTTGTTTTTTAGTTTTATTTTGTTTTACTTTGTAGCAATACAACAGAGATATGCCCTTTGACCCAAAAAACTGGCTTGCCTCAAATACTCCTGTAAATTCAATCGTTTCTTTTACCGGACAAATAGATTCTGATACTATAACAAGGCTGGTTGAAGAAAGCGAACAGAAGATCATTGATTCAAATCCCGAAAACACAAAACTCTGTAAAGTTACAATACATGTTTTAGTAGAAGCTCTTCAGAATGTCTTCCATCATTCGGACAATGACGAATCCGGAAACAACAGAATAGTTTGTCTATCTCTTGCATTTGAAAATACTGGAGCCTCACTTACAATAGGTAATTATATAACTGCTGATAAAATTCAGATTGTAAAAGACCGTATTGATCAGATAAATGCCTTATCGAAAGACGAGCTAAAAAAACTTAGCAAGTTGATTTTGAGCAACCAGGAGTTTTCGGAAAAAGGTGGTGGCGGCCTTGGGCTTATTGATATCGCAAGAAAAACAGGTACAAAACTTGTTTATAATTTTGTTCCAATAAATGAAAATTTGTACTTTTACATTTTGAAAATCACAATTGTTTAATTATATTTACAAAAATTTTGGTTATGAAAACGTTAACAATAGAAGGAACCCCAAAGACTCCGATGGTTAAATTCGACGGGGAAACAGGTAAAATTGAAATTAAAGGACGTTCAATTCCCGAAAATTCAATTGAATTCTATAAACCATTGGTAGAATGGCTTGACGAATATGGCAAGGGTCCTCAGAAACTAACAGATGTTCATGTTCAGCTCGAGTATTTTAATACCAGTTCATCAAAATGTATTCTTGACGTTTTCAAGAAATTCGAAACCATAGTTAAGGCAGGTCACGAAGTCATTATTAACTGGTACTACGAAGAAGACGATGAAGATATGCTTGAAGCAGGCGAAGACTATCAGTCAATAGTCAAGGTTCCCTTCAAGATGATCGAAGTAGAAGAATAATAGTTCAATTTTAAAATAACAAAAGCCGGTATTCCCGGCTTTTGTCATTTGTAGTGATATTATCAATGCTTCGACAGATAACCTGCCACACCATCCTGTGTAGGTTTCAGCGCTTCCTGACCTTTATGCCAATCGGCAGGGCAGACTTCGCCATTTTCTTCAAAGAATTGCAATGCATCGACCATGCGAATAGCCTCATCAACGCTTCTCCCCAACGGAAGATCATTTACAACCTGATGACGAACTATTCCCTGTTTATCTATCAGGAATAATGCCCTGTATGCAACAGGAGACCCTACAAACATTGCATTCCCTTCTTCATCGTAATTGTACTGGCCGGCTAATATGCCGTAATTCTCAGCAATTGTTTTTGCACTATCAGCAACTACAGGATATTTAACGCCATTTATGCCGCCTTCTTTCTGCGGTGTTTGCAACCATTTCCAATGAGAAAATTCAGAATCTGTCGAACAGGCAACAACTGCAACATTACGCTTCTCAAACTCATTTATCTTGTTCTGAAATGCAATTATTTCTGTCGGACAAACAAACGTAAAGTCGGCCGGATAAAAGTAAAATACGACATGCTTATTCCCAATAAACTGATCAAGCGAAAAATCATTTATTATTTCGCTTCCGTTAATAACGGCATTTGCAACAAAACTAGGTGCTTTTTTTCCTACTAAAACTGACATATTATTTTGATTAATGTTTATGAAGCAAAATTACCTTATTAAATATATCCACATTACAAATCATCTTTTAATATACGTTAATTATTAAAAAACCGACCTTGCTAAAAAACGAAACTTTATGGATATTTTTCCGTACAATATTACAGAAAGCAAAATACTACTTTAAATATGACACTAGATTTTTCCAAAACAATTCTTGAGAAGGTAAGTTTCGACCGGTATCTGTTCAGTAAGGAATTGCGAAAACTTGTCATTTGGATGGGGCACGAAAACGAGGAGATCTCAAATCTGTACCAGTGGTGTGTTGATAATTTCGGCGAAGAGTACAACGATGTAATTGACCAGGTTTTCGAAAAGAAGTTGTTAAAGGACTAGGCCTGTGCAAGGGTGGCAATACTGATCTTAACTCCTTCGTTCTTTAGAAGTTCTTGCGCACATGCTTCAAGCGTCGCACCTGTAGTGACAACGTCATCGACCAGAAGTATGTGCGCATTTTTTATTGACTCAGCATTTGTAACTTCAAAAATACTCTCGACATTTGACCATCTTTCGATCCGGGATTTTTTTGTTTGAGTTTGTGTGGCAATTTTTCGTATAATAATTTCGGGTCTGAAAGGTATATGTGTTGCTTCAGAAATTCCTGACGCTATCATCCCTGCCTGATTATATCCCCTTTTTCTTTCGCGCTTAGGATGAAGAGGTACAGGCACAATCATAGTTAATCCAACCTCATTAAGTGACGAAAGCATTCTGAAACCTAGTTGTTTACCGAGTTCAATACCGACATCTTTCCTGCCCTTGTATTTTAGCTGATGAAGCAGGTGCTGATAATTTGAGTGCTTCCTGAAATGAAACAAAGATATTGCACCTTCTATCTTTACCCGGCCCCAGAATATTCTCGAAACAGGATTTTCCTGTAATAATGAATAGTTAGTTAACGGCATCTCAGCCAGACAGAGAGTACATATTACATTCTCCTGTCTCATCAGTTTACCACCACAGGCAGCACATTGATCTGGAAAAAAAAGACTAAAAAGATCCGACAACCATAAGAAAAGCCCGGATCTCTTATTTGGGGTCATAAATCAGAATTCGTTGGCAATTTCTTCTTTAACATAGTCAATGGCAAGCGAAAGCGGCGATTGATCCAGCCTCATATGCATCTCAATGATAGCAGATGCGAGTTCAACTGACGGAGAATCCGGATGAATTCTTTCTGCTGATGTATTAATCAGTTTAACCATATTCTCCTTGGCATTCTTTATGAACCCCCATGCCTTACCCGACATATATATCTGCTGTGAAAGGTTATGTTCATACTCAGCACGAATAAGACTAAGTATCTCTCTGTGCAACTGGCCGGAGGTCTGACCAGGAACCTGCAATCGTAAAAGAAGGGATTCCGGGTTAATTCGTTCAAGAAAAAGTACCATTCTTTCGTATGCCTGCAAACGAACAGGTGTAATCATTTTCATATTTTGCCCTTTTACCTCTAAAAGCCTCTTTTTATTTTCCTGATCAAGAAATGATTTTATGAGGAAATAAGCTGTAACTAATACAATCCCAGCCGGAAGGACATATTTTAAGATCTCAAGAATAACGTTCATACACCTTGGTTAATTATTTGACAATTATAATCATTTTTCAAATTAAAATAAATATTTAACTTTAAAAAAAAATTAACTGAAGATGTCTAACGAAGTCATTGTAAATAAAGCAAGTACCATGAATAAAGTTTCCGAACGTCTTGCCCGTTTGTCAGAATCACAGACACTGGCTATGGCCCAGAAAAGCCGTGAGTTAAAAGCTAAAGGGATTGACGTAATTAACCTGAGTATCGGGGAACCTGATTTTAACACTCCGCAACACATTAAAGATGCTGCAAAAAAAGCAATAGATGATAACTTTTCTCACTATTCACCTGTTGCCGGATACCCGGAATTATTAAAAGCTATTTCTGATAAATTCAAAAGAGAGAACGGACTTGATTATTCTCCTGAACAGATTGTAGTTTCATGCGGGGCAAAGCATTCAATTGCTAACGTAATTCTAAGCCTTGTAAATTACGATGATGAAGTAATAATACCTACGCCTTACTGGGTTAGCTACGTTGAACTTGTTAAGCTGGCAAGGGGAAAGAGTGTACTTATTGAATCTGGTATTGAAAATAATTACAAAGTTACTGCAGAACAGATTGAAAAAGCTATCACCCCGCAAACAAGAGTTTTCCTATACAGTTCTCCTTCAAATCCAACAGGTTCACTCTACACACGCGAAGAACTGAAATCTTTTGCTCAGGTATTTGCCCGTCATCCTCAGGTTATGGTTATTTCAGATGAAATATACGAACATATTAACTTTGTTGGACACCACGAATCCATTGCTCAGTTTCCTGAAATCCGCGATCAGGTAATTGTTGTTAACGGAGTATCCAAAGGTTATGCAATGACCGGCTGGCGTATAGGTTATATTGGTGCTCCAAAATGGGTAGCCAAAGCTTGTACCAAACTTCAGGGTCAGTTAACAAGCGGCGCTTCTTCTATTGCACAGATAGCTTCTGTGGCTGCTCTTAACGGCGATAACAAGTGTATTAAGGATATGCGCGATATATTCAAAAAACGCCGTGATCTGCTTTACAACCTTCTGAAAGATATTCCCGGATTAAAGGTTAACCTTCCTGAAGGTGCATTCTACCTTTTTACAGAAGCAAGTTATTTCTTCGGAAAATCAGATGGAAAATCAGTTATTAAAGATGCAAATGACCTTGCACTTTATATTCTTGCTGATGCTAATGTAGCAATCGTTGATGGTTCAGCTTTCGGAGCTCCTAACTATATCAGATTCTCTTATGCTGCATCAGAAAAAGAGCTTGCAGAAGCAGCAAAACGAATAAAAGCTTCTCTGCTTAAGTTAATCTAACAATAAAAATAACCAAAAAAAAGCCTCCATGACGGGGGCTTTTTTTATAGTACTTCTACCATAAAAAAGGAATTAATCTGTATCTCCTTTTTTCAGCATAGTCTTTGTATCCCTTAAGCTCGTTTTTCAGAGTTCTGTCTTCAAGAACTGTTCTTGTTATCAATAAAACTAAAGAAACAAAAACAGGCAATACAGACCATACCGATCCAAACAAAAGAGGAAATCCCAATGATTGAATAACTGAGCCAAGATATGCCGGGTGTCTCACAAAACTATATAACCCTGTATTACAAACAATATGATCCCTGTCTGATTGTATTCGAACAGTACTGGAAAAAAATCTGTTTTGTTTTTGCGCTATAAGAAACAATAATTGTCCGGTCATTGTGAGAATTGCTCCTGATACATTAAAACACAAGCAAAAATCAGGAGACCAGTGATACCTTCCGGAGTCAAGCCCAGCAATTACATACATAGAAATTGTTGTAATAAAGGATAATCCCAGAATTATCTTGTCCCATTTCTTTGTGTCTGCCCCTGGTTTTGAACGTTCTTTCTGAAGTTCTGGATCAATTTTAAGAATTGTAAAGTTTAACAGGATCATAATAAAACCAATTACAACATATACAAGTCCCTGCCAATAAAAAAATGTACCGGCAGAAATAAAAATAATGGCAAAAAACAAAATTGTACCAGAAAGGTGTTTAAAAAGATAACTGGTATTCATTTCTTCTTATTTTTTAAATATAACGTTCTAAAAATGCTAAAATTTTAAAATAATAAGAGATATTTATCATAAATAACATATTACAATGATAATCAATAACTAAAATATATTAAGGTATTTAGCGGTTAATGATCTTTCTGAAGTTTTAAGATCATCAAGAGTACCACAGTGAATAACGTGTCCGCCACTATTGCCTCCTCCAAAACCAAGATCAATATTCCACCCTGAATAACTTATAAGCTCCGGACGATGTTCGGTAAAGATAACGGAATGTCCTGCCTTTACCAGGTCTGAAAAAAGATTGCCCAGTACCGAGATATCATAGTCAGACAAACCGCCACCAGGCTCATCAAGCAAAAAAACAGATTGCATTGCTGATTCGTTAACTGCCAAAGACATCTGCAAACGCTGCCATTCGCCACCTGATACTTTAGATAGTCTTTGCCCGCATACTAAATGACCAAGCCCTGTCTTAATCAGATTACCTGATATTTTTACAATCATCTTAGCCTCTTTTGACTTCTGATATTCGAAAATATTGTGTAATTCTTTTATTGACAGGAATAAATAATCGTTGATATTTTTTTCATTAACAGTTACATCAAGAATATTTGAATTAAACCGTTTTCCAGAACACTCACTACATGGCAATTCAACATCTGGAAGGAAATCCATACTCACTGTAACAATTCCCGTACCCTTGCAGGATTCGCATCTCCCACCAGGTTGGTGTATTGAAAAATGTGAACTTCCAAAACCACAAGCTTTTGCCATTTCAGTACCTGCAAATAATTTTCTCAGAGGGTCTGAAATACCAGTATATGTCAGCACAGTTCCTGCTCCGCTTTTACCCGATGAACCCGGACTGCAATAAATAGCCCTTAACTTTTCAGGAAAAGAAAATTCGTCGCATCCGCATGGCTTTGGTGAAACAAGTGATTTATATATCACCTCCTTTAACAATGTAGTTTTTCCGGAGCCGGAAACACCTGTGATACTTACAATAGTTCCAAGCGGAATTTTAACATCGATATTTTTAAGGTTCCTGAGGTTGCCATTTTTAATATGTATGGACTCATTTGAAATAAGCGAATGAGAATAATCTGAAGCAAGTTCATTATGATTAATGGGGTTTAGGTCCTTAATGAATTTCGCTTCTGCTTTATGTTTCAAATATTCTTCTGCTGTTCCTGAATAAATTATTTCTCCACCCTCTTTTCCGGCACCGGGACCAATCTCAATAATATTATCGGCGATACTATGAAAATCTTTCTGATGTTCTACAATTAATAATGTATTACTCGATTCTTTAAGTTGTTTTAATCGCTCCCCTATATGTTCTCTGTCTGCCGGATGCAGGCCCGAAGCCGGTTCGTCGAGAATAAATGTTACACCAGTAAATGATGATGTAAGAATATTGGCGAGTTTTAGACGCTGCCTTTCCCCACCAGAAAGACTTCCTGTCGTCCGGCTGAGTGAAAGATATCCAAGTGAGAGTATAACAAGTGATTCCAGCCTTTCAATAATTGCATCAGCTGTTTTCCTAAATGGCACAATATCGGGATGAAGTCTGTTTGATTCAAACCATTTTATACATTCCGAAATTTCAAGTAAAGAAACCTCATAAATATTCTTTCCGGCAACGAGATACTCTAAGGCATCTTTTCTAAGTCTGCTCCCTTTACATTCATTACATGCAACAGTTTTCATTAGTGGCATTATTGCTTCGCCACGTTTATCTGCATGCTTTCGTTCATACTCTTCATTTACCAGAGAGACAAAACCGGACCAGGTTTTCTCAAAGCCATAAACACCTTCTCTTGCACCACGTGAGTAGTTCCATTCAATATTGTATTTTGCATCACCGGTGCCATACAATATTATATCTTTCTCGTTTTTGCCAAGATCTTTCCACGGAAGAGAAAAATCAATACCCAGTGACTTTCCCACAGCAATAATTGCGGCAACATACTGACCGTTTATATCACCGTAGAACTTTCCGGTTTTTGTACCATCAAGAGCTCCATAAATAACTGACCTTTCAGGATTGGTGATCAGTTTTTCAGGATCTGCAGTATTAATTTCACCCAGCCCCCTGCAATGCATACAGGCACCATCCTGATGGTTGAATGAAAACAATGTTGAGTAAACTGTCTTCTCTTTATTTCTGTTACCCGCAACCCTCGAGAACAACAGGCGAAGCAGATCGTAGACCCCTGTGTATGTTCCCACAGTGCTTCTGGGATTATCCGAAAGCGGATCCTGCCTCACTGCAAGAGCAGCTGTAATTCCTGAACATAATTCAAAATCTCCTTTCGGAAGCTGAGGCAGATGTGCCCGTATGTACGAAGACCAGTTCTCGGTATAACGCTGATGACATTCGGAATATATTGTTTCGAAAGCAAGCGATGTTTTTCCTGATCCCGAAACACCAGAAATTACAGTAACTTTGTTATGAGGAACTGATACTGAAATATTCTTAAGGTTATTAGTAGTTATTCCGGTGAATAAAATAGAGTTTTCAGGATCCGGCTTTCTTAAAATATTCCAGTCACCCGATAAATCATAAAGGAATCTGGCTGTTATACTTTCCTTCACTGCAGCAAAACTTTCGGGATCTCCGTTATAAATTACCTTTCCCCCATCAGTTCCGCTACCAGGGCCAACATCAATAATATTGCCTGCAGCTTTTATAACGTCTGCCTGATGTTCGATACAAAGCAGCGTATGGCCTTTTTCGCAAAGTTTTCTGAATGTTTCTGTCAGCATTGCAACATCAGCGTTATGAAGGCCGGTTGTTGGTTCATCGAAAAGATAAAGACAGTTTTTACCTGAAGGAGCTGCAAGTTCAGCAGCAAGCTTTATACGCTGAGCCTCTCCTCCCGAAAGTGTGTCGGAACTCTGACCGAGGAATAAATATCCCAGCCCGAGCGAATCCATTATTTCAAGGGTCCTTAAAATTGCAGGCTCATCGGTAAAAAAGCTGCACGCCTCTGAAATCCTCATGTTAAGGACATCGTGTATAGATTTTCCCTTATATGTAACAGACAAGAGTTCCGGAATAAATCTTTTTCCGTGACATGTCTCGCACAATATCTCAACCTGACCCATGAAGTGCATGCCAATCTGAATGCTGCCTGCGCCCTCACACTGTGGACATCTGCCGTTTCCGGTGTTGAATGAGAAATCAGAATGCTTCAGTCCCCTGCTCTTTGCATCAGGAAGATTTCCGTACAATTTTCTGATAGCATCAAAAACTTTTGTATAGGTGGCGGGATTACTTCGTGAAGTACGGCCAATAGGCTTCTGGTCTATATAAATCACCTTGCCGAAAGGGAAATTATGTTTTTCTGAGGCCACCCTCTCTTCTATAGCTTCTGCCAGCGAGGACTTACCGGCGCCTGAAATTCCTGTTATTACATTAAGTGATCGTGTAAAGATATTTACTACGGCATTTTCAATATTGTTTCTGCAAAGTCCGTTGAAATTTATTACATCTCCGAGTATTTTCAGCTTTTCGGTTTTAGCAGTTTCATTTCCCGTAAGCATTTTCCATGTGGGACTTTCAGGAAAATCATTTGCCAGATAATCGCTTAATGAACCAGAAAAAAGTAGCTCACCTCCTCTGAATCCCGCACCGGGACCAATATCCACGATCCAGTCGGCATTTTTTATAATATTTTCATCATGCTCAACTACAATTACAGTATTTCCTTTATTGCAGAGATCAGCTATTACCTGCATAAGTTTAAGGCTGTCGGCAGGATGAAGCCCTGCTGTTGGTTCATCAAGGATATAGATCAATCCCTGTAAGGTAGATGCTGCTTGTGTTGCAAGCCTTAGCCTCTGAGCTTCGCCGCCTGAGAGTGAAGATGAAGAACGTGATATTTTAAGATAGCCGAGGCCCAGCTTCATCATAAGACCTGTTCTCTTAAGAATGGCTTCTGAAATCTCTGCTAAAACCTCTTTTCCCGTAACAGCCGTATCTTTTTTTCTGAAAAAAACATCAATTTCAGAAACAGTGAATCCGGCCATCTCAGCAATATTCATCCCGTTCCATTTAACTGAAAGAGATTCGGGAGACAGTCTGGTTCCTTTGCAATGTGGGCATACAGCAGTTCTTGCAAAGCGAAGGATATTGTCGTTGCGGTCGCGCTTCAGTATCTCCTCCATTATTGGAAGTATTCCCCGGTAGTATCCTTCTTCTCTGGGTTTAGCTGTTATACCCTTCCATTTCATTCTGGATTCAAGAGTATGTTTACCAAAGGGGATCTTTATCTTATCAGAACCGTACAACACAATATGCTTTTGTTCGTCAGTCAGGTCCTTCCATGGAATATCAACATTAAATCCCTCAGAATTGCATACCTGATTAAGTACATCCATCGTTACCTGCGAATAAATAATGTATCCGGTAGGTGTGGTAATTACGAGGGCACCTTCACGAAGTGATTTATTCTTATCTGATATCAGGAGTTCGGGGTCGATAAAATCGGTTAGGCCAAGTCCCTTGCATTCCGGACAGGCACCTTTTGCTGTATTAAAAGAAAAGAGACCGCGGTTTATTTCAAGGCCGGGAATATCAGATTTACCAAGTCTGGCAAAAAGAAGCCGAAGGTAATCGTATATTTCGCTTAACGTACCCGCTGTGGAACGGGGTCCTGAAAAAACAGTTCTCTGGTCGACAGCTATAGCTGGACGCAACCCGGTAACAGATTCTACATCCGGTCTGTTAAGTTTGCTGAAAAACTGCCTGCTCTGCCCCGAAAGATTACTTAGGAAACGATAACGGCATTCAGCATATATCACATCAAATGCCAGTGACGACTTTCCGCTGCCTGAAACACCAGTAATAGCAATTATCTTATTATGCGGCAGACTGAGCGATATACCTTTCAGATTGTTTTCCGAAGCATTGGAAATTTTAAGCAATATGTTGTTTTCAGTATCCATTTAAACAGATTGCAAAAATAGGATTTTTTCTGACCTTCCATCGTCGCCGGAGATGACATGGAAGCGTCGGAAGGTTTACAAGCCTCTGACGATTCCATGTCCTCACTCCGCTACGCTGCATTCGGACGATGGAATGTCAGAATATTACAAAAAAACAATACTTTTGCATAACAATTAATATGACCACAACTGGCAAAATAAGAAAATGCTGTAAAGGCAAGATAATAATAGCCGGGCCCTGCAGTGCAGAAAGTCCTGAGCAATTATTTGCCACTGCTTCACAAATACTTAAGGTATCCAAACCTGATTATTTCAGGGCAGGACTTTGGAAACCGAGAACCAGACCCGACTCTTTTCAAGGCGTAGCTGGTGAAGGAATAAAATGGCTTTCCGAATTAAAGGAGCAGACCGGCATAAAGGTCATTACCGAAGTAGCAACTCCTCAGCACGTAGAAGCCTGCCTGAAAAACGGATTCGATGCTTTATGGATAGGCGCCAGAACAGTATCAAATCCCTTTTCAGTTCAACTTGTGGCTGATGCACTCAAGGGATGTGAAATTCCTGTATTTGTAAAAAATCCCATGAGTCCGGACATTGACCTCTGGCTGGGAGCAATTGAAAGAATAAGGAAAGCCGGGATAAAAAAAATATCTGCCATTCACCGGGGATTCCATCCTTACG
>Ga0074195_1002806_pt1 | contig 18059 bp, 20 predicted proteins | sample EPASupsiteHSE623_FD_64525 | JGI IMG/M metagenome (GOLD analysis project Ga0074195, IMG submission 64525) | Bioremediated contaminated groundwater from EPA Superfund site, New Mexico - Sample HSE6-23 | ecosystem: Environmental > Aquatic > Deep subsurface > Groundwater > Contaminated ...
TTGATATATCCCATATCAAGATTAACGTCAGATATATTAAGATTGATTAGCTCTGAAACTCTGATTCCGGTAGCATATAGCAGTTCCAGCATAGATTTGTCTCTGAGGCCGGTAGCCTGAGAAGTATTGGGTTGTTTAAGCAACTCTTCTACTTCCGCAATACTAAGAATTTTGGGCAGCTTTTTTTCTAATTTAGGTGATTCCAAATTTACGGCAGGGTCTTTTTCCAGATGACGTTCGCGGACAAGATATTGGTAAAATGATTTTATCGCAGCAAGATTGCGCGATATCGTGGATACAGCCCGTCCTTTAACTTGAAGATTATTAAGATAGCTTAGGATGGTATCACGGTTCGAGTTCCGCAAAAAGTCCAATTGACTATTTTGCAAAAATGTCTGAAATTGCCTCAAATCCCGACCGTAAGATTCTAATGTGTTTTGAGCTAATCCCCGCTCAACTGCAAGATAGTTAATAAAATCATTGACATACGATTCCATTTTAATTTAACCACCCTTTTTTCTTCCCAGATTTCTAGCTAATTTAAATAACATATCTGATCTTGTTTATTTATTCAACATTAAGTTTACTTTTCCTTTATTTGTCTACTGGGTTTTGTAGAGTTTTAGCATTTTTCTGTAATTAATGCTAATCTATGACATGTTAACGATCAAATACAACAGAAGCTGCCATAACCCGCAGAGGCTTTTCTAATAAATGCTGATCGCGTATTTTTAAGCCTGGGTTAACACACTCCCAAAGTATAGAGATTAACTGCGGTAGAATATAGAAAATAATAAGCGTTACTAAGATGATTTTTATATAAAACTTAGATCTTTTAAGGATGCCTTGCCAAGAAAATGTAATTACCATCTGCCATTACTTCCCTCCCACCTTGTTTTAATCTGGCTTAACTTAATAATATACGTATTCATACAATAAGAGGTTTATTCATGTTTTGAAAATTGTAGTATAGGTAATTAGCTAACAAAAAAAGGCTGAACATGTTTTCAACCTTTTAATCTAATGGATAAATTGTGCTACCGTTTTCATAAATACCGGAGAAACATACACTTCTATAAACGCCGCGGCCAACATAACTAACAGCATAGCAAAACAAAGCACCGAATAGGCGATAGAGTTAAAAAACAGATTATCTTTAGTCTTAGGTTTTCGTTTTACTAGCATTAACGAAAACGTTGTTGCCGCCACCCCGGTTGCTAAAATTGCAGGAACTGCTAAAAAATTATGCGGTAAAACTGCGACAATCGCAAATAGCAACCCTTTCATTACATATTCATTGACTAAGAAGCCAACGGTAAAACCAATTACAAAGCCTCGAAGGCATACCAGAAATAAGACAAAAGGTATACCGACAATGGTAAACCCCAGTAACCACATAATTGCAATTATTTTGGCATTACTGCCTATTACATTGGCAAGCAGTGAAGAGGTATCGCCTATGTTAATTGATTGGTCTGCCAGGCCCTGTAAAAAAACTTGCAAATATCCAACAAGTTCAACTTTTTGTTCATCAGGCAATGTTCTTACCGCCATCGCGCCAATGACTATTCCAATGATAAAAATAAGTATCATAAAAAAATAAGCCACAATATTCGCACGGAAATATTCGGCGACGTTTTTGCGAAGAAGTTTTAGCATACATGTACCTCCCTGCAAGTACCTGCTACAATATATGTTCTGCTAAAACTGTTTATACCTATTTGTCCACTACATTTTAATCCGGCCGTAAATGCCGCCGCCGCCAGCATTAATTGCTGCATTCCCAACTCGTGCTTGCATAATATATTCGGCAATTTTACTACCGGTTATATTGGTTAGAGCCTCATAGGTTGCATAATGAATAATATTCATCTCAGTTTTGAATTCTGCCAACAGCTTAGCCATAACTTTTTTTCCTATGCCTGGAATAAACTCCAAAGGAATTTGGTAGCAATATTGTGGACGATGCAGAGGATGATGTGGTTCAGGGTAATCCGCAATTTCTGTAATTCTTTCCAAGACGCCTTTTGTTAGGGTGTTGCTGTTGCACTGAGGGCAGCTGCTGACAATAATCCCTTCTGCTCCAGTAGTAAAGCCGCATTGATGACAAAAAGTGCGGTGGTACTTTCCTAAGCGGGGATCAAGTCCATAATTGGTAATAACCTGACGATTGTCCTTGCGGGACAAAGCTTTAGCTATTTCTTGAAAAGATAACGTTTCCATAGAAAAAACATTGTATTCACGGGCAATTTTATCAAGTGAATGGGCATCAGAATTAGAAAGAAAAGTAAAATCAGTTAATTCATCGATACGATCTGCCAAAGAGCTGTCCGCACTTAGCCCGAGCTCAATTGCAGCCAGCTTGGTCATATCCTGATCTGACAAGATATGAGCCATTGACTTACAGCAGACGCCATAAAGACTTTTGTGAGGAGTAAAAACATGGGCAGGAATAATCAGAGAGTCAAAATCACTGGCAATCTGAATAAGTCGTTTCAGGGGCATATGGGCATTTTGCGAACTAAGGGTAATATTGCGGATAAATTGACTCATATAGTTAGAAAATACGGCCATTGTCTCAATGTCAGGCACGAAAACCAATGTGTGTGCCAAACCGCCATTGGCTTCTTTGGTTTCGATCTCTGCGCCAAGAACAACCAGCAAATGATCACGGTAAAGATAGCCACCATTGCTAACAGGTACCAGCAAACCCTGGTCGACAAGTAGTTTCAAATCAGAAAGTACCAATGGCGACATAGCATCAATAATCCCGATAATGTCCATGCCTTTACGTTCAACAGCTTCGTCTAAGATTCCACAGACAGTTAAGCGGCGCGAGGTAGGAATTTTGACCCATTTACCGTTTTGACTCATGCCTACATGAATGTGCAGGTCTGTAAAATATTGATTAAACATAATTTATATTCCAGCCAGGCATAACGCCACTAAACTTTTGGAATCGCATAATTCACCAGTTGTAATCATTTGTCTGATTTGCTGAGGTGTAAAGATTTCTGTATGGATGAACTCATCATCATCTGGCTGATTATTTGATTCAACAAGGTCTTCTGCCAGATATACATGAATTATTTCGTCGGAAAAACCCGGTGTAGTGTACATGGATGTCAAATGACGCAGCTTATTGGCCGTAAAACCAGTTTCTTCCGCCAATTCGCGTAAAGCACAAGTTTCCGGTGGTTCGCCTGGGTCAAGCTTACCTGCAGGTACTTCCAAGAGAATTTGCTGAACAGGATGTCGGAATTGCCGTACCAGAATGATATTACCCTCATTGGTCAAAGGTACAATTGCAACTGCGCCGGGGTGTTCCACCACTTCACGTGTTGCGGTTCGACCATTAGGAAGAATTACCGTATCCCGTTTTAAATTAATAACTTTACCTTCAAAGATTCGTTCTGAACTTACTGGCTTTTCATAAAGCTCGGTATGAATGGGCGACATAAGGATGACCTCCTGTTTTTAAACATATATTACTAAAGCTATTCATATATTACCTCCATAAGGAGGGTTGACTCATGAAAGTGATTGTTCATAATGGTTTTTATTTTAGTGGAAAAATCCGGGATTTACTTAAAGAATTAAATAGTTTGAGCAAAAAATATAAAACATTGCATGAGCTGCGCAGACTAAATCGTCAATAAGAATTGACAAATTACAGATCGGGTTACTATAAAAAAACCGTGGCAAGCCACGGTTTTCAGCCTTATAGTAGCATCACATCATCCAGGGATAATGTGTACAAGGTTTCAAAGTAAATAGTGGCGGTTTAATTTCGGCAGTAAGCTCTAACCAGTCTGGTACAACTACCCAGGTAACAGGCAAAGCTAACTGTTTAGCTGCTTGCTCAACGATAGCTAATCCCTGATAGATATGTTCAGCAGTAGTAGTTGGCCCCAGGTTAGTGTTGCTGACTAAGCCTGTGATTTTCAGCCGAGAAACCTGTTCGATTCGCTCAAGGGTCTGGATGATACCTTGTGGGTCACGTGTAAATGGTCGCTTAGTATTAACAACCATCAATGCCTGGTAGCTATATTTGTCAAAATAGCGTTTTAGTTGTCCTAAAGCGATTGACGATTCGCCGCCACCTGCGTCCATAACTACGTTTATCTCATTCTGGGATAAAACTTGCACTAAATTCTGTGGTAATACTGGTAAGTCGGCATGTGACAACCGATCATCAGGGGCAACGACTTGTACTCCGCATTTTTCCAGTAATTCGCGATTTTCACGCGTGCGAAAAAACGGCTTGACCAAATCGATATCTACGATTGCTGTATCCTTTCCGGCTGCTTTTAACTGCAAGGCATAATTGACAGCTAGTTCGGTTTTACCACTGCCAAATTCACCAACAAAGATTGTAATATGGCTTTTGTTCATAGTCTCTCCCACGTCTTGGCTATTCATATATTTTTGCTTGCTCTTCGCCACGTAATACGCGCAGGGCTCCTTCGATTAATGCCTGGAGTTCGTCTTCACCGGGATGAACGATTACATTTCCAATGAACTTTACGCGATCAGTAATCATTTTTACCAGTATTTCTGAGTACGCTAAACCACCTGTAAGAACAATTCCGTCCACTTGACCATTTACTACAGTGGCCATAGCGCCAATTTCTTTGGCAATCTGATATGCCATAGCTTCATAAATAAGAGCCGCTTTAGTATCGCCATTAGCAATACGGCTTTCTACTTCCCGGCCATCACTGGTACCAAGATGTGCTATTAAACCGGCATTGCCAATTAGCTTTTTCTTGATTTCTTCAAGAGTATATTTGCCGGAATAACACATTTCAATCAAACCATAAGACGGCACTGCACCGGCACGTTCTGGCGAAAAAGGCCCAAGCTCATTGGGGTTGGTTACGTCAATCATTTTCCCATTTTGCTGTACCCCAACAGAAATACCACCGCCAAGGTGAATTAAAATTAAAGTGAGTGAATTATAGTCTTTATATAAGTTTTTTGCCACACGGTGGGCCACGGCTTTTAAATTGAGAGCATGAAATAAGCTGCGACGGGGTACTTCAGGCAACCCAGAAATCCGGGCTATGGGTTGTAGTTCATCTACACTAACCGGATCAACAATAAATGCAGGTATATTAACCTGATCGGCAATCCCTTTCGCCAATATGCCACCCAAATTAGAGGCATGCTCGGTTTGTACTTTGGTTTTTAGATCTTCTATCATATGATTATTTACTGCATAGGTCCCACTTGTTAAAGGCTTTAACGGTCCACCGCGCCCCACAACAGCCGATAAATCGTTAACATTGATCTTATGGTCTATGAGCGCTTTTTCTACTAGATGCAACCGGTAGTTATATTGGTCATAAATTGTTGCAAAAGGCTTAAGTTCATTAATGTTGTGCCTAATAACTTGTTCAAATTTAATTATTTCGTTAGTATACACAGCTATTTTTGTTGAAGTCGAACCGGGATTAATAGCAAGAATTGTATAATGCTGCATGCATAAACCTCCATAATGAATAAAATAACACTGTTATTTTATTCATTACTGGTAAAAAAAATCCTGCTACAAAATAAAACAAACCCTCGTGTCAGAGGGTTTGTAAAAATATTATCAGCTAGCCCGCATTTCCATTCGCAGTTTATCGGCAATCATAGCCATGAATTCCGAATTAGTAGGTTTACCTTTGTCTAATTTGATTGTATAGCCGAAGAGTTTATTAATCATGTCAATATTGCCACGATTCCATGCAACTTCAATGGCATGGCGAATGGCACGTTCTACTCGGCTTGGTGTAGTTGAGTATTTTTCCGCAATCATTGGATAAAGAACTTTGGTGACAGCTCCTAACAACTCCACCTCGGAAATAATCATCATAATTGCATCGCGAAGGTATTGATATCCTTTTATATGTGCAGGAATGCCAATTTCTCTTATGATATTAGTTACTTCTACATCCATTGGACGAGCTTTGATAACAGGAATAGTGGCGGCAGCTGTTACTGGACGAATTGTAGTGCCAGTACCGGCTAACTGTCTAATTCTACTAATAAGCACGTCCATATTAAACGGTTTTAGAACATAATAGTCAGCGCCCAACTCTACTACACGTTGTGTTATTGTCTCTTGACCAAATGCTGTCAGCATAATAATCTTAGGACGTTTAGTGTTTGAAACATTAAGTCTCTCTAAAACGCCAAGACCATCTAAATGCGGCATGATGATATCTAAGACGATAACATCGGGTGCTGTCTCCTCAATAATAGACAAAATTTGTTCGCCATTATAAGCTACACCAACGAGATCAATATCAGGTTCTCGGTTAAGACATTCCTGCAAGATATCCGAGAACTCTTTGTTGTCATCAGCAATAGCTACTTTTATTGTTTCTCTAACCATTTCTTTTGCCATCCTCCCAACGCATCTTATATGTATAAATAGACGTATTCGACAAACGCACGCCAAATCCTTCCTTCATTGGAAAAAAAAACCATATATTTTATTATTTACTTAAAATACCTATATTTTTATTATATATGATGTAGGTAATTAATGACAAGATAATTAAGCAAACTAAAAAAACTGCCAGAAAAACTAAATAGTTTTCTGGCAGACTGACGTTCTTTTTTAGGGATTATACCACTTTCCATTAACATCCACTCTAGAAAACATCCATAACCACTTGTCGGATCATGAACAAATACGTGGGTAACTGCACCGACAAGTTTACCATTTTGGATAATGGGGCTGCCACTCATGCCTTGGACAATGCCTCCAGTTTTTTCAATGAGGCGTTGATCTGTAACTTTTATGACCAATCCTTTACTATCTGGTGTTTCCTGAAGGTTTATTTTTTGTATTTCTATGCTAAATCGATCAATGGTTTGCCCATCTACTACTGTTAACATTTCAGCTGGTCCTATTTGGATCTGATTCATGGATGCAACAGGAATTGGTTCTGAATATTTTTCATTTGCAAGTTTAGTATTTAATTCTCCATAAATCCCGAATTGAGTATTCTTTCTGATATTACCTAATAATTGATCTTCCTCGATAAAAACGCCAATTTTTTCACCGGGATGTCCCCTTTTTCCATGCTGAATGCCTGATACGGTAGCCAGTACGATTTTTCCTTGTTCACAATCTACTGCCTGATTTGTGTCGCTATCAGTAATAATATGACCTAAGGCTCCATAGATTTTAGAATTAGGTTCGTAGAAAGATAAAGTTCCTACTCCTGCTGCACTATCACGTACAAACAGACCAATACGATAACGTTTAGTATCTTGACACAAAACAGGAGATATAGTGATATGTTGCTGTCCTTCACTGCGCTTGAGTAAAATGTCAATATTACGCTTGGTTTTGCCACTTTCATCAATTATTTCTGCTACCTGAGCATCACTTTGCACAGCAATGCCATTAATACTGATTATGATATCTCCAATTGCTATCCCGGCATCCTTTGCCGGAGTTACATACTGGCCATGCATATTTAATACTGGAGAATTACCTACTACAATAACACCTTGCGATTGAAGGACAACGCCAATGGAATGGCCGCCGGGAATTAATCGTATAGGTGGTAATACATCGACCTGTACACTCCGCAAAGGTATTACACCCAGTAATTTAAATTCTATAGTGGATTGCCCAAGCTTGACGGGTTGAAGTGATACCGAACGTGCGAGTGTCATTATTGGAAAAAATCCGGGATTTTGAAAGGAAGTACTTTCATTGTTATTAGCCTGTCTAACTGAAACTGTAAGAGGAAAATTTACATCAAATAAAGCTGTTTCTCCTTCAATCACTCTAATATGCACAGGAAGACCGTAAATGCTACGGAATTGTGGAGAAAGACAAAATGCAAAGATTGCGCTGATAATCAACATGGCTCTAAGTAGCTTGCTGTTGAATAACTGATTATATCTTGTCATGTTTTCTTTCATCACTCCCTATTACATTCTTCCCAAATTATAGTAGTGCCCTCTCACCTCTTAAATTTTTTTTTGAATTAAGCTGTTGTAAATTAGAGTTTCCCGAATCAAAAGGGGATTATTCCGGAATTATTGTCATTAATTGCTTTGGAATGCGAAAAAAGGCCATTTATTTAAAAAAGAAAGCGTAAGCTTGCGCTTACGCTTTCTTTTTCCAATTTTCTTTTTTTTGCTTAGCCATTTCTAACATTTGAGCTGCATTATCCATAGAAAGTTTTGTAATTTCACCAGAAGACATTCTTGCCAATTCAGTTAATTGGGCTTTTGGTATAAGCGGTGTGACAAGGGTAGCTGTTCGTTCTTTTTCAATTACCTTTTCGATATAGATGTGATGATCAGCCATTGATGCAATTTGCGGTAAATGAGTTATACATAATACCTGCTTATCAAAAGCAGCAATTCTAGCAATTTTTTCGGCAACCTTCTGAGCAGTTTGTCCACCAATGCCGGCATCTACTTCATCAAAAACCATTGTAACTGTTTCATCACGTTCAGAGCATACTGTTTTGATAGCTAGTGCTATACGAGATAATTCGCCGCCAGAGATAATTTTATGCAATAACTTCGGTTCTTCACCTACATTTGCTGAAAATAGAAAAACAATCTCATTGGCACCATTACTTGTATAGTGTTGGCTCTTTCTTACATCAACTGTAAATATGGCTTTGGGCATACCCAAATCAGCTAGGTGGGCTGAAATTTGCCGAGATAATTCCAGCCCGGCCGATTGCCTCAGGTTGTCAAGTGTATCAGCCAATTTCCCGACTTCGGCTGCTAGACGATTTTCCTCATGTTCCAGCTGATTTAATCGTTCGTCATAATTAGTAATATCTTCAAGCTCAGCTTTAGCCTGTTCGTAATAAGTTAATATATCTGCAACTGTTGCTCCATATTTTTTTTTCAGTTTGTGAATTACATCAAGCCGGTCTTCCATTTTAGCTAACTTGGCCGGATTAAAATCAATAGTTTCCTGGTAGTTTCTGAGATCGCCCATAGTTTCTTCAAGTTGGTACAGAGACTCTGTTATCGCTGTTAACTGATCATTTAACGCACTATCATATCTCACAGCGGTTTCGAGTTCATGTTTAATATCTGCAAGGCAAGACACCACGCCATTAAAGCCCTTATTTCCCTGACTCAATAGAATGTAGGAGCGCGAAACGGCATTTGTTATTTTCTCGGCATTAGCCAAAACCTTAATTGTGTTTTCAAGGCCCTCTTCTTCACCAGGTGTTAAGGCAGCAGCCGATATTTCTTGTGTCTGCCATGCGAGCATTTCTTGTCGCTGCAATCGTTCTCTTGAGTCTTGCATTTGTGAAGTGAGCTCGTTTTTCACATTATGCCAGGCAGTATATGTTTGCTGATATTCTTTAAGTTTAGGAGTAATTTCAGGTGAAAACATATCTGTAAACATTTGATGGACTTCAGGTCTCAGCAAAGCCTGGTTTTCGTGCTGACCATGCATATCAACAAGACGTTCACCTATTTGCCGTAAAGTAGTTAATGTTGCCTGGCAGCCGTTGATATGAATAGTATTTTTGCCATTTTTAGTTAAGCGTCGGGCCAAAATTAATGTACCATCTTCTTCGGGGGTAATACCCTGTTCGTCCAAAATACTTATAATTGAAGGCAGCTTTGTAATATCAAAAACGGCTTCGATCCGGAAGTGATCGGCTCCTGATCGGATAGAATCTAGAGAAGCCCTGCCGCCAACAATGACAGACAATGCATCAATTAAGATGGATTTACCAGCCCCGGTTTCGCCAGTCAATATATTGAGACCTGCGACAAATTCGATATAGGCTTTATCAATAAGTGCAAAATTGTTAACTGTCAGCGATTTTAGCATCTTACATTGATCTCTCCTTCAATGCTACACTCCACTGCCCATAAGCGACTGAAACTTTGCAATGACCGGCAATACAGCTTCAATTGGTTTTACTAAAACAAAGATAGTATCATCACCAGCCACTGTGCCAATAATTTCTGGCCATTTTACATAGTCAATAGTGTAGGCTACGGCCTGTGCTGTACCTGGTAGCGTACGTAATACGATAATATTTTGGCTATAATCGATTGTCACGATAGAATCTCGAAATGTGCGTTCTAAACGAGCCTGTGAAAACACAACGTTTTGTTCAGGAGGAAAGGCATAGCGATAGCGACCGTCGCCCGTAGGAACCTTAATTAGCATAAGTTCTTTAATGTCTCTGGAAACAGTTGCCTGAGTAACATCAATACTTTGTTTCCGTAGCGCATCTGCCAAATCTTCCTGGGTTTCAATGATATAGCGCTCAATAATTTCTTTAATCTTTGAGTGACGTAAAGCCTTCAAGCTATTCACTCCTTCTTTTTTCTATTACGTATAGAACAGGTGGATTGTTTATTTGATTAACCATTGTCCAAGACGCAACCGCAAATGTCTGTTGCCGCAAATTTGATAGAAACTGGTGTACAGCATGAGTTTCCATTTTGCCGTGCTCATAACCGGGGTATGCTGCAATTGTTACTATGCCGTCAACTACGAGTAGTTGCAGTGTTTGCTCTAAGGCTGCTAACGTGGTAGAAGGACAAGTGTTTTTTGTATGATCTCCACCTGGTAAATAGCCAAGGTTAAACATGGCGATATCTACTTCAACGTTAATATGCTTAGCGATATTAGCATGATTATCTAAAATAAGTTGAACTTTATCGCGTAATCCATGTTTTTGTAAGAGTAATTTTGTATTGGCGATCGCTTGTGGCTGAATATCAAAAGCCCATACAATAGTTTGCGCAGCACTATTTTTTGCCAAAAATAATGTATCGTGGCCATTGCCTGCAGTGGCATCAATTACATGATTGGCATTTGTTAAGTGGGGCATTATAAAATTATGAGCCATCTGAGTTGCATTAGCAACTGCCATCGCGATCTCCTCGCCGCAATTTGGTCCTCAGAGTTTCGTAATAGCTTTTGCCGGTAAACTTGACAAATCGTGCTCTAAAGGGTGAGCGCCTTACAACCACGATATCATCAGGCAACAAATTATAAACAGTTTGCCCGTCTACAGTAAGCACAATATCATCGTGAGTTGCCTGCATTTTTACTTTTATCTCCTCCTCCTCTGATATAACCAGCGGACGAGAATGTAAGGTATGAGGGCATATAGGTGTAATAACAATTACTTTTAACTGAGGATTGATAATAGGTCCACCTGATGATAAGGAATAACCTGTCGAGCCGGTAGAGGTAGCAATAATTAGTCCATCTGCGGGATAATCCGCAGTAAGTTCTTCATCAATAAATAATTTTAATTTTATCATACGGGAAAATCCGCCTTTGGCAACAACAACGTCATTAAGTGCAGGCGAAATATAAATAGGATTGCCATTACGGATAACAACGGCATCTAACATGAGGCGCTCTTCTATGTAATAATCGCCTTTTACAAGTCTGTCTAACGAAGTGCTTAAATCTGGCACTTCAATCTCTGTCAGAAATCCAAGATTTCCCATGTTTATTCCGCAAACAGGTATCCCGAATGGAGCAATTTCTCGAGCTGTATTTAGGAGAGTTCCATCTCCGCCTAAAGTGATACCGAATGTAATATCATTTTTTATACACTCTAGCTTTCCTGCTAGGTTTGTACACTGAAGTTCCAATGCTGCATCTTCAGGTAAAACTACATTTACATTGCGTTCTTTAAAATACTGTACAATCCAATTGAGTACGCTGCTAACACATTGTTTTTTTGTATTAGGAAATAACCCTACAGTTAACACAACTGTGTTCCTCCGTCATCCCGTTAAATTGGTATGAGCTTCTGCGACTACCGCAGCTATATTAGACTCATCCATTATTTCTACGGCCGAATCATTAGCTAAATATAATAGGTATTCAATATTGCCCTCAGGACCTTTAACTGGCGAATATGTCAAACCTAAAGGTGTGAGTTGGTGCACAACCGCAATTTTTATTACATTGTTAATAACTTCACGATGAGTGGCCGGATCACGCACTACCCCTTTTTTCCCGACTTTATCGCGCCCTGCTTCAAATTGAGGTTTAATGAGCGCAACTACTGCACCTTGCGGCGCAAGTAAGGTCTTTACCACCGGCAATACCTTATCAAGGGAAATAAAGGCAACATCAATGGAGGCAAAGTCCAGCAATTCAGGCAAATCCGCTGGTTTCACATTGCGAATGTTGGTGCGCTCCATATTGATTACTCGCTCATCTGTGCGTAATGACCAGGCAAGCTGACCATAGCCGACATCAATCGCATATACTTTCGCAGCTCCGTTTTGCAAGGCGCAATCCGTAAACCCGCCTGTTGAGGCACCAATATCGGCCATAATTTTGTTTGTTAAATCAATATTAAAATGAGTTAGAGCTTTGGCAAGCTTAAGTCCCCCGCGGCTAACATAACCAATATTATCTCCATGAACAACAATATTGGCTTTAACAGGAACCACTGTACCGGCTTTATCAATTTTTTGGGCATCAACAGTTACCAGACCAGCCATAATATAGGCTTTGGCCCGCTCGCGACTTGCAGCCAATCCTTTTTCTACTAGTAATATATCAAGACGTTCTTTTGTACGCTCTCCTGTCATTTATGTGCTCCAAACTGACGGATAAAGGTTTCAATGCTTGTGGCAATACCTTGTGCGTCAAGCGAATATTTATTTAATAAATAGCTTCGCGAGCCGTGTTCAATAAACGCATCTGGTAACCCGAGCCGCAATACCTTCACCCAATTAAGATTTTGTGAGTTAATATATTCTAGTACGGCCGAGCCAAAACCTCCTGTAACAACATTATCTTCGACCGTAACAATGATACCGGTATCCCTGGCCATTTGGCGGATGAGTTGTCCATCAAGCGGCTTAATAAATCTATTATTAACTACGCTGACAGCAATTCCCTTTTCAGCTAATATCTCGGCAGCTTTTTCACACGGAGCGACCATAGAGCCAACAGCCAGTAAAGCAACATCTTTTCCAGAACTCAAAAGTTCGGCTTTGCCTACTTCCAGTTTAGTATATTCTGTTTGAAGCTGTACACCAAGACCGCTGCCGCGTGGATAGCGAATTGCGACAGGCTCATTCAGTTTCGTTGCGGTATATAACATATTTTGGAGCTCATTTTCATCTTTGGGAGCCATAATAATAATATTAGGAATATGCCGTAAAAAAGAGTAGTCAAAGACGCCATGATGAGTTGGGCCATCTTCACCGACAATACCGGCTCTGTCTAATGCAAAGACAACTGGAAGATTCTGCAAACATACATCATGTAGAATTTGATCGTAGGCACGCTGCATAAAGGTTGAATAAATAGCAATTACCGGACGCTTGCCTTGCGTAGCAAGACCGGCAGCCATTGTAACAGCATGCTGTTCGGCAATACCAACATCAAAAAAACGTTTAGGAAATTTTAAGGAAAAGTTCTTTAGGCCTGTGCCATCAGGCATGGCCGCAGTTATGGCAACAATATTAGGATTTTGTTCAGCTAAATTGATTAAGGTCTTGCCAAATACTTGCGTATAGGAAGGCGGCGCAACGTTGGGGGTTATTATTTCACCGGTCTCCACGCAAAAAGGCCCTACTCCGTGAAACTTATCAGGATTAGTTTCTGCAGGCAGATACCCTTTGCCTTTGTGGGTCACCATGTGAATGAGTATTGGCCCATTTATGTTTTTGGCTTTATCAAGTACGTCTAAAATCGAAGGAATATTATGTCCGTCAATTGGACCGAAATAAGTAAATCCTAACTCTTCAAACAATATTCCAGGGACTAATAGATATTTCAAACTGCCTTTGAGGCGATCAACTGTTTTGGCGACTTTATCACCGATGGCCGGAATGCTGCGCAGTAAAAAATCAATATCACGTTTAACTTTTGAATAGGTTGGTGCGGTACGCATTTTTGCCAAGTATTCAGAAATAGCGCCAACATTTTTTGCGATCGACATCTCATTATCATTCAGAATAATAGTGAGATTTACACCAAGATGACCGGCATGGTTAAGGGCCTCATAGGCCTCACCACCAGTTAGTGAACCATCGCCAATTACGGCAACTACATTATGTTTTTCTCCCGAAATATCCCGGGCCAAGGCTATTCCTAATGCCGAAGATATTGAAGTACTTGAATGTCCGGCGCCAAAAGCATCATGCTGGCTTTCAGAGCATTTTGGAAAACCGCTAATCCCGTTTACCGTGCGAAGTGTTGAGAAATCAGCGCGGCGTCCTGTTAAAATTTTGTGTACATAAGCTTGGTGGCCGACATCCCAAATAAATTTGTCTTTGGGACTATCATACATTTTGTGTAGAGCCAATGTAAGTTCTACAACTCCCAAATTCGGTGCCAAATGGCCGCCGTTAGCAGCTACTGTATGTATAAGAAGCTCGCGGATTTCTTCTGCGAGCTTTTCCAATTGTGCTAATGAAAAGTGTTTTAAATCTTGTGGGCAATTGATACTGTCGAGCAGTTTACTCAAACTAGTTCCCCGCTTTCTCTGACTGGGGTCAGGTAAGATGGTACGACATTGAAAAAAAATGTCTCTTTACCAAACATATTATAGCATATCTAAATATTAACAATCATCTATAAAATACATAAAATGCATAAGCAACAAGTATGCCATGAAGCGCGCCGCCTAATACTTCGAGCGGAGTGTGGCCCAATAATTCTTTAAGGCGGGTTTCCCGAACCTTATGTTCAATTCTCATTTCCCGCACCAATTTGTTAAGTACTTTAGCCTGCCGGCCTGCTGCGCGACGTACTCCAGCAGCATCATACATAACTATTCCGGCTAGTATTACAGATAAGGCAAACAGATCAGATTGAATACCTGTGCGCAGCGCAACACTGGTTGCTAAACTTACAACTAAAGCTGTATGCGAACTGGGCATGCCGCCGGCACCAACAAGACGTTCTGCGTTAAAGGCACCATGCCGCCAGTAAGATGTCATGGTTTTTAATAGCTGGGCTGTAAACCAAGCGGTTAAAGATGTCATTAAGATTTTGTTTTGTCCTATTCCTGCTAGGAACTCGGCCATGAATTACACCTCAGGCTTCCCGATTAATTAGATGTTCAACTAAGTCACGCAATATGCTGGCTTCAGAACCAAACCCAGCAAGGCTGCTCAACGCCTGGTCTACTGCCTGTTGAGCTAACTGCTTTGCGCCTTGTAATGTATAGAGTGTTACATAAGTTACCTTTTGATTTTTCACATCGCTGCCAACTGGCTTTCCTATCTTTTCCTGTGTACCAATCACATCAAGAATATCATCGGTAATTTGAAATGCTAAACCGAAATGATAGGCATACTCGGTTAATGCGTCAACCTGACTTTGGCTGCCACCGCCAAGCAAAGCGCCTGACCGCAAAGCGGCTTTAAATAAGGCACCGGTTTTAGCCTGATGGATATATTGCAGAGTTTTTGCATCAATAACTTTACCTTCAGAAACAAGGTCAACTGCCTGACCGCCAACCATGCCTGCTGGACCGGCAGCAACTGCTATTTCGTTTACTACTTTGAGCAGCATTTGCGGTTCCACATTAGTCTGTGACAACATGGTGTTAAACGAGGCTGTTAATAGGCCGTCACCGGCCAAAACAGCTATTCCATCGCCATAAACTTTATGATTAGTAAGTTTGCCGCGCCGGTAGTCATCATTATCCATTGCGGGCAGATCATCATGAATAAGAGAATAGGTATGAATCATCTCAAGGCCGCAAGCTACTGGCAAATAATCATTACCGGTACTACCAACTGCATCAGCAGAGGCCATAAGCATAATAGGCCTTAAACGTTTGCCGCCGGCAAACAAGCTGTAACGCATTGCTTCATATATGATGGGGGGATAGCTTTCTTGGGGAATATATTGTGAAAGTGCTGCATCAATTAATACAATTTTATCTTGACAGTATTCTTTTAACATGTCTGCTTGCATTATTATTTATCCTCCAGTAGATGTAATGGCTGCTCAACTAAACGTCCCTGTTCTTGCTGGAGAATTTTATCCACTTGTTCTTCTGCAGCATTTAATTTTTCAAAACATAATTTAGCGTTGGCAATTCCTTCGCCAAATTTATCTAATGCTTCTTCAAGCGGCAGCTCAGCGGTTTCCAATTGCTTCACGATTACTTCTAATTTGCCAAGAGCCTCTTCAAAACATACATTTTTTTGTTTACTGCTTGCTTTACTAGCCATGAAAATCCTCCCTTGTCTTACTAACTAAAACAGTAAGCTGTCCTTTATGTAAAATAATATCTAATTGCTGTCCTTCCTTTACTTGGTTGGCATCAGTAACGACTTGGCCGTCTTGCATACGAGCAAGACTGTAGCCTCGGGAAAGAACGGCCAAAGGATTTAACACAGATAATTTTTCTGCATTTATTTTTACGACCTGTTGTTTTTCAGAAATAATTTTACGTACTGATTGTCCTAACTGTTCGATATAAAAATCAATCAATTGCCGTTTATCGGCAAAGAGTTTCTCTGGTTGGGCAAAGACTTTATTATTCCGTAATTGGGTGACAGTTTGACGGTGTTGTTTAATATATAAACGCATATTACTTTCCAGCATAGTTTGGAGTGTTGTAATATATCTTTTCAATTCATACACATCTGGCACAACAATTTCCGCAGCCTGCGAAGGAGTTGCGGCTCTCACGTCAGCAGCAAAATCAGCTAGCGTGTAATCAGTCTGATGCCCAACTGCCGATACTATTGGAATATGTGATGCTGCAATGGCCCGTACAACTTTTTCATCGTTAAAGGCCCATAGTTCTTCGATGGAACCACCACCTCGCCCGGCAATGATTACATCTACATTTTTTAATTTGTTAAACTCGCGAATGGCCTGTACAATCTGACCAGGTGCTTCCGTTCCTTGCACTTGAACAGGATATAAAATAAGTGGTATGCCTGGATGGCGGCGTTTGGCAACTGTTATAATATCACGCAATGCCGCGCCGGTTGGTGACGTTATGATTCCTATTGCACCAGGCAAAAGAGATAGCTTTTTTTTTCGACTGTCATCAAACAATCCTTCTAATGCTAATTTCTCTTTTAATTGGTTAAAGGCAAGGCTTAGTTCGCCTACCCCATCAGGAATTAATTGGTCAGCATAAAGCTGATATTGTCCGTCACGTTCAAAAACGGTAATTTGGCCGCAAGCTATAACTTTCATGCCGTCGCGCGGTAAAAACTTCAAAAATTGTGCGCGGCTCTTAAACATGACTCCTTTAATTTGTGAACCAGCATCTTTAAGTGTGAAGTAACAATGCCCGGAATAATGACTTTTGAAATTCGAAAGTTCACCTTTAACAAATATCGATAAAAGTCTTTGATCGCGGTCAAATATACTTTTGATATATTTAGTCAAGTCGCTGACTGAATAAATGTTATTCATAGAAATACTCCGCTCAATAAGTTTGGTATGGATATTCTAACTTTTGCTATGGTATTGTCTGGTCAACAATATAGAAATGAATATATATACCTTATAGAATTATTTTTTACAATATACTGTTAATAATAATAACCTAAAAATGCAAAAAAAACCAGACATAAGTCTGGCTAAAGAGTTTTTTGCGAAGCTTTCTGCCCGGCTTGTAGTTTGGGATGTATCTCTCTAAAATCTGGCTCCCCAATAGCGTTGTGCCAAGTAGCCACCGACACTTCCCACCATGAACCAAAAAAAATAACCAGGTGGAATTAGATGTCCAACAATAGAACCAATTAGTGCACCTGTTAGAATATAAGGTACCATGGTGTCACCTCCTGGAATATACGATTTTTGTATACTATGCAAAGAAAGTGACAATGGTGAGTTGTGTAAGAACCTTATTAGTTAAGTAAGGCATAATATGCAGCACCGGTTGCATTGTCAGGACTATAACTAGGCTGCGGAAAATATAATTTTGCCATATCGGTGGCGGCAAGTTGAGCAGTCAAATATTTCCTAATATATTGATTGGCTGTAACTCCGCCTACCAGCAATACATCAGTAAGGCCAGTTTTTGAAATAGCCTGTTTTATCATAGAAGTTACCGCAAAGGCAACCCCAAGTTCAATAC
>Ga0074195_1002807_pt1 | contig 18059 bp, 11 predicted proteins | sample EPASupsiteHSE623_FD_64525 | JGI IMG/M metagenome (GOLD analysis project Ga0074195, IMG submission 64525) | Bioremediated contaminated groundwater from EPA Superfund site, New Mexico - Sample HSE6-23 | ecosystem: Environmental > Aquatic > Deep subsurface > Groundwater > Contaminated ...
TGTTGTTTTTTTATCGGTTGCGTGTGGTTTTTGTTTTGGATGAAGGTGTGGATGATGGATTCGTAGCGTTTTTGCATTTCCGGATCTATATCGCCCACGTTCATCTGGCGCAGCATGTACAAGCGAATGTAGTTGCGGATGTCCTCATCGGTGACCTTGATGTCGTTTTCTTTAATTAATTTGTTTTCAATAAGTTGCCATTTCATTGACTCGACGAAAGAGGGGTAATTCTTTTCAATTTCCTCCGGGGTATATTTGCCTTCATTGTTTTCGAGCAGCCAGCGTTTCAGAAATTCATCAGGCAGAGGCATTTCGGTATTTTTTACCAGCGCTTCGGTTATGGTGTTGAACAGGAGTTTGTCCGTTTCTGCTGAAAAGCTCATGGCTGCATCTTTTCTAACCTGTTCCCTGAAATCTTCCTCGGTCTGCAGATCAAGTCCGGGATATACCATGTTAAAGAATTCGGGGTTCATTTCAGCCGGTTCAACAGGGGGTTCTTTTATATCTTTCACTGATTTCTCACCTTCAGGTACTGTCTCAGTCTCAGGCACTGTCTCATCATCCGCTACTGCCTCAGCATCAGTGGCAACCTCTACAACCTCTGCGGAAACCTCTTCATCCCCTGTGGCAACCTCTTCAACCAATGTGGCAAGCGGCTTGCCGAATCGCTTACGGGTATCCTCGATGTACTTGTCAACCATCTCATCATCAACCAGGATGGTATAATTTGCAATATCCAGGTCCTTATCAACCGGAATTGAAAATTCGGGGGTGAGCCCGAGATCGAAATAAAACTCAAATGACTCCTGGTTTTCAAAATCGACGGCAGAATTTTTCTCCATATTCGGCAGCGGGTTTCCCAGGATATCGATCTTTTCGTCTCTGATATAGTTGACAAGACTATCGGAGATCAGTTTATTGACCTCATCGGCAAGGATGGCCTTCCCATACATTTTTTTTATCAGGCCGGTTGGAATATGGCCCGGGCGGAAGCCTGGAATATTCGCTTTCCGTTTGTAATCTGAAATTTGTTTGTCAACAGCCGGCGCATAATCAGCTGGTTCAATCTCAATTTTAAGCAGGGCGGTCAGGGCGCCGGTACTTTCCTTGGTTACATTCATGCAATCAATTGTATTGGTTGATAATAAATAATTTGTGCGGATGAAGGGACTCGAACCCCCACGCCCGAAGGCACAAGATCCTAAGTCTTGCGCGGCTACCAATTACGCCACACCCGCATCATGGATCTCCCTTTAAAAAGGGTTTGCAAAGTTACACTTTTTTCGGATTGCTATTTCAATGAAGCTAAAGCAGCTTCATAATCGGGTTCCTGAACGATATCCGGCACCTGTTCGCAGTAAATCACCTTCCCGGTTTCATTAATTACCACAACAGCACGCGAAAAAAGCCCTGCAAGCGGTCCGTCAATTATCAAAACACCATAAGCCTTTCCAAAATTGTCATTACGTAATTCCGACATGGGGATAACGTCATTCAATCCTTCGGTAGCGCAGAAGCGGGCGTGGGCAAAGGGGAGATCCTTTGAAACGCAAAGGACTACGGTGTTTGGGTGTTTTTGAGCCTCAGCGTTGAATTTTCTCACGGATGTGGCGCATACAGCCGTATCAAGACTTGGGAAAATGTTTAAGATGATTTTTTTTCCAGTATATTCAGACAAGGTAGCGTCTGATAAATCTGTCTTAGTAAGAAGAAAGTCAGGAGCTTTAACTCCAACTTCAGGAAGCAGTCCGATCGTATGGATGGGATTTCCTTTTAATGCAATGGTTGCCATAATCTGGATTTTAAATTGCCTGCAAAATTAGCAAATTGAAATATTCTATCGCTCTTTTCGTTCAAACTTTATCAATATTCATCCGGGGAATACACGTTGCCTTAAGATTAATTGATGAATGTGAGCCGCTTCATATCCTTGTTTCTTTTGTTCCTGTTTCCCAGGGTAATGGCCACTGCACAGGAGATGCTGGGGGCAACGACCGGAAATTATGCTGGCATTAACAGTATTCAGTTGAATCCCAGCGCCATGCATAATTCAAAGACCTATCTTGAGGTGCATCTGGTGGGACTTGATCTTTTTTTTGACAATAATGCGCTGTTTATTTCAAAATCAGATTACCGGTTTATGAATTTTTTTGAGCCTGGTTATGAATTGCCAATGCACATTGAATATGGCGTCGAAGAGCGTCCGTTTTATCGTTATGACAATGAACGACGAAAAACGGCATTTGTCAATGAGCGCTTGAACGGACCCGGGGCCATGCTCATCTGGAAACAGCATGCCTTCGCAATCTCAACAAGTGTAAGGTCTGTTGTATCGACGCATAACATTCCCTATGATGTGGTGAATTTTGCATATCTGGGGCTTGGTTACCAGCCGCAACAGCAGATCAACTATACTGATAAAAGACCGTTTACCATCTCAGGCATGTCATGGGCTGAAATCGGGTTAAGCTATGCCTATACGTTCCATGCCCGCGGCTTCGATCAATGGTCGGCTGGGATCACCGTGAAGCGTTTAATGGGTTTTGGCGGGATGTACTTGCACTCAAGTGACCTGGATTATATTGTATTAAATGATTCCACTTTTAATGTCAATAATCTGGATGCGGATATTGGCATTGCCTTGCCATTGGATTACAATGCCAATACCGTGAATACAGCGCCTTTGTTCAAGGGCGGTGGTTTTGGTTTTGATGTCGGGGTGACCTACCGGCGACTTGCACACCACCACCAGCATGATTACACCACCTCCCTTTGCGCCGCACCTTACGAGGACTACATTTACAGGATCGGAATCGCACTGATCGATATCGGTGGTATCCGGTTTGGTGAGAATGCGGTTAAAATGAAGATCGATAACCGCCCTTCATCATGGGAAAATGTTAACAGGATCAATTTCAGCAGTATCAACCAAATTCTTGACACAATCAGCTACCAGTTTTATGGTGATACAACCTCGGCCTATGTGGATGATCAATTTACGCTTTGGCTGCCATCGGCGATAAGCGCCCAGTTTGACTATCATCTCAAGGAACACTGGTTTGTGAATGCAAGCATGATTTATGGTTTTCCATTGGCAAAAGGATCTTTGGCCAGGCCGGCGCAAATCTCGATCACTCCCCGTTATGAGACCCGGAACTTTGAAGCAAGTATGCCGGTTTCGCTTTATGACTGGACTGAACCCAGGATAGGTTTGGCTATAAGATTATACGGGATAACAATCGGGACTGATAAACTTGGTGGATTTTTCCATTTCAGCAACTTTACCGGTCTTGATTTTTATTTTTCGATCAAACTGCTATTCAACAAGGGAGGGTGCCGGGACAAGGGTCCAAAAACCTGCGGCACCATGGAATCGAAGCCGATCCGTTACTAGACCTCCGACATCTTTAGAGTCAAGTTGTTCGGTATCTGACTTCAGATATCATTACAACCGTGTCGATCCGGTATCAGACCTCTGACATTCTTACATCCTGTGCGTCGCGTAATGCATTGCCCATCAGCATGAAAGCAAGCACCATCAGCATGATTGCAATCCCGGGAAGTATCGCCAAGTATGCATAATCCAGCACGATGTACCCATAATTTTCCTTGATCATGGACCCCCAGGATGGGACCGGGGGTTGAACGCCAAGTCCCAGGAAGCTTAAACCGGCCTCCATCAGGATGGCGGAAGCAAAGTTGGCCGCTGAAATGACAATCACGGCCGCCATAACATTAGGTAAAATGTGGTGAAAAATGATCCGCAGATCCGAAAAACCAAGGGCCCTGGCTGCTTCCACATACTCTTTTTCCCGGATGCTAAGGATCTGGCCGCGCACCACCCGGGCCACCTCAACCCACATGGTAAGACCGACGGCAATGAATACCTGCCAGAAACCTTTTCCCAGGGCAAAGGTGATGGCGATGACCAGTAACAATGTTGGAATTGACCAAACCACATTGATCAGCCACATGATGAAATTATCTATCCATCCCCGGTAATATCCCCCGACAGCTCCGATGAAAATGCCGATAACCAGTGAAATGACAACGGAGATCAGTCCCACGGATAGGCTGACGCGTGTGCCGATCAGCATCTGGCTCAGATAGTCTCGGCCAAAACGATCGGTTCCCAGCCAGAAGGTTCTTTCCTCGGGCAAATCGATCCGGCTCAATGGCAGGGTCTGAACCATGCCAGGCTCGCCGGGAAGGGCGTCATATTCAACAAAATGGATCTGTCCGTTTTTAATTGCATAGGCCCTTATCGGGATGTAGCTTACATCGCTGGACCTTCCCGAGATCATGGTTCTGAAAATATTATGCTTTTCGATCAGCTGGCTCTCTTTAACAGGAAGCATCAATACAGTGAATCCCGGCTTTTTCAATCCAAGTTCAAGATATTGATCATTGGCAAAGGGTGTAGAATCGGGGGTGATGAGATATCCAAGGCAGGCAATGACGACCGCGAGGCAGATAAAAATCAAAGATCCGAGCCCGAGCGCGTTTTTTCTGAACTTTTTCCAGGCTAATGAACCGGGTGAATAAGAGGTGATATGGATCGGCTTTTTAAAAAACACGCAGGAAGAGTGAATAATGGTTTGACAAATATAATTTTTTTTGTACTTTTGCAAACGCTTACATGGTGGTCGTAGCTCAGTTGGTTAGAGCGATAGATTGTGGATCTATAGGTCGTGGGTTCAAGCCCCATCTTCCACCCTAAAAAAGGCTCTCGGAATCCCGATTGCCTTTTTTTATTTTATTTTTCCCTTGAAACCTGCCCTGAACTCCTCCCATTGGGTTTTTAAATATGCATCCGTGCCAAAGTAAGCAAGGATGCATTCGAAGTCCTTTGCCTGCTGATAGCCAGGTACTACGCTAAGCGCCTGTCCTTTTTCGTTAAGGAACACATAGGAGGGATAGGACATTTGGTTACGCAACATTTCATTTGCAAGCTGGTGGGTGCTTCTTTTGCCTGCAGGATTTGGGTTGACAAAGGTTACCCCGTCGAGGACTACCGTATCCTTTCTTTCGGCGTCGAGCTTTACGCAGTAGAAATTTTCATTCATGTAGGATGCAATAAGTGGATTTGCGAATGTTTCCGCGTCCATTTTTTTACACCAGCCACACCACTCCGTGAAAACATCAATAAAAATCTTTTTTGGCTTCTTTTTATTCAGCTTATAGGCATCTTCAAAGGAATACCACTTCACCTTCAACTCCCTGGATGCTGGCTTTTTCGCATCCTGGGCATAAATAGCATCAGAAAGAAAAACGGTTAAAAAAATGAAAGGTAATATCAGGATTTGCTTTTTCATCATCATATTTTCATCTGTTTATTAAAGTTCAAATAATCACTTTAGGTTAACGCTTTTAAATCAAAAATCAAAAATCGTAAATCGTAATTTGTCATTGGTCATTGGTCATTTGTCATTTGTCATTGGTCATTTGTCATTGGTCATTGGTCATTTCCCCTATCCATGCCTGTCCATCTCCCTTTGCATGTCCTTTTGCTTCAGCGTTTCCCGTTTATCATAGGAATGTTTTCCGCGGGCCAGGGCGATGGTGAGCTTGGCCAGTCCCCGCTCATTGATGAATAATAAAACAGGGATAATGGTGAAACCACGTTCCTTGACCTTTATTGCCAGTTTTTTCAACTCTCTTTTGGTAAGCAGCAGCTTCCGGTCTCTTTTGGGTTCGTGGTTATAATGTGTTCCAAAAGTATACTCAGCGATATGCATATTCCTGACAAAAAGTTCCTCCCCGGTGAAGCTGCAATATGCATCGGCGAGGGATGCAGTCCCGTCGCGGATTGATTTGATCTCGGTACCGGTGAGCAGAATGCCTGCAGTTAACTCCTGAACCAGGAAGTACTCATGCGAAGCACGTTTGTTCCGTATGTTAACAGATTTCTCCATCTATTTTTTTTCGGGCATCAGTACCACCCTTACATAATGATCGGGTTTAAAACAGGCGGCTGCAGTTTGTTTCAGATCTTCCACAGTTATTGCATTCACCCTGTCGTTGAATGTAGCAATGGATTTGGGTGAATCATGGTTGAAATAAATTGATTCGATCTTTCTGTGCCAGAATTCGTTCTTCTCAAGGTCGGTCTCCCTGGCCCTGATCATGGATTCCCTGGCTTTTTTCAGATCCACCTCCGTCGGACCGTTTTTCCTCAGTTTTTTGATTTCTCCAAATACGGCCTTTGTAAGTTTTTCTCTGGTTTTCGGCGAACACCCGAACATGACGATCATCTGGTACATTGGCCTGGGATATTGTTCAAGGTTCACCATGACCTGGGGCGAATAAACACCGCTCATCTTTTCACGGATCACCTCGATCAGTTTGATTCCTATGATTTCCTTGATCATATTGAGTGTGAGCAGATTTTTTTCATTCCATTCAATGGGTTCCGACATCACCAGTCCAACCATGCTCTGCGGATCGGTTCCTTTGTAAACAGTAAGATTTGTAATACCATCGGCGAACCTGGGAGAGGTGTCCTTCCAGGTTTCATTGCGGTTTAGCGCCGGGAGATTGCCGAAATACTGTTCAATCACTGGGGCAATTGAATCAACCGAAAAATTACCGACGAGGAAAAATTTAAAATCGCTGGCATCGGCAAACCGGTCCTTGTAAATTTTCATTATCTCGTCCAGCTTTACATCATTAAGCTGCTCCGGGGTAGGGAAGATCACCATACGCTTGTAACCGGGAAATACGACCTTGAAAAGCGTGTCGTAGAAAGTCATGATGGGACTGCTCTTCATGAATTTCAGCTGGTTTTCCATTTGCGACATGAAGGCCTTGAAGGCAGTGGTGTCTTTTCGCGGCTGATCGAAATAAAGATATACAAGCTGCATCAGGGTTTCAAAATCCTTGGGATTCGTGCTCCCCCTGAATCCCTCTTTGATGTCATCGATAAATGGGCTGATCTGGATGGTTTTTCCCTTCAGTTTTTTCTGCAACTGGACATTGTCAAAATCACCTATCCCGCTCTGATCGATCACCTGTGATGCATAGTTGGCCGACATGAATTCCTGGTCGGGTACCAGTGAATGACCACCCAGGCTGTAACCCGAGATGAGTATCTCGTCATTTTTAAACTTCGTGGGTTTCAGTACAACGGTGACCCCATTGGATAATTTAAGCTCCGTTGTACCGAGATCTGTGTTTTCGGTGCGGTTTGTAATCGTTCCTTTTTTCAGAATTTCTTTTACCAGCGGTTCTTCCCTGAAATTGTCAACATAGGCCAGCAGTTCCATTGTCTTCGCCTGCTGAATGATTCCGAGGATCTCATCGGTTGTGGGGACTTTAACGTTCTCTTTGTCGGGTGCCATGATCACAAGAGCCATGTTGTTGTCGGTGACCCATGTTTTCGCCAGGGCGTTGATCTCCTCGATGCGAATATCGGGTAAAATATTTTTCAGGTATTTGAATTGTCGCTGTGCACCCGGTATTGCATCCCCGGATAAGAAATTGCTTACATATTGAGAACAGAAAGCTACGGATTCAGTTTTGTCAAATTCCTTGGATGCCTTTTCATAATTACTGAACAATTCCTCTTTCTGGCGTTCCAGCTCCGTTGGCGTGAAACCAAACCTTTTCACCCGCTCATTTTCCGCCAGCAAAACTTCAAGGCTTTTATCGATCTGACTCTCCTTTACCATCGCATTGATCAAATATGCATCCTTGTTCCGTGCCAGGAACTGGCCGTAACCAGAGGCTGCAAAAATATAGGGTGATTCGGGCTTCTGGGCAATTTCATTGAACCGGTTATTCAGCATCTCCGTAAACAATTCAGCCATGATCTTTTCACGGAAGTCCCCCAGGGTCTTATCCGTTTTCATCGGATGCTTATAAAACATCAGTATATAGTTGCTGGTAGCCTCCTTATCAGTGGTAATGGCAATCAGGGGATCCGTATTATCAGGGATGTCATAATTGATCCTCTCCTTTGGAGCCGGTGGATTTTTCAAACCACTGAAGTGAGCCTTTATTTTTACTTCTGTCTCGGCGGGATCGATGTCTCCGACAATCACAACAGCTTGTAAATCTGGTCTATACCAGTCGTGGTAAAAATCCCTGAGGGTCTGATGTTTGAATCCCTCGATCACCTCAACTTTGCCAATGGGAATCCTTGTTGCATACCGTGAATCCTTGAAGATCACAGGAAAAAACTTTTTCATCATCCTATCCTGTGCACCCAGCCCGAGCCGCCATTCTTCGACGATGATCCCACGTTCCTTGTCAATCTCTTTGCCATCAAGCGAGGCATATTGCGCCCAGTCTTCCAGCACTTTGTAACCCTGGTCAACCAGGACGGTATCATCGGTGGGCAATTGCAGCATGTAAACTGTTTCGTCAAAACCGGTATAGGCATTTATATCGGCTCCAAAACGCATCCCGGTCTTCTGCAGGAAATCTATCAGCTCGTTTTTCGGAAAGGTCCGGGTACCATTGAAATTCATGTGTTCCATGAAATGGGCCAATCCCTGCTGGTCGTCATTTTCGAGGATGGAGCCGGCATTGACGACGAGTCGCATTTCGACGCGATTTTCTGGTTTCTTATTCTGTCGGATGTAATAGACCAGCCCATTCTCAAGTTTGCCAATTTTAACATTGGGATCCACTGCCAGGGGAGTCGACAGGTCAACCACAGGCTGCTGGCTGAAAACAGAGATAGCAATGAGGATTAAACCCGTCATTGCAAGTGATTTAATGATGGAATTTTTCATATGGTGGGATTGATTGATCACAACCGGATAATCTTATGCAAGATTACCAATTTTTTACCATATGAGAAAGCGAAAATAGGTTGAAGGAGACCGGAGTCCGGGATTCTGTTCAGCTGAAGTATGTTTGAGCACACTCCGGGAAGTCCGATCAATTGGATTCTGAGCGAAGCCGAAGAATGCAATCACCTGTTAATGAAGACACTTCGACTTCGCTCTGTGTCCGGTTTTCTTTGAAAATGCCCTTTCGGAGTGGACTAATATTTAGAGTTTTAAGGTTATTCCGAATTGGAAATTAACAAGTGCCTGCGGAAAATAACCGTTAAACTCATTGTATTGCCCATCGATGGAGTAGGGGTACACCCATGCATTGGATTCATATTTCACGCTGAAAAGGTTGTTGACTGCGAGGTTGAGACCAATCTCCTTAAATGGCCTGAGCATCAGCGAATAAATGGCATTGAATCCGTTAACGAAGTATCCATCCAGCTCGCGTGCATCATTGGAAGTATTGTCGATATATTGTTTTCCGACATATTTGGAGTTCAGCTGGATTGAGAGTTGTGCGACAGGTTTATAAGTAATCACACTTCCCGCGGTTAATCCGGGTGAAAAGGAAAGATTGGTCATCCCCAGGGGGATGCTTTCCTGGCCTAAATAATTCCAGTCGGCATCGTAAAGATCAATAAACTGCACGAAGTCCTTGATCTTATTCCTGCTCAGCGTTGCGGTCACGTTCCAGGTGAGCTTCTTTTGAAATAATTCCAGTCCCGCAGCTAATTCGATCCCCTGGCGGAAACTGTGCGGTACATTGACCATAACGGCTTCTCCCACATTGTTTATCTCGCCGGTAAGCACGAGCTGGTTACGGTAATCCATGAAGTAGGCATTGGCTCCAATGGTAAAGCCAGGCACGCGGAAGGTATAGCCCAGTTCGTAGTCGTAAAGCGTCTCATTGGTCGGCTCCATCCCGTGATCGGCATCTTTGTAGTTGTTCCGGCTGGGTTCGCGGTTGGCCACACCAATTGAAAAATAAAAATCATTGCGCTTATTCAGCTGGAAAAACAGGCCGCCCTTAGGATTAAAAAAATTGAACAGATGTTCCTGGTCCACTGTCCGCAGGTTATCCAGGGTCCCTTCCATTTTATAGCTTACACGACGGTATTGCAGATCGGCATAGAGGTTCAGTTTTTTGATCAGCTGAATACTTGCCTTTCCATAGATGTTAAAATCCATTTTAATCCCGGTATTGTAATACCAGTTCCGGTCGTTGTCGCCGTTTGATGCATATTCCGCCCAGATGATCTTGCCGAAATGTTCTCCGTAATAGCGGTTCCATGCGCCGCCAACCGTTAATTTCAGCCTGTCGGGAATGGAATAGTTCGAGGAAAATGTGAGCCCGTAAAAATCATTGTCCATCATCTTCCGGTTCACAAGGTCGGTATGGGTAAGGGTATCGCCTCCGATGATCACATCATTGAGCCCGTATGCCGAGAAGGATGCTCCCTGCTTGTAGTTCTCATAATATCCCTTTCCTTTGGTGTAGTGAACCGCCGCGTTGAAATTCAAATTTTTAAGTAATGATTGAGAAAACAGAAGCTGGTAATTATCTTGCTGGTAATTGTCGGTTTGATTATTGTAATAGGCGATGTTCCCGTTTTTATCTGTGTATTCTCCCGCCGGATTATAGGTCCGGTTTGTTGCCAGGGAATCCTTTGGTGTTCCTTCCCAGGCCTGGTATGTCCGTTCGGAACCTGAAAATGTGATCAGGCGCAGCGTCGTGTTTTTTCCATAATATCCACCAGACAAATAGTAGGATTTTAGATTCGAAAAAGCCCGATCGATATATCCGTCGGAATGAATGTAGGACAAACGGCCGTCGACGCTGAATTTATTTGCCATCAACCCGGTGCCAAATCGCAATGTGGATTTATAGGTGTTGTATGATCCGCCCGAGAGGCTCAATTCTCCATACGGATCCTGGTGCAGATCGGAGGTCAGGAAATGGATGGAAGCTCCGAAAGCGCCGGCGCCATTGGTGGAGGTGCCCACACCACGCTGGATCTGAATATCTTCGGCCGAGGAGGCGATATCAGGCAAATCGACAAACCAAACTCCCTGTGATTCGGCATCGTTCAAAGGAATGCCATTGATAGTCACATTGATGCGCGTCAGATCTGTTCCCCTGATACTGATTCCCGAATATCCAACCCCGTTCCCGGCATCGGAGGTTATCACCGTCGAAGGGGTTCCCTGCAGCAGGTAGGGAACATCCTTCCCGAGGTTTATGGTGTTTAGTTCTTTTTTGGTAATGGAAGAATAGGCTGTCGGGTATTTGTCGTGCGCCCTGGTGGCAATGATATTCACCTCATCGCCCATCAGTATGGCCCCGTCGAGTTCAAAGTCAATGATTGTATCTTTGTGGATGCTGACCAGTCGCTTTTCAGTTTTGAAGCCGACATAGGAGGCGATGAGCGTGATGGTTCCTTTTTTCAGATGTAAAATGGAGTATTGCCCGGCAGTGTCTGATATTGCCGATGCGGCAAATGTTTCAATCGAAACGTGGGCGCCGGGCAAGGGCCTTTTTTCAAGCTTGTCAGTAATTTTACCGGAAATCGTAACCTGGGCCGATAAACTGTTAATCAACAGGGTTAGCCCCAAGAGCATCAGATATACACTTTTTTTCATGACCTTTTTGTTTTCCTACGCCGGCATTATCCGGATCAGGTTATTGGGGTATAATCTCAGCCCGTATGTTAAGGCACCCCCTACGGAGAAGTATCGCTGCAAAAGTAATAAATATCACTTGATCGGGGCAACGAAAATCTGAAAAAAATTACCTTTGTACATAAATTGTGCGATATGAAACTGTTGATCATCAATGGACCAAATCTGAATCTCCTTGGATCCAGGGAAAAGAATGTATATGGAAACCAGTCTTTTGAAGGATACCTGAAGAAATTGCGCAAGCATTATCACGACATCTCGATTGAATATTTTCAGAGTAATGTGGAGGGGGAAATTATCAATGCGCTTCACAAAGCAGGTTTCCTTTATGATGGCATCATTCTCAATGCAGGCGGCTATACCCACACTTCAATCGCCATTGCCGATGCCGTCAAAGCCATCAGCACCCCGGTGATCGAGGTACATGTTTCCAACACCTTTGCGAGGGAATCGTTCAGGCATACATCGTATATTGCAGCAAACGCAAGTGGCACCATCATCGGATTTGGTTTGGAATCGTACCGGCTCGCCATTGAAAGCCTGGTCGTGAAATTGTAACCATGAGCACACTCTGAAAAGTCCGATCAATCGGATTCTGAGCGAAGTTGAAGAATGCAATTGTCTGTTAATGAGGACACTTCGACTTCGCTCAGTGTCCAGTTTTCATCAAATATGCCTTTTCGGAGTGGACTCAATCAACCCCGGTCGTGCAATTATGATCAATCCTGGCCCTTCAGGAAATTGGCCGGGTTAAGCTGGGAGAATTTCCTTCTTCCCTTGATATAATATTCCACCACGATATTTTTGCCGTAAACATCCTGCATGGAGCCATGTTTGAGGGCTTTGCGTTTTTGTTTCATTTTACCGTATGCCCGGTAAAAGCTCATGTGGGCATGGGTTACTGCCCAGAAATCCTTAAAACCTGCCTGGAAAAGAAATTTCATCGCGGCGATCCCATCCAGGAACATGCGGACAGTAAAAACCTTGATGAGCCGGTCTTCGGGGAGATTTTTGTATAGCAGGAAGAAATTGTTCCTGAAATTCAGGTAGGTTTTCCTCCAGGAGACTTTTGGGAGCGTCCCGCCGCCGATATGAAATACAGTGGAGGAGGGGCAATACATGATTTTATATCCATTGTTTTTAAGGCGCCAGCAAAAATCGATCTCTTCCATATGGGCAAAGAAATCATCGTCGAGTCCGCCCATCTGGTGAAATAATTTCGCTTTGACAAACATACAGGCACCTGTTGCCCAGAATACCTCACTTGGTTCATCATATTGTCCGTGATCCTCTTCAATTGCCTGGAATATCCGTCCCCGGCAAAAGGGATAACCGTATTTGTCGATGAATCCACCTGCGGCGCCTGCATATTCGAATTTCTTGGGTTCATGGAACGACCTTATTTTTGGCTGGCAGGCAGCAATCAGTTCATCCTGCACCATCAGTTCAATTACAGGGGCAATCCAGTTTTCGGTGACTTCAATGTCCGAATTCAATAGGATGTAATAGTCTGCATCCACTTGCCGGAGCGCCAGGTTATATCCTTTGGCAAAACCGCAGTTCTCGGCGTTCTGAATGATGCGTACAAAGGGGAAGTTTGACTTCAGAAAGGCAATCGAATCATCGGATGATGCATTATCGGCAACAATGATTTCCGCTTCATCCTTGCTGTGCTGAATCAGGGTCGGCAGAAATTGTTCCAGGTACCTCCTGCCATTCCAATTCAGAATAATAACAGCAATATGCATCAATTAGAGATTTACGAATTGCGATTTACGATTTGTGATTTGCAACTTGCGATTTGCATTTTGCATTTTGCATTTTGCATTTTTTTAATACCGAATAGAAATAAATCCAAATCCTTATCCGCAGTAAAATTACAAATTCTGGGCAGGTAATAGTAAATTTCTAAAGATAATTCCGGGCAGGTAATAATAAATTTCTGTAGGTAAATTAATTTGGCAGATCCCAATAATCCTGTTCCATGTCTCCCCAGGCACGAATGACCTGTGTTTCCTGGATATCTAGTGTGGAATAGATCCGGTTTCGCAAATCGACCTGCCAGCGTGGGTTGTTGATTTCTCCAATAGCGTCGGAATGCAATAAAACAAAATCGCTGGTGACCAGATCGGGCGAGTAGAATACAAATTTTCTGTTGCTCTGGTTATTGCCAAGCTTGTAGTATTGCCAGATTTCGTATGGGTAGTTACTTGGTTCATGGGCTTGTACACTTCTTGTATTTGGAGGTCCATACTGCAGGTAAACGCGTCCGCGGTCGGTCTGGTAGCCCTTTTTAACGATTGTCCCGAAATTAACCTGCACCTTGTAAACCTGTTCCTTGTAGAAATTCCAGGCCATCGCCGGATTGGCAGGATCTCTCTGGAGCCACATGGAGTAGAAGAACCGTTGCATGGTTGGGAGATCTGATTTTTTTAGCGATTCACGTATGAACGACTTCTCAAGTCCTGTGGCCACGGGATAGGTGCTGTTGATATATTCTCTGAGTGTATCTGCATTGGTGATTTTCTCCGCAAACGTGTTTAGAATTTCAGTGGAGGCGATATCATTCAGCGACATTTTGGCGTTGGGATTCATGCGCTGGAAAAACAATTTTTTCGATGTTACCAGTTCGTTTTGCTGATTTCTGACTTCAACAACGAGGTTATAATTCCCTGAAGCAAGATTGCCGATGCCGATTTCGGTAAGCAGCACGTTGACCCCTTTAGGGCTCTCCTTTTTCACGCGGGCATAATCGGCTAATTTCAGGTTGCTTTCAAAGGATTCAATATAATAGGTTACCAGGAATTTCTGGTTGACATCCATCACCTTATCCATGTTGTAAAGTTCACTGTAGAAAGTCATTTTGGATTCATTCTCCGGGAAAAATGTATAGGTGTATGGCACAAGGTCGTAACCGCTTTTTGTTAGCTGGTTGGGTGTTTCGGACCTGGAGTGCGATTTAACGAGCTGAATGCTGGAAAAAGATGGCTTGTCGGCGGGAAAATCGATGGTTATCAGCTGATTATAGGGTACTGAGGCCACCGATTTATTCTTATCAGCCAGCTGAATTTCAAAATCATATGTTCCATTCGGGATGGGAATTCGTTGCTGGTCGACGAAGTGAAAATTCGTTTGGGTCGTATCTTCGATTTCGGCGCTGTTCAGCTCATACTTTTTAAATGCTTTGATTTCATTGGCCTGTTTGAAAGTCATAAGGATATTTACAGTCGCCTGAAATTTGCCGTTATCTTTCTGGATAAACCTGACACTGGTGCCATCAATGGAAAGGTAGGTTTCTATATAAGGTCCTTCCGGGGAATTAAAGGAGGCATAGGTGAGGAATGCCCAGAGGTTGCGGGATTGGGAATCGAGGCAGGTCGTTGCCAGGATTATGGCGAGCAGGTACGGAAAGATTTTTTTCATAATCAGGCTGTTTTATTTGTTGCAAGTCATTTTTGAACCTGCAAAGATAGCGGTGCCAGGCTGAACTTGCAAGGAAAATCGGTAAACCAGCGATTTTGCAGGCTGAAATAACCACGTAGAAACGGATATGGCAACTCTCCCATAGCGTTTAGGTTTATGCTTCGGCGGTTTGAATTTGAAAATGAAAACAAATTCAAACGCTCAGTATGACGGCATCTAAACACGATTGCTTTTGCAATCCTGTCAAGATGCAGTATAATTTGCAGACCGACTGGTAAATTTTGGCAGTTTCTAAAATTTATGTACTTTTGCCCCCGGAGAGATGGCAGAGCGGTCGATTGCGGCGGTCTTGAAAACCGTTGACCTGCAAGGGTCCGGGGGTTCGAATCCCTCTCTCTCCGCCACCCAAATCAGAGCCTGTGATCGTTTTCATGGGCTTTTTTTTTCCTGTTTATGCCTTTTTCACTACGACGCAACCTTACCGCCCTTTACCTGATCAAGGTGGCCAAATGGATGAATCTGGTGATGCCGGTTGTGGTGCTGTTCTTCAAGTCAAATGGTTTGACCATGCAGGATATCTTCACCCTGCAGGCTGTGTATTCAGTTACCCTGATGGCACTGGAGATCCCCACTGGCTATTTTGCCGACCATGCCGGACGTCGCACCAGCATGCTGATCGGTTCCGTTTTTGGTTTCGGGGGATACCTCATTTACAGCACTTCGGCGGGATTCTGGGAGTTCGCAGTTGCCGAAATTATCCTGGGCATTGGGATGAGCCTGATTTCAGGAGCTGATTCTGCGATGTTGTATGATTCTCTTGCCTCGGTTAAAGCTTCGTCAAGGTACACCCGGTATGAAGGCCGAATTACATCAACCGGCAATTTTGCCGAGGCAATTGCCGGTATTATTGGTGGATTGCTGGCTGTGATTTCCCTGCGGACTCCATATATCTTCCAGGCGGGCATCGCCTTTATCGCAATTCCTGCCGCGTTGATGCTGCAGGAACCGACTGTTCACGGGAATATCCGCAAACCAGGATTACGGGACATTTTCACCATCATTGTCAAGGTTCTTCATGGTGACAGGAAGCTCTTTTGGAATACCATTTTCTCTGCCGTCACCGGTGTTTCTACGCTTACCATGGCCTGGTTTGCACAGCCATTTTTCATCGAATCTGGCCTCAGGATCAGCATGTTCGGTATTGTTTGGGCTGTACTGAATCTTGCGGTTGGTTTTGCAGCAATGTACGCCTGGAGGGCCGAAGCAATCCTGGGTCCCCGCCGTACAGTCATCCTTTTTACTTTTTTCCTGCTCCTGGGCTATTTTGGACTGGCCATGGGAGTCCATTTTACTGGCTTCCTATTCCTGCTGGTATTTTACCTGGCCCGAGGACTTGCAACCCCGACCCTCAGGAATTATATCAACGTCATTACGGAATCCGATAACCGTGCTACGGTCCTTTCGGTGCGAAACTTCATCATAAGGGCGCTGTTTGCTGCGCTCGGACCTTTTTACGGTTTAATTACCGATCATTACAGCCTGTCGACCGCCTTATTCATGGCAGGCATAATATTCAGCTTACTGAGCGGAATCTCACTTTTCTTTTTCCTGAAATACAGGACCTATACCCGGTAAACAAACCAACAGGGACTGCGTATTTTACTTTACGCAAATTCACGGTTTTCTTTGTTGGTATCTAAATTGTTTCTACTTTTGCACTCCCAAAACCGGAGAGATGCCAGAGCGGTCGAATGGGGCGGTCTCGAAAACCGTTGACCCTCGTAAGGGGGTCCCAGGGTTCGAATCCCTGTCTCTCCGCCAAGTAGAAAAACTCACATGCTTTTTCTTAAACCATGCAAAATCAGGCCCTTTTAGAGAGGGCTTTTTGCGTTATTATGCTGTTTCTTGTAGCGAAGTGTGTAATCTGGATCAAAAAAGGCAATTACATCAACTTTTTGTCAAATAAAAGATCATTACATAAAATAATCATTAATCCTTACGGCAATGGACAGTTTAGCAATAAGATTTGTGGTCAGGAAATCCAAGGACCAGAACATGTATTTCAATTATTTGCGAGTTGGCATTTAGCACTATTTTACAATACATTTCGTTTGAATCCTTTGCTTTGTTGCATTGAATTCAGGAATCATCCGGCTTTTGGCGCAAAGTACATTTAGTGTGTATTTGCTATCGTGCATATGCTCTAAACGTTGGAGAGGTTTTTTGGTTGAAAAATAATTGCAATATGTTTTAAGCAGTGACGTTAAGGTTATGTAACTTTACCCTGACGCCCGAATAATCATTACCCTTGGCAGGACTATCAAATACTCAGATCAATACCATACTTTGTAGTAGTACTAAATCACTAACCACAATTATCTTTTTTTGTGTTTTTTGTTTTTCGAATACCTTTGGACAGCATGTTCAGCCATCGTGCCCTAACTCGGATTTTGAACTTGGTAATTTCGATAACTGGCAGGGTTTCTATGGTAGTTTTAATAACCCGGCAGTAAATCAGGGTTTTATTACCTCAATTGGATACCCCAGACATTTGATTATTTCAGCTCCGGGAACCCAGGATGCAAACACGTGTTATGCCTTAACAACCGTGCCACCCAATGAATCATACTGTGCAAGACTCGGAAATGATAGTATTGGAGCAAAGGCTGAACAACTCCGGTATACACTCACCGTAACTGAAGAATCAAATCTTTTTATCTATAAATATGCCGTGGTTTTTCAGGACCCTGACCATTCGCCTGAAGATCAGCCAAGTTTCACAATTGAGGTGACGGATCAATCCGGAGCGGTATTTGACTCAACATGCGGCTATTATTATGTTTACCCTCATCCTGGTATGCCGGGCTGGAATATCTGCAACGCTTATCAACTGCCTGTCCTTTGGAAAGATTGGACCACCGTAGGATTGAATTTAAATCCTTATCTTGGTCAAACAATTACCATTGTATTTACAACAAGAGACTGCCGGATCGGAGGCCATTATGGGTATGCATATATGTCAACCGCATGCAGCAAACTTGAGATTTCAGTGAGTTACTGCACCTACAGCGGGCAGGCAACATTAACTGCACCTCCCGGATTTTCATATGCATGGAGTAATGGTGGCACAACCCAATCGATAACTATTATTGATCCTGGATTTGGAAAGTTAGA
>Ga0074195_1002808_pt1 | contig 18056 bp, 12 predicted proteins | sample EPASupsiteHSE623_FD_64525 | JGI IMG/M metagenome (GOLD analysis project Ga0074195, IMG submission 64525) | Bioremediated contaminated groundwater from EPA Superfund site, New Mexico - Sample HSE6-23 | ecosystem: Environmental > Aquatic > Deep subsurface > Groundwater > Contaminated ...
TAAACGGCAACATGCGTCAACGGACCAAGTTTTGGCCGGCCCAGGGCGATATCACCCAGGTCTTTCCATTGAAAATTATATTTGGTGTTAGGTTCCATCATGAATTGTTTAGGATGATGATTGTCAACTGTAAAAGTAAGAAAAAGTACATACACCACAAACTCCTATATTTCGTTTTCAATTTCAATTTCCGGTTAAATGTCGTCTTTTGTTATATCTCCCTTCTTGGTGGCAAAGAGTCAATAACCACAACCGTTTCGTTTATTTTGTATATTCATGTCATATTCAAAGTAGAGGTTGCCATAGAAGTTGAATGGTGTTATTATAGGTATCGAGATAAGTTCATCTTCAAAGGGTGATTGGGCTGGAGTGATTGGAAGTTCGTATCAGATCATCAATAGACCAGAAATTTACGGTCCACCACTATTTAACATCTGGAAAAATTGGAATAGTATATTAATTTGATGATTTCTGCCGCACTCTCGAAGCTTTATGCAAGAGAATACGCTTTTATTATAACTTTGATGTATAATATTTGATTCTCAGATGAAAAACGTTGTAATAGGAAAGATCATTAATGAAATTATCATTCCTCCTGGTCAGCATGAGGTTTCGTTCCCCGTCGCCAATCTTTTGCCGGGGTTTTATTCTTACGTGTTGACCTACAAGTGCTTAACTGAAACCTGAAAAATATTAATCACAAGATGACATTTATAAGTGAGAAGTTTTATACTATCAAGTTAATGATTTCCTTATCAACATGCACTCGTCAATATTCAATACTTTTGATAAGGGGTATCCTTCTACTAACCACACTTCTAACGGGCTGCAAAGACCATTATAAAGTTAATGGTGAAACATCAGTAAAATCTCAAGCACATTTGATTGATTCACTAAAAAAATTGGATTCATTAGTGCTTAGGTATAGAGTCACTAATGAGGAGTTAGCCACTTTTTACGCATGGAATGGCCTTCATCTTGCACAAAAGATGAATAATCCCGAAGCACTCATAACAGCATTAAATGCAATTGGAAATGCTTATAATGCGAGCAGGAAAGATTCCAGCTTTTATTATTACACAAGGGCCATCCGGGTTGCAGACTCATGCAAGTTATTGATCAAAAAATCACGGATAATTTTAAATTTAGGAATGATTTATATTGAATCCTCAAACTTTAAAACAGCAACGTTATTAATAGATACTACTATAATTCTTGCTGAAAAATATCATCAGCCTGGTATACTTGCAGATGCTTATAATGCTCTTGGCTTGATTAGGCTTGCAAGTTATGATTCAATAGGGGCAAAAAAATCTTTTGAAGGTGAGCTTGAGATTGGGAAAAAGAATCAATTATCACGACAATGTGGAAATGCCTTGGCTAATATTTCGCTTTTTGAGTCAGATCCTAATGTTTCCATGGATATGTTATACAAAGCACTACACTATTATCATGGATTACCAGGATTGGAGGAAGAGATTGCATTGACCAACATAAATCTTGGGAACAAACAATATGTAACAGATTCTGCCATAAGCTATTATCAAATGGCATTGAAAATTGCTGAACCAGTTGCATTAAATGGCGTGCTAATTTCAGCTTATAATAACCTAGCCTATGCATATCTCGATAAAAAAGAAATTCGAAAAGCTGAAAATTGTCTTGAAACTGCCATACCACTTGCAATGAAACTTAGTAATGCCGATTGGCTAGCAACGCTCTACGATACATATGCAGATGTTTTGGTCGAAAAAGAGCAATTTGGTAAAGCAATAATATATCAGAAAAAAGCATATAGGAACAGGACAATTTCAGATAATGAAAGATCCTTGGCCCAAGTCAGACTATTGTCAACAATGCTCGACTTACGAACTAAGGATATTCTGATTCGACAAAAGGATATTGATATGCAAACTAAAACTACTGAAAACCGTATACTGAAACTCATAATTGCAATATTCTTTATTACGATTACTGCCCTCTCAATGATCTTACTCTGGTTCAAACAAAGAACCCGGTTAATCAAGACCCAGGTACAAATGAACGCAGCATCCAGGATTATTGAACTTGAAGAAATGGAGAAACACAGGCTTGGGTTTGAACTGCATGATCATGTCGGGTATCTGGTCAGTTCAATATCTCAATTCATTCAGGAATATAAGTTTTCCGATCAGGTTGAAAAGGAAGAATTACTTGAAAAAATATCCAATCTGAGATCAAGCATCAGGAGGTTTTCTCATCGGCTGAATCCGATCAATGTTGAAAATGAAAAATTTCTAGATCTTGTCTCTGACCTGATCAGAGATTTTTCCACCTTTACCGGAATCCAGGTAAAGTATTTTATTCCAGCATCCTTTCCCGAACTATCCCAAAAAACCTTACTTCATTTAATTCGAATTATCCAGGAACTATTGACAAATGCATCAAAGCATGCAAACGGTTCTAATGTAAAATTAAATATTTCCGCCACTGATAATACGTTGGTAATGATATACAAGGATGATGGTCCTGGATTTGACTCAACCTTAAACGTCAATAAAGGATTTGGATTTCAAAGTATCAATGAACGTATGCGTTTAATGGGTGGGAAAAATAAAATAGTATCGGCCCCGGGTAGAGGAATTATATGGGAATTCGAAATACCTTTTAAAAACTTATAGCAATACATGCAAACAATCCGATTATTTTATATTGACGATCACCATGTCACACGTTCAGGATTGCGAACAGTTTTCAGAGCATCCAGAGATAATATTTCCGTCGTCGGCGAAGCTAAGTCGGTGCAGGAAGCGCTTACTGATGCAAGAAAATGTACTTTTGACATTATTTTGCTTGACCTTTGGCTCCCCTCCGGGGATCCAATAAAGAATTTCTCACTTATACATACTGCATTTCCAAGTCATCCGATTGTGATTTATACTGGAGACAAAACAACTTACTGGCAGCGTAAAATGTACAGTGCAGGCGCATTTGGGTATATCGATAAAGAGGCTGAGAAAACTGAAATACGATTGATACTCGAGCAGGTTATGTTGGGTGAAAAGTGTTTTCCCAACTTCCGACCGGAGAATGAATTCAAAAAAGTCATTGATGCCTATCGTGATGCAAAGTTTAAACTATCTGAAGAGGAGCAACAGGTGCTTGGATTTTTAGTTGATGGTTATCAATCATCTGTAATTGCTGAAAAATTAGCTGTTCATGTTTCAACAGTTGATAAATCGCTCCGCCGAATCCGCAAAAAATTCAATGTTACAAGTAACATTGAGCTTGTAAAAGTTTTACTGGTGATGGATTCAGTCTAAATATGGAATCCGGCAAATCATTGTACTGAATTTTATTTTCAATTGAATTAGTGAATGTTAATTAATGGTCTCCTAAAAAATCATCTTAGAAATTACCTTTTCTGTTCCTGAAATAATCCTTTCCGATAATTCTATCTGATTTCCCATTATTTTCGTCATGAATGATGCTGAATGCATCTTGAAATAAACAATTTATTTCTATTATTTAAAGATTTCCATATGAAAAAAATTCTATCTCTTGGTGTCATTTTCTTCCTGTTGGGCTTTTATACATTGAAGGCACAAAACCCGATCCCGTCTTACGCTTTTCCTGTTTATTATCATGCAAATTTTCAGGAACAAAGTATAGTATCAATTCAGGCGGATAACTATCGTGAGAAACGAGATGTCGTTGTAAGGACTTCATGTGGAGGCACAGGTAAAACCACTTGTAGTGCCACCGTTTGGGTCTATAGCCTTGACGGCCAGACCATTTATGGACCTTTTACAGTAAATGGTGGTGAAACCCTGCGTGTCGAAATTGATGATCGCCAGTGGGGAGTGTATATTGAGTCGGATGATCATGTCAATGTAGATGTGTGGATAGAAGAGGGTGGTTCAAAATCTACTCAAAATATCAAAGACCCATTTTCTCGTGAATGTCAACACATTAACCAATAATATTAAAAGCAATCAAGGAGGAAGGTTGTTGAATGCAATGTGTATTCAATAAACCATGAGGCATCCTGTATTCTAATTGGATATCAGGAACCTAATATGTAATTGACTTTCCCAACTGGCAATTTTAGGAAAACATGCTTTTTTAAACCTAATTCAAGATAAGTGACTTTAACTTATCTTTCAATAGTCCCTTGTTCGGTTTACCCTTTAGCTTGAGGAATAATATTTCTGTTATTCTCCATGGTGAATTTTGCCTGTTAAGGAAGCATACCTTGTTTTTGAAGGCAGTGAGGAAATCTCCTGTAAAAATTACGATCCAAAAGCTGGGCAAGAATAATTTAGCTATGAGTACCCCTATTGTCTGATCTTAATTTGGCAATAGGGGGAAGATTTCATTTGAGGCCATAAAATCTCTTAAAAAAATATATTTAATGAATTTATCTTATTATATATCAACATAATGAAAATTTTGAACAATATGAAAAAAATTATCATTTTATCCGGTTTTCTACTTCTAAGTTGTTGGGCACTTGATTCAAATGCTCAAATATTTGCGTCAAATGTTAAATTGTATATTAAGTCAGATATGCATGCAACTGCCGATGCTGAAATTAGAATTGAAATGTATAATAATCAAGGTGCTTATATCTTAGCCTCACCTCCGGCTATCTACACCAGTTTGACAACAAATGTAGAGCATTCACTTGGAACCCTGTATTTCCCTAATGCCCCTATGTGGACTCCTCCCGGTCAGCCCCAATATTGGTGCAGAATTGTTGGTGGGGCACGATCCGGATTGGACCAGGCAGGTGGTGTTGGAGGATGGGGTTCTCCTGATGATTTAACTCTTACATTTGAAGGAGGAGTAATAAAAATAACACTTCCCAACTAATATATAGACCAAGGGGGCTGTCTTAAAAGTTATGAGGCAGCCCCCTTGGTCTTTTATATTTTAGCTTTACCTTTGGGTTTTACATTTTAGAGAATGAATAAAATTGTTTTATTTTTTATTCTTTTTAATTTTTGTTTCATTAGTGGTTACTCTGGTATTTCGAGAACAAATGGATTCATCGAAAACAAAGGCCAGATAGTTGATCAATACAATCAACAAAACCCAGCCGTAAAATATCTTTATAATTCCCCGGGATTAAAAGTACAACTCAGAAAAGATGGTTTTAGTTATGATTTATATTCAGTACGGTATTTTGACAAGAAGTTGAAATTCGAATCAACTCCTGAATCATGGAGCGCTGAAGATTCCTCCCATATTTCCTTTCATCGTATTGATTTTAATTTCATTAATGCTAATCCTGATTATTTAATTGAAACATCTTCGCCTACTCCGGGACATGTTAATTATTACACCACAGGTTGTGGTATAAACGGAGCACAGAATGTACGCTATTATCAAACTATTATTTTTAAAGATCTTTATCAGAATATTGATTTATATTTTACCGTTGATCCTGCAACAGGATTTAAATATAATTACATTATAAGACCTGGCGGCGATATAAGCCAGATTAGATTCCGTATTGATGGCGCACATGCCAAATTGGAAGGTAGTACCGGATCAATAATCATTAAAACCAGATTCGGGAATCTTTCAGAGGAAATACCTTTAAGTTACATTGATCATCCTTCTGGAGAAAAAACAATTGGGGCTTGCTTCAGACAAGTTGATCTCACAACTTTTGGCTTATCGTTGAAGGAGTATCTTTCTTCTGACTTTCCCATAATTATCGACCCCATACCAACGAGAAAATGGGGTACCTATTTCGGAGGATCACTCATGGAATTTGTTGGGCTTAGAAATGGCGATATCGATAAACAGCAAAATTTAGTGGCAGGAGGATGGACAAGTTCAAGTAATAATATTGCCACCTCCGGGGCCTTTTTAATAAATATACAGGGAGGCCAGGATGCATTCATTGCTAAATTCACCCCTTCCGGTTCTTTGATTTGGGCAACATATTTCGGTGGTCCTGGCAACGAGTTATCATCTACTATTGGAACCGATCATGATAACAATATTTTTCTGTGCGGAAACACAAGCTCTTCTTTAAATATTGCGACCCCCGGCTCTTATCAAACACTTCTTTCCGGAGTCAATGATGCATACATTGCAAAATTTAATGCCGTTGGACAAAGAATCTGGTCGACCTATTTCGGAGGTCCTGAAGGTGAAATCGGAGCAAGCTGCTGTGTAGGTTCAACAGGTAGCCTATACCTGTCAGGCTACACAAGTTCAACAACGGGTATTGCTTCACCGGGCGCATGTCAATCAATTTATGGAGGAGGTTCTTCGGATTGCTATCTCGTAAAATTTTCTTCATCCGGTAACAGAATTTGGGGTACTTATTATGGCGGAGGAAATTTGGAATCTGGCAGTTCATGTACCGTTGATAGTACAGATAATGTATATCTCTGCGGAGAAACATTTTCATTAAATAATATTGCAACACCTGGCGCTTTTAAACCTGTACTTTCTGGAATAAAAGATGGGTTTCTTGTAGCATTCGATTCAACAGGTATCAGGCAGTGGGGTACTTATTATGGTGGAGAAGAAGCAGATGTTTTGGTTGATATTTGTACTGATTCAATTGGGAACTGCTATTTTTTGGGTTATACTTTTTCCACCACTGGAATTGCAACTCCCGGCGCGTATCAAGGTTCATTGATAATCGGATCAAGTTTGTGTATCGGAGAGTTCAATTCAATTGGTCAAAGAGTATGGGGTTCTTATTATGGAGCAGAATCTCTTGTGGGAGCGAACTGCTCATTAAGCCCGGATAGTTCTGCTTTCTATATCTCAGGATTCAGTACAAATGTTCCTTCTGTTTCCCTCCTGGTATCATCAGATGCTTATCAATCGCAATATGGTGGTGGTTCTTACGATGGATTTTTTGCTAAATTCACAACCAATGGTCAGCGCATTTGGGGAAGTCTTTATGGAGGATCCGATATAGATCGTGATCTTAATATCATTCCTGACAATAGTAATAATTTTTATTTGATCGGAAATACCCGATCACTTGATAATATTGCCACTCAAAACGGATTAAACCCTACTTCGCAGGGACTTCAGGATGTTTTTATCGTCAAGTTTGCTGATTGTTATTCTCCGGATACTGCAAACCAGATATTTGGACCTGTGGTGGTTTGTGAATATACGGATAGTTTGCTTTTCCACATTGATTCAATTCCCCAGGCAACATCCTACTTTTGGACGGTATCCCCAGGTCTTGCTATTGTTTCCGGGCAGGGTAGCGATTCAATTTTTATCAATACTTCATCAGGAGGCACGGTTGAAACAATTACAATTAAAGGTGTCAATGATTGCGGGGAAGGAAATGAAAAAATACACCTTATTCCAGTAAATATACGACCTCACAATATTTCTTTATCAGGAACTGATAGCATTTGTTCAGGGGTTCCGGTTTTATTTACCACCGATGCCGGTAAATCAAATTATGAATGGAACTGGTCAGCAGGTGGTTTACTGATTTCAGGTGGAACAGCCATAGACAGTATCGCAACCATCTCCTGGAATGTATCAGGAACCCAGTGGATAAGAGTAAATTATTCAGATACAAATGGTTGTTCAGCATTAATTCCCGTTCAGCATCAGATTATTGTAACAGCAGATTCAGTTGTGGATGTCAATATTCAAGTTTCAGATAATAATACTTGTCCGGGAACATCTGTCATTTTCACAACGAATCCCACCAATCAAGGGAGTTCACCATATTATGATTGGAAGGTAAACGGAATAGCTGCCGGCTCCAATAGCCCGACCTTCAGTTACACTCCTTTGAATGGAGATCAGGTGAGTTGTATTCTTACTTCATCAAATACTGTGTGTACCTCTAACAATCCGGCTACTTCGAATACAATCACAATGATAGTCAATCCTATCCAGCCAGTTAGTGTTACGGTTTCACCTTATTCAAATCCGGTTTGTGCCGGGGCCATGGTAAATTTTATAGCGACGCCTGGTAATGGTGGCAGTAATCCTCAGTACCAATGGAAGGTAAATGGTTTGATTGTAGGGACAAATTCACCAGGATATTCCTATGTGCCGGTCAATGGCGATGCAATAACCTGTACCCTGACTTCAAATGTATTGTGTCCATCTGGAAACCCTGCAATATCCAACACCGTGCAAATGACAGTGAACCCCATATTACCGGTTGGTATCTCGATAGTTGCATCAAGCAATCCCTTCTGCGCTGGATCAACTGTAACTTTCACGACCAGTGCGGTCAATGGCGGAATTACGCCTCAATACCAATGGAAGGTAAACGGAATCAATGCCGGAACGGATAATCCGGTTTTCACCTTTACACCTGTGAATGGGGATGTGGTATCCTGCTCGATGTTATCATCTGAGACCTGCACTTCTGGGAATCCTGCCCAGTCAAACCCTGTGACCATGGTGGTGAATGCCAATTTACCTGCCGGGATCACTATTGGAGCATCAGCCAATCCCTTCTGCCCAGGATCGGCGGTTACTTTCATGGCCACTCCGGTTAACGGTGGATCAAATCCTGTTTATCAATGGAAGGTAAATGGAATAAATTCGGGTACCAACTCATCCAGCTTTTCTTACGTTCCGGTCAACAACGACAGTGTGCGGTGTGTTATTACTTCGAACCTGAGCTGCGTTACCGGGAACCCGGCCAGTTCGGCCAACATCATCATGATCGGGTCATTGGCTCCGAATGTAACCTTCTCGGCATGTTTCGATACCGTTACCACCGTCAATGCAAAACCCTTTAAGCTCAAAGGCGGTTTGCCCATTGGTGGGAATTATTCAGGGCCAGGGGTTAATTCATCCACTGAGATATTTTCCCCATCCTTTGCAGGGATTGGCGTGAAAACAATCAATTATTCTTACATCAATGTGCATGATTGTGGTGCCAGCAAGTCGAAGTCGATCGTTGTTCAACCCTATTCTTCAATTTCCTGTGGAAACAATTATGTGGATACCCGGGATAACAAAGTCTATCCGACCGTTCAGATTGGAACGCAGTGCTGGATGGCTGCCAACCTGAATTACGGTTCAACTATTCCTTCTTCACAGGTTCAGTATGATAACTGCATTTCGGAAAAGTATTGCTATAATGACCTGGCCGGTAATTGCACCAAATATGGCGGGCTTTACCAATGGGATGAGGTGATGAAATACGACGATACCCCTGCAGGGCAGGGTTTGTGTCCGCCAGGCTGGCATGTGCCGACAGAATCAGAGTGGACCACACTTTTCAATTACTACATTAGCAATGCGTTAGCGGGCAAGCCTTTGCAGGATACGATAATTTCAGGATTTAAGGCCCGAACCAGCGGTGTCTTTTATTTAAATTCGAGTTGGAGTTTTAATGGTTTTGCCACCCTTTTCTGGTCATCCACTCCCTGGGGGTCTTCCAAAGCCCTTTCACACGGGCTGAACAGCTACACTTCCTCCGTTTCGCTTTATCCTTCATCAAGGGCAAATGCTTTTCCAATAAGGTGTGCTAAAGATTGAAAATCCTACAATCCCATCACATGAACATCAAGAAAAATCTGGTTAATCATCTTTCAATAAAATGTTCGTCACCCAAATGGTGACCGATTTTAATTTAAAGGCAACTCTAACAACCATTTACTCATATATACATCAGATTGTTGACCGGGCAAGTTTCAAACGTTTTCTCGGATTGAAGAAACGCGATAACCGCGAAGAGCACAAGCACATTAAAGAAACCGGGACTGCTCCGCAGGTTTATGCTGACAGCGCATATACCGGTGAAGTCAGGAGAAAATATACGAAAATAAAGAGGTAATAAACAAACAAAGTTCCATGGTATGTACCATCGGCATTGCCAGGGTAAATGCCAAAATCGGGACGATGAACCTCTTTAACAGTATTTGACGCTGTACTCAATTAAAAATGGTGGTTGCTATGGAATAGATATGTCGTGTCGTAAACGATACAGTTTTGCATAGTATTGAAATACAGTAATATAAAAAAAAAAGTGTGGGTGAAATTAGGTTTATTAAAAACAATACTATATATTTGCATCCAAATTGGCATCAAAACCAGAAGTTTTTAGAGGTGCTCTGAAGATTATTAAAGCCGGATTGTTACGCTGTTGTTGTATCTTCAGGTTTCATTGTAAAGAAGGTCATTATTGATTAAATTTTTCAGCCCATGCTTGATTTTACGTAAGTGCGTATCAAAAAAATACTACAAAATGAACTACCCTGCGGCAAGCAGCGGGGTATCTTAGAACAGTGCTAATTGTTTTACCTTATGCAAAACGGTATACTCTTTTTCAAGCCCTTGGTCACGAACGTATCTCGATATGCTTGTCTCATCTCCAAACTTGCTGACCGTGTTCACAAAATATCCATCCTTCCAAAACTCTCCTCCCCACAGTTTTTCTTTCACTTCTGGATGCTTTTTGAATGCTTCTCGAGCTGTGATACTCTTTACCATCCTTATAATCTCACTGGCACTTTTGATCGGAACAGATTGAATCAAAAAATGAACGTGATCATTGTCTGTCCCAATTTCAAGAAAGTGAACCTCATATCGTTTCTCAATTTCCATGCATACATCTTTCAATGTTTGATCAACTGCTTTACTGAACACAACCCGGCGATATTTGGCCGGACAAACAAAATGATAAAACAGTACCGAAACATTATGCGATTTATGTATGTATTCGCTTTCGCTCATACACACAAAGATATTTCTTTTTCGCAGCAAGCTGCGGGGAACTAACCCCTAAAAGTGATTAGAATAATGACAATTCAAATGCTAGGCAAAAATAACCTGGATTATTTAGCTCCTGTCTTGTCCTTCAGAAGTCAGGAGCTGTAAAGTAATTTAACCAAACGATAGGAATTTCTAAATCTGGTTGAAGGTTAGTTATGTAAGTTGTAGTCATGACATTTTAAAATCCAACTGAATGAAAAAGGTACTCTTGTTTTTCATTTAAAACGCAAAGAGATTTTCATTAAATTTGTTCCATATGAAGGCAATTAAATTTTTTAGCATAATTCTTACATTTTTTATTCTGAGTAATGTTTCGTACGCCCAATCAATCGAGGTGACAATAAATAATTATAATTCCACTCATACATATTTAATGGTTATTGTGGTTTATGATTATACTGCCTCACCCACAAATATTTGGACTACAACAACACCAATACAATTATCCGCAGCCGTAACCTCGAATATTTCGATTTTCCCAGTTGCAAAGGATGTTGTAGCAGATATTTATCAAATAAAGATCTGGGTTGAAGACGTTACCACATCCGTTATCCGATCGGATCAAACAGGTTTATTAAATTCTGACGATTATTATGTGGGGAATATTCCACTAAGTGTAACATTTTAAAGGCGATGAGCAAATATTAACCGTTCATGACATGTATTAGAAATACAGGAGACAATTCTTGGGGAGGCGCGATAAGAAGTATGCTTTTCGCCTTTCTTGCCTTGTCTCCTGTATTTCTTTCTGCTCAGGGAGAATTCAATAAATGGTATTTCGGGGCTTGGGCCGCAATAGATTTTAATACAATTCCTCCCACAGGATTACCAGCCAGTACAATGAACACATTTCATGCATCAGTAAGTGTTTCAGATTCGATTGGAAACTTGCTTTTCTATTCTCAGGGGTTGAGTGTATATAACCGTAATCATCTAGTAATGCCTAATGGGAACGGATTATTTGGGGATCAACTTGTGCAAGGAGTCTTCACAGTCAGAAAACCAGGAGAAGACAATCTCTTTTATTTGTTCACTATTTATAATAATATTTTTCCAGTAAGCTATGGTCTTTTTTACTCTGTGATCGATATGAGCCTCAATGGCGGACTAGGAGATGTAGTCGTTGGATTTAAAAACATTCCGGTTAGCGGAGCTGAAGATGCACGATGCGGAATACATGGCACAAGTCATTTCAACAACCGCGATGCCTGGATCGTTGTGAGAAAAATAAGTTCCAATCAATATGCTTCTTACCGGATCACTGCATCGGGGATCAGTACCATACCGGTTTTGACTTCATGCTCTTTACCAAGCTGTGATTTTTATACTTGTGAGCATGAATTAATTAAAATTTCACAAGATGGAACCAGATATGTTTTTGTAAGTCACGATCCCGTTCAAAACATACATATTGCCGAATTGGGTATATTTAATTCTCAAACGGGCCAATTGACACCCTTGTTTCACTTTCGTCCTGTAAACGTTGTTCCTGAGAATCCTTTATATTTTGAATTTTCTCCCGATTCAAAACTACTATACACTGTTTCTTCGTTTACAACCGATAACAGGCTGATTTTTCAATATAATATGGCTTTTTCAGATTCTGCCCAGTTCATGCAAAGCCAAATTTTGATTGCCTCCCCTCATGTTGGACATGCATTGCAATTAGGCCCGGATGGAAAAATATATCAATGTGTCGGCGACATAGACTCCTTGAATGTCATCAACAATCCGAATGTTCAAGGCTCTGGTTGCAATTTTCAAACCAACGCGATAAGTCTTTCCAGTGGAACATTTAATCACTCAGGATTACCACAATTTCTTCAGAGGTATAAGGCCTACCTAAATTATACTGGCTCTGACTGTCAATTTGATTCGGTTCATTTTTCTGGAGACATTTGGCCTCCGGCAGATACCATCCGATGGAATTTTGGTGATCCGGGTTCCGGTGCCTATAATACATCATTTCTTGCATCTCCTTCTCATTTGTTCTCAAGCCCCGGTACCTATACTGTAGAACTTTACGTTCGGCACAATGACAATCGCACTGATACCATGTGGCGAACCATCACAATCTATCCAACTCCGGCACTAGCCCTGGGGCCAGATAAAACAATTTGCACCGGTAATACCACAACCTTCGATGCTGGCATCTGTATAGGATGTAGCTTTGAATGGAAGAACCTGGGATCAGGAATAGTTGTTGGCACTAACCAGACCTATACAACCGGAATTGCAGGTGCTTATCGTGTGATGGTTTCCAATGCGAATGGATGCACTGGATATGATACCGTCCAATTGATGACCACAACAACACCTGTGGTTACTAATAATCCCCCATTGATAAAAACTATCTGCACTGGTGAATTAACGAATATTATGTTAACTGGCAATGTACCTGAGGTTTTGTTTAACTGGACAGTTACTCTTACTTCTGGTAATATTTCAGGATTCCAGGCAGATTCCGGACTGCTTATAAACCAAACGCTGATAAATATCGGGGCAACTGTTGGGGTTGTCACCTATCACATTACACCAAAGATCGGAGATTGTGCCGGTACCCCAGTGGACTTTGCAGTTATAGTCAATGTGGGTAATCCTGTGGATGTTTCTATTACTCCCTCCATTAATAATAGTTGTGCAGGTACTATTGTAGCATATACTGCAACTCCGACTAATCCCGGCACCAATCCGACCTATCAGTGGAAGGTAAATACACTCAATGCAGGATTTAATTCTCCAATTTTTACCTATCTCCCCATCAATGGCGATATCGTTCAATGTGTATTGACTTCATCAAACACTCTTTGCACCTCCAACAACCCGGCCATCTCGAATTCCATTAATATGGTAGTCAATCCTATCCAACCAGTTAGTGTTACGGTTTCACCTTCTTCAAATCCGGTTTGTGCCGGAGCACAGGTAAGTTTCACTGCAATTCCTGTCAATGGCGGAATTACGCCTCAATACCAATGGAAGGTAAACGGAATTAATGCCGGAACGAACAATCCGATTTTCGCCTTTTCACCTGTGAATGGCGATGTGGTAATCTGTTCAATGTTATCCTCCGAAGCATGTACATCCGAAAATCCGTCGCAGTCAAACCCGGTTACCATGATGGTGAACGCCAATCTGCCGGCAGGAATCAACATTGTAGCGTCAGCCAATCCCTTCTGTCCTGGATCGGCTGTTACGTTTACTGCCACCCCGGTCAATGGTGGATCTAACCCATCCTATCAATGGAAAGTGAATGGAATAAATACGGGCACAAATTCATCCGGCTTTTCCTATGTTCCGGCCAACAACGACAGTGTACGTTGCGTTATTAACTCCAACCTAAGTTGCGTTACGGGAAACCCAGCCAGTTCGGCCAACATCATCATGATCGGGTCATTGGCTCCGAATGTAACCTTCCCGGCATGTTTCGATACCGTTACCACCGTCAATGCAAAACCCTTTAGGCTCAAAGGCGGTTTGCCCATTGGTGGAAATTATTCCGGACCTGGGGTTAATTCGTCAACCGCGATCTTTACCCCATCCGTTGCAGGAATCGGAGTGAAAACAATCAATTATTCCTACATCAATGTGCATGACTGCGGCGCCAGCAAGTCGAAGTCGATCGTGGTTCAACCCTATTCTTCAATTTCCTGTGGAAACAATTATGTGGATACCCGGGATAACAAAGTCTATCCGACCGTTCAGATTGGAACGCAGTGCTGGATGACTGTCAACCTGAATTACGGTTCAACTATTCCTTCTTCACAGGTTCAGTATGATAACTGCATTCCGGAAAAGTATTGCTATAACGACCTGGCCGGCAATTGCACCAAATATGGCGGGCTTTACCAGTGGGATGAGGTGATGAAATACGACGAAACGCCTGCAGGTCAGGGTTTGTGTCCACCAGGCTGGCATGTGCCGACAGAATCAGAGTGGACCACACTTTTCAATTACTACTTGGGCAATTCTTTAGCGGGCAAGCCTTTGCAGGACACGATAATTTCAGGATTTAAGGCCCGGACCAGCGGTGTGTTTTATTTAAATTCGAGTTGGAGTTTCAATGGTTTTGCCACCCTTTTCTGGTCATCCACACCATGGAGTGCCAAGAAAGGGATTTCGCATGGGATGAATGTCTATGATCACTCGGTATCCATGTATCCTTCAAGCAAGGCAAATGCTTTCCCAATCAGATGTTTATATGATTGACCTGGACAAACCATCCCATTTACCAGTCTCAGTCGATTAAATTTTACCACCCTTATACGTTGATTGTAATACTTCGGCTGTTTGAGTTTGCAAATGAAAGCAAACTCAAACGCTCAGTATGACTGCATCTAAACACGATTGCTTTCGCAATAAGCTTTGTTGCTTAAATGGGTCACAGTTCTTTTAGCAGGACAATGTAGGGCTGACAATTAAGGACAATTATTATTTGTATCATTTCAGTCAGGTTAAACCTGACTAATGTGATGTGAAACATAATTTATTTTCATCCATTTGTAAATCAGTTCAATTATTATTTGTATCATTGTAGTCAGGTTTAACCTGACTGTGTTACTATGAGACGTAAGAACATCTCTACGCAATCGAATGAGCTTCTATCCTATTTTTTCGGATTGAACCGAGTTTGCTTTGACTATGCCGAAGCTTTTAAGGTGTTTCCGCAAGCGAACGAGAGCGCAGTTAAGGAACTGCTCAGTGATATGACCAAAAGAGGCCTGTTGATGCGTCTGAAAGAAGGAGTTTATTACATGATTCCATATGATCAGGATGCTGAAACCTTCATGCCCGACTGGCACCTGGTCGCGGGGTACCTGACTGGTGATACCGGCCATTACATCGGGTATTATTCGGCATTGCAAATACATAGTCTGATCACACAACCGTCGTTGAAAGAGCAAATCGTTGTTTCAAGGCAAATCAGACCCTCATCAATCACAATCAGGAAAGTCACATTCCAGTTTATCTATCACAATGAGGACCATTTTTTCGGCGCCCGGAAAATGTGGATTGACAATTTTACCCAGGTTCAGTGTTCCGATCTGGAGAAAACTCTTATTGACTGCCTGTTCCGACCGGGATATGCAGGAGGTATTGTTGAAATTGCAAAAGCGCTTGAAGCATCTAAAAATAAATTGGATTTCAATAAGCTTCTTACCTACGCCACCCGGTTCAAATCGCAAGCAGTTATCAAGCGCCTGGGTTTTCTTCTTGAACTGTTTGAAATACAGACTTGTATCATAAAGGATTTACAAAGCAAAAAAACGGCATCTTATGTTCTGTTGGATCCCGGATTGCCTGGGACAGGTAAAATGAGAAGCCGATGGAGTATCAGGCAAAATGTAGAATCAGAGACCATTAAATCCGCTATTTTCACATGATACGTCCCGGAGAAATACAACGCATTGCCCGTGGTGCAGGGGAACGCGACCAGCAGATCGAAAAAGATTACGTTCTTTCATGGATTTTGAATGGAATTGCGCATCATGACCAGCTTTCCGGTGTCATGGCATTCAAGGGTGGAACCGTCCTGAAGAAATTCTATTTTGAAGATTACAGGTTTTCTGAGGACCTAGATTTTACATTGCTTGACGACCAGGTGAGTAACGATCAGATATTTTCATGGTTTAGGGAGACCTTTGAATATATCAGGAATGAAGCCAATATCCCGCTTGAAATCATTGACAACAATGAACACGAGGATGGAGGCATCAACTTTTATATCGGGTATATTGGCCCGTTAGGAGGTCTTGGCAGCAATAAAAAAGTGAAGGTAGATATTTCGAAAAGCGAAAAACTGGAATTTAAGCCTGTCAAAAAATCTGCTTTTCCCGGATATTCGGACATAGAACCTCACGATCTTACGTGTTATCAATTAGAAGAAGTACTCGTTGAGAAATTGCGATCAGTGATGCAGCGTATGCAGGCACGAGATTTCTATGACATCTGGTATCTCCTCGAAGAGAATGGCATGGCCGTTGATTTCCTGATCAATGAATTCTCGAATAAGTGCACCAGCAAAGGGTTGTCTGCTGATGATTTTCATTCAAAACTGGAAGAGCGGATGCCGCAATATAAGAGCCGCTGGAAGACGACCCTCAGTGAACAAATACATGATCTGCCCGATTTTGAACAAGTGGAACGTGAAGTGACACGGCATTTGAAAAAATTGCAAAGAATGTAAGGCTGATTACCACACATAAAACATCCACCATCTTCCGAAGCAAGAATACCCCATAAAGTATAATAGAAACCCGGTTTGCCATAGAATTTTTGCCAGGATTATGATAAAGTCGAATCAACTTTATTCAAGAAGAACCAGGAGTCTTGATTCATAAATAGAGTAGCATAACCGAAAATCGTTGTTCCGCCAATATAAATCTGACTTGTAGTTATGGAAATCGATCTTATAAAATCCAAGGCATAACTGGCAATAATATTGATATAGGTCACTTTAAATATTATCGTCAGACAGTTCAAAAATATTTGAAGCGCCATCCCACCAGCCAGATTGTCCATATTCAAAACGCTGGTTAGTCTAGGTTTGGGCTGACATGCCGACGCAGATGAAAATTGAAGCGAAAAGAAAAAGGTATTTGATCATCACGTATTATAATAAAAGGATTCTTGTGCTAACTTTGTTATCTCAAGAATCCTGATTGTTATCCTATTTCACGACAATAAATCTGATCTGGCGCATTGTATCGGCTTGTCATTCTGAATAATACTGCACAAATAACCACCTGCCGGCAAATTGGTATCCGGAACAACCAGGTAATCGTTGGAGTTTTCTATTGGAATTTGTTGCAGGGTTTTCCAATTAGTTTCTTTGTGTGGATAGAATTTGAGGGATGGCTTAAGACAAGGTTTATAAAAGTCGCCTGACAAAGATAGCGTCTGGCAGGTTATAAAGCATAATATACTTAAAAGGTTGTTTACAAGGGGTAAAATGGTTTAAATGGTTGTAAACAAAAAACCAGCAATGATGCTGGTTTCGGTGTGATCATCCTGATACTCAAAGGGTATTTTGTGATCCCGGCGCGACTCGAACGCGCGACCCACAGCTTAGAAGGCTGTTGCTCTATCCAACTGAGCTACGGGACCCCAATTAGTCTGCAAAAGTAACAAATATTAAGTTTTTAACAAATGATCCGGCCTTTCGCCGGAAATCTTAATTTTGTAAAACACTTTTACAGCTTTAAATTCATACCTATGCGGATATTACACGACAATGTTATCGGTCTTGTTATAGACTTTCAGGAACGGCTTTACCCCTTGATCTGGGAACATGAGAAACTGACCAGGAATGTTCCTGTGTTGCTTGAAGGATT
>Ga0074195_1002809_pt1 | contig 18054 bp, 17 predicted proteins | sample EPASupsiteHSE623_FD_64525 | JGI IMG/M metagenome (GOLD analysis project Ga0074195, IMG submission 64525) | Bioremediated contaminated groundwater from EPA Superfund site, New Mexico - Sample HSE6-23 | ecosystem: Environmental > Aquatic > Deep subsurface > Groundwater > Contaminated ...
TACTCGAACAGGGTATGGACCGCGAGACCGTTCTTCGCATGCTCGGATTGCCGCCCGAGACCCTGCCGTAGTCGTACTGTCAGGGAGTTGGGCAAGGTCCTTCGTCCACTCCATGACGATTTCCGACAACATGGAGTCTACCGATTGCCTGACAGAGGGGGCCGGCAGCCAGGGGCATGTCCCGCAGGGAACCGCACCTCGAAATCAAGCCAGACAGCCCTCTTCACGTCCACCGGCCCCGTGCCACGCTCACCGGACACCCACCATTACGAACACGAAACACTATCACGCGCGAGCCCGTTCACGTCCACGACCGGCCGGGGGTGAACGTGATCGTGATCAGCGCGAGTGAAAGAACAGTCCGGTTCTGTGAAAGTGAAAGAATCCGCCAAGCTGAGAGCTCTCAGGACCGGAGGTTTGTCACCCGTCCGTCATTCACCCACCCCCAACTCAAGGCTGGATTCCGTCGGACAGAAAGCAGTATCATATCTCGTCAACCAGGCGCTCGCGGGATGGTCGGGCCGCTGGCCGCGGCCTCGTAGCCTCGCGAAAAATCCGCCCTGGATCCGGGTCTCGTGATGGTCAAGCGCTCCATGGACCTCGTCGTCGCCACGGTCGGACTGATCGTGCTGAGCCCGCTGATAGCCACGGTCGCCTTGATCGTGAGGGTCAAGCTGGGCTCCCCGGTTCTGTTCACCCAGACCCGCCCTGGACTTCACGGCACGCCTTTCCGGATGTACAAGTTCAGGACCATGACCGATGAGCGGGATGCCCAAGGCCGCCTACTGCCCGACGGCCAGCGTCTCACGAGATGGGGCCGGTTTCTTCGGTCCACGTCCATAGACGAGCTTCCGGAACTGATCAACGTGCTCAGGGGCGACATGAGCCTGGTAGGGCCCCGGCCGCTGCTGATGCGTTACCTGGATCGCTACACCCCGGAACAGGCCAGGAGGCACGAGGTGAGGCCCGGCATCACCGGGTGGGCCCAGGTCAACGGGCGCAACACCCTTTCGTGGGAAGAGAAGTTCGCCGCCGATGTCTGGTACGTGGACCATCGGTCGATCTGGCTCGACCTCAAGATCCTGTTGATGACGGTCGTGCAGGTGATCCGGAGAGACGGCATCAGCGCCGGAGGCCACGCCACGATGCCCGAGTTTCTGGGGACCGGGAGGCGAGAGCTTTGATCCGGCTGCTGTTTTCGTCCGCCGGCCGCAGGGTGGGGTTGGTCAACGCGCTCCAAAGCGTGAGCGATCGGCCTGAGACAATTGTTGAGGATGACTCGTGACTGCAGAACCTCGGATCTTCCTCTCGCCACCGCATATGGGCGGGGACGAGCTCGAACTGGTGAAAGAAGCGTTCGCATCGAACTACGTGGCCCCTCTGGGCCCGCAGGTGGATGCCTTTGAACGTGAGTTCAGCGACTACACCGGCATAAGCCACTGCGTGGCGCTTGCCAGCGGCACGGCCGCCACGCACCTGGCTTTGTGGCACATGGGGGTAAAGCCCGGCGACGAGGTGATGGTCTCGACGCTGACCTTCATCGCCAGCGTCACGCCCGCGATCTTTCTGGGGGCTTCGCCGGTATTCATCGACTGTGATCGAGAAACGTGGACCATGGACCCGGCGCTCCTGGAACAGGCTCTGGAACGGGCGCACGGAGAAGGCCGACTTCCCAAGGCCGTCATCCCCACCGATCTCTACGGACAGTGTGCCGACCACGACCGGATTCGGGCCGTGTGCGAACGGTACGGAGTGCCGGTGGTGGTGGACGCGGCCGAGGCCATGGGCGCGAAGTACCGGGGCCGGCACGCCGGGAACGGTGCGTATGCGGGCGTGTTTTCGTTCAACGGCAACAAGATCATGACGACCTCCGGTGGAGGCATGCTCGCGTCGGAAGACAAGACGCTGATCGAACACGCTCGGTTCCTGTCCCAGCAGGCGCGCGAGCGTGAGTTCTGCCACTACGAGCACAGAGAGATCGGCCACAACTACCGCATGAGCAACATCCTGGCAGCCATCGGCCGAGGACAGCTACGAGTGCTCGATGGGCGGGTGGTGCGGAGGAGGGCGATCTTCGACTACTATCGGGCCGCTCTTGGGGACGTGCCCGGGATCGAGTTCATGCCGGAGGCGGAGTACGGGCGCTGCAACCGGTGGTTGACCGTGATCGTGATCGACCCCAAAGCCTTTGGCTCGGATCGGGAAACGGTGAGGCTGGCTCTGGAGAAGCAGAACATCGAATCGCGGCCCGTGTGGAAACCGATGCATCTTCAGCCGGTCTTTGAAAGGCCATGTCCCGAAGGGTCGGGAACGAAACGCGCGCGCGAGCCGCGGAAGAGACAGTACGAAACCAGGGTGATCGGGGGCTCTGTGAGCGAGGATCTGTTCGCGCGGGGGCTGTGTCTCCCGTCGGGAACCGCCTTGACCAACCGGGATCTCGATCGGGTCATCGAGGTGGTGCGCGGGTGTCGGCGGGGGCTCTGATGCAGCCAACGTCTCACTCTGCTGACAGATGGCCAGATCATGGCCAGGTCTGCCGCAGCACTCTCCTGTCCAAGACTGATTCTTTCCACAGTTCGAGACTGACGACATCAGTCAGCACAGCAAAACAGTATCACGGAGTAGAACGTGCGTCTGCACTCGCACCTACTAGCGTTGAAGCGCATGGTCTTGCCCAAAAGCGCGTGATAGGGCTGCAATGATGACCCGGACAGACACCGAGAGATCTCATGATCAGGACGAGGCAAGACAGAGAGCCCGCGAGGAGATAAAGACGGCGGCAAGCCGTGGGGATGGTCGAGGCGTCCTCGCGGCGGTACGCAGACTCGTTTCGTTTGCTCCGAAGCCAGCGGATATCGCCTTTGCCGCCGGCAAGCTGAAGGCCGTCATCGCGGCAACCGGAGCTGCGGCGATTGGCCTCAAGGCCCAGAAGACGTTTTGTGTCCGCTCGGTCACACTAGAGCCCCTTGTCCCCTATCTCCAGGTGCATGGCGCATGCGGAGGTCTTTGGCTGGAATTCGAGCTCGGAGGGTACGGCTCGTTCGCGGAGGAGATGATGAGCCCCGACGGCGCCATGCTCCGGTCCAGCCCTGAACTGGTCCTTTTCGTGGTGGACACCGACGATCTGGCCGGGGACCTTCGTGATGCCTGCTCGTCGGGCCATGGTGCGGAGATCGAACGGGTAGTGGAGGCGGCGGCCAAGAACGCTTCGGCCCTGATAACCGCGTTACGACGGCAAAGCGCGGCGAAGCTCCTCGTCCAAGGGTTGAGGGTCCCCGCCTTCCCGATCCTCGGTGCTGTCGCTGACGCCAATCTCCCCCTGGGCGAAACCGAGGCCATTCATCGCATCAACCAGTCGCTTGCTGCAATCTGCCGGGAGCTACAGGACGCAGTGTTCTTCGACGAGGACGCGGTTGCCGCTCGGGTGGGCCGGGCTAAGTGGCGCGACGATCGCCTGTTTCGGTCCAATCGGCTGGCCGTTGCTGCGCAATTCTTCGACGAGTACGCCAGGGCGATGATCGCCTGCGTTCGCCCTCTGTACTTTGCCTCACGCAAGGTCCTCTGCACAGACCTCGACAACACTCTGTGGGGTGGAATCGTCGGCGAGGACGGTCCGGATGGGATCGCGACGGGAAACACGTATCCAGGGTGCTGCTACCTCGAGTATCAACGAATGCTCCGCCAGCTCTCCAAGCGCGGTGTGCTCATCACAATCGCCTCCAAGAACAACCTGGCGGACGTCAAGTCAGCCTTCGAGCGTCGACGGCGAGACCTCGCCGTCTCTCTGGAGGATTTCGTCGCGGTGGAGGTCAGCTGGGAGAGCAAGGCCCAGGCTCTTCGTCGGATGGCGACGAAGCTGAACGTAGGTATCGACAGTTTCGTCTTCGTCGACGACTCAGAGGTGGAGTGTGCGGAGATGCGTCAGCTACTCCCCGAGGTCCTGGTCGTCCAGGCTCCGGCCGACGAGCCATGGCGGCTCGTCGAATGCATAACAGCTCTCGACGCCTTCGACCAAGTCATTGTGACCGACGACGATCGAGGCCGGGTGAATGCTTACCGCGCCGAGAACGAGCGTGCCGTGCTAGAGGCAAGCGCCCTTTCTCGCGAGGAATTCCTGGGGTCGCTGGGAATCGTCTGCACGGTGCTCCCCGCTCTCGAGGCGCCCCTTGCTCGCACAGCTCAGTTGCTTGGGAAGACCAACCAGTTCAACCTCACCACCCGTCGGCATTCGGAGAGAGAGATCGAAAGACTTGCGATATCGCCAGGCGCGCAGGCGTGGGCTATACGGGTGCGTGACCGTTTCGGAGACGCCGGGGTCGTCGGCGTAGCACTCGCCACCTTGGAAGAAAGACGCTGCCTGATAGACAGCTTTCTGCTTTCCTGCCGGGTCATCGGTCGAGGCGTCGAATCGGCGCTGCTCTGGCACGTCGCTCAGAACGCGAAACGCGTGGGGGCAACGAGACTCGTCGGCGAGTACCTTCCCACCCCCAAGAATCTGCCCTGCGCCGACATGTATCCACGGCACGGGTTCACGGAGGCGGGCCCCTCTCCGGAGGGCGGGCGTCTTTTCGCGCTCGAGCTCACCGATGCCCCCCTTCAGCTCCCCCCCTGGATAACCTTCGAGGAGGCTCCCAGCACGAGATGACCGCAAACCTCAAGCTCCTGGATCACGTCGGATTTGCCACCTCGGATCTTGAGGCCACGCGGACGTTCTTCTCGGAGACCCTCGGGGCGAGCGTAACAGAGCCGATCACTGATACGGTCCAGAAGGTACGCATCTGCTTTGCCCGATTCACGGGTGGAACGGTCGAACTCGTAGCGCCTGCCGGAGAGAACTCACCGATCGATCAGGCGCTCAAGAAAGGCGGGGGCTGCTATCACCTCTGCTTCGCCACCGACGACATCGAGGCGACGGTCGAGAGATTGCGGAAGGACGGTTGCCTTCCACTCAACGAGCCTGTGCCCGCACCCGCCCTTTCGGGACGCCGAATCTGCTTCCTGTTCAGCAGGGAAGCCCGTCTCATCGAACTCGTCGAGGCAATCCACGACGAGGCTAAGTAAAGAGCCCGTCCAAGACTGTTCAGCCGGGCGGCAGACGATCCCGGAGAACACTCAGGATATCGCCCACACCCCGAATCGTGCCCACCTCTTTCGGGGTGAAACGCACCCCGAACTCGACCTCGGTCGCGAGGACGATATTGACCGTGGCTACCGAATCCCAGTCCGGGTGAGCCCCCATCGAGTACTCCTCGGCAATCTCCAAAGCGTCATCGCCGAACACGTCACGGAAGATGTTCTGCAAACGATTCAGCATGTTCATATCGCACCCGAGTCTGTGCGGGCTCTAGTGAATGGTGAGGCCACCGTCGATGACCAGTGCGGCGCCGGTCATCCACCGTGCATCATCCGACAGCAAGAAAGCGAGAGCGCCCGCGATGTCTTCCGGTTGCCCCAAGCCCAGGAGGTGAGCTTGCTCGATGGCCAGCACCTGATCCTGTGGGAGTTTGGAGAGATAGGCCTCGCTCTGCGGGGTGCGTACCACACCAGGTACGACCACATTCACCCTGATCTTCCGTCGAGCAAGCTCGACAGCGAGAGCTCTCGCAGCGGAGAGGAGCGCACCCTTGGCCGCGGCGTATGCGACGGTGGCCGCTTCGCCCTTGAGTGCGGCCGCCGAGGAGATCAAGGCAACGGCACAGCCCGCCTTGCTCGCCAATCGCTTGCACACCAGCCCACGGATGATGGCGATGCTCGAACCCACGTGCGAGGCCAGCATCTCCTGCAGCGACCTGGCGTCGGTCACCTGGAGAGGTCGCAACCAGTGGATCCCGGCTGCGTGCACCAGACCGTGTACCGAACCGACCACATCGACCAGCGATTGAGCAAGGCTCAGCGTCGCGTCTTCATCGGTGAGGTCGCAGACGCGCGAGAGGTGTGGCCCAGCGCCGAGGCTTCCGAGCGTCTGTTCGAGGCCTTCGGCATTTTTGTCCACAATCACGACCCGCGCACCTTCCTCAGCAAACCGCTTGGCCGTCGCACGGCCGATGCCCGAGGAGGCGCCCGTCACAAGGAGGGTCTTTCCGTCGAACCGTCTCATGGCAAGATCTCCTCTTCCGGCTCGACAGGGCCCACGACCGCAGGGGGGAGCTCCTCGGGCCATTCGTGCAGCGCCACACCCCAGGAAAGGCCGACCCCAAAGGCAACAAGCAGAGTCTTCGATCGCGGTCTGACCCTGCCCTGACGCCAAGCTTCGGCCAGGGTGAGTGGAAGAGACGGCCCGCTCACGTTACCGACAGTCTCCATGAAGTAGAACTGCTTCTCCTCCGGTACTCCGACGGTACGGTAGATCTGGTTGACCATGGTCTTGTTCGCCTGATGCAGGACCACCAGATCCAGGTCCTCCATGCCCACGTTGAACTGAGCCAAGGCCTGATTGATCACTTCAGGAATTTTGTGGATCGAAAAGTGGAAGATCGCCGGTCCGTTCATGTACAGGTGTTCTTGGCTGCGAACGATGCCCGACTCGTCCGCCACCGGCAGGGAGGACTCGGCGGTTCGAGGTTTGCGCATTCCGGAAGCTGGGATGATGAGGTGCTCGTATCCGATGCCGTCAGTACCGAGAAGAAAACCGCGGAAGCCGCTCGTCTCTGGGCACGCCTCCACCAAGCTGACCACGGCAGCATCGCCGTGCAGGGGGATGAGCGATCGGTCCTCGGGATGGATCACCTTGGTCAGGGTCTCCGCGTTGATGACCAAGGCCTTCTTCGCCACCCCGGTCGAGATCAGGCCGTGGGCAATGGACAGACTGTACGGGTAGGCCGTACAGCCCAGGTTCACGTCGAACGCGGCGCATCGGTCTGATAGACCCAGGCGACCGTGCAGCACGCAAGCGGTCGCCGGAATCTGGTAATCCGGAGTCTGCGAGGCAAAAATAACAAGATCGATCTCCGCCAAGTCGATCTTGCGGTCCTCGACCAGACGTCGTGTTGCCCAATAAGCGAGATCTGCTGCGGTCTGCCCGGGTGCGGCAATCCGACGTTCCTTGATCCCGGCCATCTTGACGATGGACCGGACCTGTCGCTGGCCGAAGCGCTCCTCCAGCTCTTCGTTCGTGAGGCGCAAACGAGGCACACAGTAGTGAATTGCGGAAATCCTCGAGTTGGTCACGATGGCCTCGCAGTCTCCTTGTGCCTGCCTCAGTCAGAGAGTTCCACGCCTTGCTTACGCGCGAGCTCTTCGATGTCGCCATAGCTCTGCAGCTTCGCTATGTCCATCGGAGCGAGTCGTACTCCGGCCTTCTCATCGAGTTCGACCATCAGGCTCAGAACAGTGACCGAGTCGTAGTTCTCGAATTCGCCCAGCACAGCTTCGGGCGCGAGCAGGTCCGGGTCAATCTCGAGCACGTCAGCCACGATACGGCGTAGGTCCTGTCTTTTCACTCGCATACTCTCCGCTGCCAACAGGTCTCCAAGAACCACCTGCAGAACACGGGTCTGTCCGAGCTCACTTCGTGCCGGATCGTCTGCGCGCAATGATCCGGGCAGGGTTACCTACCGCGGTCACGTGGTCATCGATATCCCGCATGGCAAACGAACAAGCGCCGAGGGTGGAAAAGGCCCCCAAAGTCACGCCTGGAGCCAGAACGGCATTGGAGGCGAGCATGGAGCCCTCCTTCAGGCGACACGCACCGGAGACACGCCCACCGGGCGATACCTGGACGAAGTCCTCGAGCACGGAGTTGTGGCCGATGCTGCAGGCGTGGTTGATGATCACATGCGAGCCGATCCGAGCCTCAGGAGACAGGATGGAGCCAGCACCCACGTACGAGCCACCACCGACCGTCACCCCTTCGGCCACCACCACCGTGGGATCGATGATCGTCACAGGCACCCAACCCAAGGCAAGCGCACGACCGACAACCTTCTTGCGGTCGGCGTTGCGGCCGACAGCGCAAACGAAAGCCGGCTTCGGTGACAGCTCTCGGTCCACCTCTTCCAGGGCACCAAGAACCGGGTACCCATAGACCGTGCGACCCCTCTTGGTTGGGTCGTCATCGCAGTAGCCCACGATGTCGTACATCGGGTGGATGCAGTTGAAGCACTTAGCGGCCCAGATCACTTCCTGTCCGAATCCGCCAGCGCCGATCACCATCAGCTTCAGTCTGGTCGTCATCACGGTCACCTTTCGACAGGACGTGGCGCAAGCGATGCAGTTGGCGCCAAGTATACCCAAGCGCGGAGCACCCGTCCAGAATACAATTGGGGCGAATCAACTTCGCGACTGTCGGCAGCGGCCGTGGCAGGCAGCGATAGCGGGACACACACCAGAGCGGTTGTCAGCCGGCGTTTCTTCCCAGTCGTCCTGAGGTAGACTCGAGACAATTCACGAAATCATCAGCCAACCGCTTTCGGTCGAAGACGGTACGCCCGAGAGCCTGAGCCCTTGCACCCATGGCCGTGAGCCTTTCCTTGCTGCCTGCCGCGTTCACAAGGGCGTCGGCAAACTCGGTCGGGTCATCCGGGTGTATTGCGTATCCGCAGTCAGCCTGCGAAATCAACTCTGCAAGCCAACCCGGATAGTTGTTGAGAACCGGAAGGCCAACGGCCAGATAGTCAAAGAACTTGTTTGGAGACGTCCCGTAGTAGAAGGCCGGCACGTTGGCAAGAATCATGAGTCCGATGTCGGCGGCCTTCAGGTATTGGACGAGCTGCTTCTTGGGGACGGGGTCCAGAAACAGGCAGTTGGTCAACGCTTTCGTCTCGGCCTCCCTGCGCAGTTCAGGCTTCAATCGTCCGTCCCCGATGAGCACCAGCTTGATGTCATCGCGCCCCCGGCGTTTGAGCTCTTCCGCGACCTTGATGACGGCGTTTAGACCATTGGCGATGCCGTGGGCACCGGTGAACACAGCCATCAAATCGGTTTCACGGACACCATCCGGCCTCCTCGGCTCAATCTCGCCAGAAGAAAACAGGTCGAGATCGCAACCGTTGGGGATCATGGCAACGGGCTGGCCTTCCCACGAACGCCTCTTGATACCATCGACAATCCCAGGGGAAAGACCGATGCAAGCGTGGGCGGAGCGATAGGAAAGCCATTCCAGCGCAGACATCAACCAGAGAACGATCGGATTCGTTATCACGCCCATGGCCTTGGGGAGTTCGGGCCACAGATCGCGAACTTCGAAGACAAAGCGTCGTCCGCGCAGCCAACGGGCAAGGATGCCTGGAAGTGCGGCGGTCAGAGGCGTGCTGGTTGCAAAAATCAGGTCGCAGGGTTCACGCAATGCAATGGCTGTGCTCCGGACCGCGAATTTCAGGAACGTCCAGCTGCGCCTCAAAAACCCATCATAGTTGGAATAGCTGAGCTCAAGCTCCAGAACATTGATGCCGTCAACCCTCCCCAGCCGTCTGCCGTGTTCGAACGGGCCGACCAGGCCGCTGCCCCCCCCGTGGTATGTCCCACAGACCAGCAAGACCTCGTGGCCAGCATCAACCAAGGCCCGCGCCATTTCATAGGCGCGCGTGCCCGCGGAACCCGCTGGGGTAGAAAAATGCTGACAGAAATATAAAATTCTCACTAGAGAAGGAATCTAGGGCCGGGAGAGAAGACCTGCGTCTCTCTCGGACGTATGAGCTCAACTTCTATTGGCGAAGAGGAAAGACGTTCGCACCACGCCAGGAGTCGCACACCTGACCTTCAGGACCGGCACCACCTGCCGTTTGAAGTAGTATCGCGACTCCGGCAATTCTATCAGCGACAGAGTCACCCCGCTATCAGATTCAACCATCACTTTCATCTCTTCACAGGCCAAGACCCTATCGGCCAACCTCCAATCCGATGGGGACATGTGCCAGAGGATAACGGCCTCATTCTCGAAACCAGAAAGGTAGTCAACGACGCTCCAGCCGTCTGGTGACGAGCGCACCTCACGGCGATGGCGAGCACCCCGGTAATCGTTATACCCACTACGGACAAACAGTTCCTTGTCATCCCACTCGACCTCATCAGCGCTGAGCCAGGCCCCGAAGAGAAAACGGCCAAGCTTGGGCATCTGGTCCCGTCCGTCGAAGCATGCCGTGCTGTGGCTTGCGGTACCGGGGAAGTACTCGAGGATCGCCGCATCCGCATTGTAGCTGTACGAGCCCGCGTCTCTGACCCAGTTGACCCCTTGGTGCCACAAATCGAGATGGAGGGCATCGGCGTGGCTGGGGCGAAACCGATACACCGGAAGACGCAACATGGCAAAGCCGGAGCCGGTTCTCAAGCAGGCGTACCCCCCTTCCTCCATCAGGGCGGATGCCGGGTCACCCAGCGGCGGAAGCCCCAGGAGGTCGTGATCGAAAAGATCCAGCAAGGGATGTCGAACCGAGCCCGGCCATGCGGACCGCTCAAGGAAGACGGAGGCCCCCAGTTGCACGCTCGGCCGGAAATCCCGGTAGGGTGAGCCCGCAAGGTTGAACAGATAGGAACCGTCGTTGGCGCCCAGGTTGGGCGCATCCCCGGTCCGCGTGTCGATCATCCTGTGAAGCCAGGTCGCCGCCAAGCCGGCGCGCTTATACCAGGAGGGGCTGAACTCGCGTGTCTTGAGTCGCGAGCGGAACAGCTCGACAAACGAGAGAAGATCGAGCACGAGCCTGTGATAGGTCACCGAATGCTGGGAGAAGCTGCCATCGGAGAGAATGAGCCTCTCGACCCGGTTCTCCAGCCAGCAGCGACCTTGTTGCGCCCACTGTTTGCCATGCTCTTGCTGGCTCTCATCGCCGTACAGGACAAGGTAATGACCGGAAACGAACAGGGCGGCCGCCTCGCTGACGCCGTGGTTGTTGTCCTGGGCCATGGCATAGCGCACGGTCGCGGCAATTCTGTGCAGATGAGTCTCCAGAAGGCGAAGGAGTCCCGGCATCGGAGGCCTTGCGAGACTGTCGATGGTCAGCGCCGCGGCCACCAGGTTGAGGCAGCGAAAAGAGGCCTCCTGCCCGCACTTCCAGTTGACGCCAAGATTGGCCGGATTGCGAGCGACCCAGTCCCTCAACCACATCTCGAGCACCGCAAGGGCCGATTCGTCCCCTCCACGATGGGCCCAGGCCATGCGCGGTACCCAGTCAAAACGCGAGGCTTCCCAGACAGCCTTGATATCGCCAAGGCCGGGCGTGAAGTCCGAGATCTCGCTCCAGTGACGGTCGGAGTCCGGACAGCGAACCCCATTGAACGGGTTGACGAACCAATCGGGCGGGGAAGAAACCGACAAATCGTGGTGCGAGAAATAGCGGAGGGTGGAAGAGCCGCTGGCCTCTGCAACGGACTCCGAAAAAAAAGGACCGCGCAAGGGGGTGCCAATGGGGAGGCGGGATCGATAGTAGCCGAAGCGTCGGGCCAGCCGGTACAGGGCCACGGTCACGACGTTTCCAAGGCCAAGTCGAAGACAAGTGGCGAAAATGTGTCGGAATCTACGCATTGGCGTGCAACAGAAAGCTGAACTCGGTGAAGCCTCGTGCCTACACCTGGTCATGCAGCTGCGCTGCCACCTCGATGGAGACCCGGGCAACCTCCGTCAGTTCGTCGAAGGCTATCGGCGCTGCCGCCCCGTTTGCAACGGTGTCCAAAAACGCGGCGACACAAGCCTCTTGGCCCTTGTCCTGCCACATCAGGCTCATCTTGGTGAAGTTCTTCCAGCCGTACCCGTGCAGCTTTCGAAAGTTGTCGAGCTGCAACACGCCGTCCCCTGCAAACACCTCTATACGTTCCTTGGGAAAGGCCTTACCGCCATTGGCCAGATAGTGAATCGTTCCGAACGAGCCGTCCGCAAAACCGAGGGTAATGACCGCCTTGTCCTCTGTCACCGGAACGGCCGGATGATCGCCCATCCGTCGAGCCTGGACCGATACGATCCTGGAGCCCGCGAGAAAGCGCAACAGATCGATGTAGTGGCATGCCTCTCCGATGATACGGCCGCCCCCGATCTCACCGTTCTGAACCCAGGTGTCAGCCGGGATGGCCCCAGCATTCATGGTCATGATGAAGGCCTTGGGTTGCTTCACGGGTTCGAGCAACTGTTTCAGCCTCACGATGTGCGGGGCAAAACGGCGGTTGAACCCGACCATCAGATGAGCGGTGGCGAGTGAAGAGTATAGCTGCTGGATCTCCTCGAGTTCCTTCAACGTCAGACACAGGGGTTTTTCCACGAAGACACGCTTGCCCGCCTTCAAGGCCTCGATCACAAAGTGGGCGTGGTTGTTGTGGCGCGTCGCGATGACAACGGTGTTGATTGCCTGATTGCCCAGTATGGTCGTGACGTCCGTCGAGGCCAAGTGGAAGCCGTTTCTCTTGCCATGATGCGTGGCGGTCACCCCGCCTTTGGAAACGATGGTGTGAAGCTGGGCCCCGGCCTTGGCAAAGGCCGGAATCAGAACGCGGGAGGCGTAGTTCCCGGCACCGATGAATCCGCAGACCGGTTTGCCCGGGACGAAGGTCCTCTTGCTGTTCAAGGTAACCTGACGAGGTGTCAGGCCCTGGTCATTACCCAGGTACTGCAGGACAATACCCAAGGCCTGTTTGTCGTCCCGCAAGGTCTGATACGCATCGACAGCCTCATCAAAGGCGAAGCGGTGGGTGATGAGAGGCTGCACGTCGAGTCGGCCCTCGGCCATCATGTCAAGCACTGCCTCAAAGTTCCGCTGCTCTGTCCAGCGCACGAAGCCGAAGGGGTAGTCCCGCCCCTTTTCCTCGTACTCCTTGTCATAACGTCCCGGGCCATAGGAGCAAGAGACCTGAAAGCTGAGCTCCTTCTCGTAGAAGTCGGCGCGGTTCAGCTCGAGACCTGTCACGCCGATCAGAACGATGCGGCCACGTTTGCGGCACATGTGGGCTGCCTGGCTGACCGGATCGGAAGACTTGGTCGAGGCCGCGATCAGAACGCCGTCGACTCCCCGTCCGCGGGAAAAAGCCATGCCCGCTTCCACGGGGTCCTCTCCTCGAGAAAGGGAGACCGTTTCGGCCCCGAACTGCCGGGCCAGCTTCAGCTTCGACTCGTCGAAATCTATGCCCAGGACCCGGCACCCATGGGCGCGCAAGAGTTGAACGGTCACGAGCCCAACGAGACCAAGCCCGGTGACGACGAAGCTTTCGCCCAGAGTCGGCGCGGCCAGACGAATGCCCTCCAGACCTATGGATGCGAGGACCACGAAAGAGGCGGCCTCGAAGCCGACCTTCTCGGGGATCCGGGCGCACAGATTCCTGGATACGCAGACCATCTCCGCATGCGAACCGTTGGAGACGACTCGATCGCCGATCTTCAGGCCCTGGACCGACGAACCCACGCCGCACACGATCCCGGCGTTGCAGTAGCCCAGCGGGAGAGGCTGGTCCAGCTTGCTCCGAACAGCGTCGATTGTCGCGGCCAAACCGTCGGTCTTGACCTTCTCCAGCACCATCCTCACCTTCTCGGGCTGCTGGAGCGCCTTCGAGATCAGGCTGGCCTTACCGAACTCGACCAGCATGCGTTCCGTGCCAATGGAGATCAGGCTGGCCACAGATTGGATCAAGACCTCTGTACTGCCGCAAATCGGAGAGGGGATGTCGACGAGACGAGTTTCGCCGGAAGAAAGGTCTTGGAGGATCTGTTTCATGTTTGTGAGCGCTTCCCGCCGTCCATCGTCCCTATCTCTCGTATCGAGAAACAATCTTAAAACGAGCGCTCAGGCAATACCAGCGACAAGTCGTCTCTTATCCTCCCTGGAGGGATAATTGATCAGGACGGCCCTGTACTTTCCCTTGAAGACGAACAAGCTGCCAGCCGCGGCACCTATGATCTGTTCTCGGGAAATGAGCCGACCCAGGTCATCCAGAGAACCGGCGCCCCCCAAGGCCGTCACCGGAATGTTGACTTGAGATCTCACATTGTGAATGAGTTCGAGATCGTACCCGGTCATCATTCCATCTTTGTCGATCGAGTTTACCACGACCTCCCCGGCTCCGTGATCCTCGGCAACCTTGGCCAAGTCGAATGGCGATATTCCGCGATTCTTCCGGCCATTGTGCGTGTAGCAGTCGTAGCCCCCACCCCAGAACTTCTTCTTCGCATCGATCACGACAACGACGCTTTGCCGACCAACCTGACCAGACAGACCTTTCATCAACTCCGGGCTATCCACGGCGGCAGAGCCGAACGCGACTTTTTCCACCCCCAAACCAAGGATCTTGATGGCCTGCGCGATCGTCTTGATGCCACCACCGTAGCAAAGAGGCATGCGACACTCCGAAGCCAAATTCTCGATCATCCGGTAATCGGGCTCCCGCCCCTCGACCGTCGCGTCGATATCGAGGACCGCAAGCTCATCAGCCTCCTGCTCATTGAAGATCCTCACAGCGTTGATCGGGTCACCGACGTATTTGGACTCCTTGAACTGGACGGTCTTGACAAGACCTTTCTTGCTCACCAGAAGGACGGGGATGATCCTCGGAATCAGCATATTCAAACCGATGCGAAGTTCTTGAGAAGCTCAATGCCATCGCGATGGCTCTTCTCCGGATGGCACTGAACACCGTAGATGTTTTCGCGGCCGATCACGCAACTGAACTTGAGAATGTACTCCGAACTCGCCAGAGACCAACGACTGTCCGCACATTCGTAGTAGTACGAATGAAGAAAGTAGAATCGAGCACCCGCATCGAGTCCAGACAGGAGAGCGGCCTCTCTGTCCACGATGACGTTGTTCCAGCCCATATGCGGTAACGGGTACTTTCGAGAGGCGCCACCATCGTGAACGGGGAACCTCCTCACCCTTCCGGGGATCCACCCCAGCCCCTTCCCAACACCCTCTTCACTGGAATCAGCCAACATCTGCATTCCAACACAGACTCCGAGTACGGGAACGCGGCGCTCGAGGACCATCGACTCGAGAGTCTCACGCATGCCAGACCCATTCAACTTGGACATGGCGTAGTCGAAAGAACCAACACCCGGGAGTATTATCCGCGTGGACTGCGCCAGCTTCGCGGGGGTATCCGCAAGACAGTGCGGAACGTCCAGTCGCCTGTAGACGTTCGAAAAAGCCCTAAGGTTTCCCAAGCCGTAGTCGACGATCGCTATCATCGCTTTATCGCCCGCTCGATTCCAAATAGCTTCATGATCGCTGCGCCCAAATTGAATAGGGTCTCCTGGTTTTTGTAGTCCATGAAGGTCTTGTTCGGGGCCGTGAAGTAGCCCTGAAGCTCATCCACGGAGATACCCAGCTTGTTGGCAACATACTCGAACTCGTGCCTGGCCTCCTCCTCATCAATGGCAGGCTTCGAGAGCTCCCGGAGAGCATCCTCCCTGGTCATCTGCTTCGTCAGGATGAGGCTCGAGAACTGTACCTTCCGTGTATCATAGCCAAACTTCTTTGGCAACCAATAGCCTTCGTAGAATCTGGTAAACCGAGACTCAAAATGCTTCTGTGGATACGATTTCCAGCCATACACCCTTTCTAGAAAAGCCATGGCCTCCCTCTTGATGTACGGCACGTAGTTCAACGGCTTGACGACGCGGACGTTCCGGAAGTACCTGAGGTAGATCTTGTGGCGGAACACGCTACTGAAGGGATACGTCCTCAGCGGGATCGACCCGAATCGCCTGCGGATGTCGTTGATCTGGGCCATGTCCGTGCCATAATAGAGCCACTCCAAAGGGTTTCGCACGCACTCGGTGGAGAAATTGCCGCCGTTTAGAATGTACTTGATCCTGTGTTGATCGGCAAAGTTGTAGAGCGTTGCAACAAAGGCGTGGTCCTGCGGAACATCTATGTTCGCCAGACCGCTCTTGAAGTACGAGAGCTGGAAATCCTTCATCTCTTCCCAATTGATGACTTCGGTGAACAGATCGAGCTTCAGCTTCTCGATCATCACCTTGATGTTGTTGACGGCTATGTCGGTGTTCCAGCCTCCGTCAACGTGAAAAACAAGCGGCCGAAGACCACACTCCTTGACGGCGACGTGGAGCAGATACGAACTGTCGCAACCACCGCTCATGCCCATGATGCAATCGAAGTCTCTACTTTTTCCGTCGGCCTTGATCTCGGCGACGATTTTGTCCAAATCGGCACGCCCTCTGGCGTCAGTATGCCAGCTTGGAAGGACATCCCGCCTGAAGGAGATGCAGTGGTCACAGACTCCGTCTTCATCAAAAATGATGCGGCTGTCAGTTGTGTCCATGACACAGTTTGAACACGTGCGATATTCACTGTGTTTAGTTGCTCCGGATCTCATAGAATAAACCACTGCCCTTGATGTAAGGAATCGATACCCCTATCCTCAACTACCTCACGATAACCGGCTCCAACGTCAAGCCAAGAAACGTGTATTTCCTCGTAGCACATCTCTGAAAATATCCTGAAAGAACACCGTATAGCGCTTCACTTTGGCATCTGCTCCGTGCGACTACACTCGACGGCTGCGATTCAATCCCTTCGCGAGCCAGCCTGGATCGCCATATCTATATATTCAGGCCGCGGTCCGGGATTTCAGAAAATGGCCTTGGGATGGATCACTGATCACGCGACAACTCGATGGCCCGCCTTGCAATTTCGCTATATGCAAACATGTGTGGTCCCCTATCCGTTGCGATGCGTTTCATGCTTGCGTGCAGACTTCTATTATCTACGAGGCCAACAATGACCTCCGAAATCTCCTCTTGACTACCCGTCTCAACGAAAAGACAGTTTCCTCCAAGATCTACATGCTGCATACCATCCCACCGCTTGAAGACTGCTGGGATTCCCACTCCCACAGTCTGTTCCCACAAGACTGAATGCGTGCCCGGAAAGAACGCCAAATCCGAGGCAAACAGATAGTGATAGATCTTCTCTGAAGAAATCCAACCCACAAAATTGATGCTTTCGTGTTTGGACAGCTCTTCGATTTCGGACCCGAGGCTTTCATCAGGCGTCCCAAATACAATGAGCCTAACGTCCTTGCGGTTGAGATGCCTGACTGCTTTCATTAAAGTGTGAATATTCTTTCTCTTGTCTATTTTTCCACCTGTAATGATGACAAAATGCCTTTCTTGAAGTCCGAGGGCATTTCTGACTGAGGCGCGAATTATGTCCTTGCGCCCGAAGTCTACGATGCTGTCATCCGCTCCCATTACCAGCAATTCCACCTTGTCAGGTGAGATTCCATACACCGCTTCAAAAAACTTGACCCTTAATGGAAGAACACCGTAGAACTTTCTTGTATATGGAGCGATGGCTTGGGCGCAGTATCTATAGATCACTCGGTGCAGGAGATTCTTTGACAGCCAATTCCGCGCGCTATTAATACAGTCAGCATGACCATCAACGTAGACTCTAACCGTTGGGTGCTGTCTCGCGTATGAGGCAATGTCTCTAATGCTTAGGAATTGGCAGTCATGTGAGAAAATTATATCTGGCTCGAATGATTCTATAGCCGCCAATAGTCCTTCATATTTACGAATCTTCCTTGCGATCGAGTGGGGAATCCACTTCACATATGGAAGTCTCGTTATGGGTATTCCGTCTTCCGTAAAATAGGAGCCTGGCTCAACATAGCCAAGCTTGGAACTTTTTAGATATGTCTCTGTTGAGGCCAGGATCGCTACTTCATGCCCCTGCAGCATATGCATTTTTGGCAAAATGTTTTCTTGATAGCCGTAATTGTCTACATAGAACTGTGCCAGACAGCAGTGCAGAATCTTCATATACAATCTTCCACATGTCCGGAGTCGCCTCTTGTTGAATACAGCGACCCACGAGAGGAGATCCGCGTTTCAGTTCGATGCCAACTGATCTGCGAGAGCGAACAGTGGCCCCGGAAGGACGTAGAAAATGGGTTTCTGCATGTGGATTCGCTCCTGTTCGCGCACATCAATCGTGTCGCCGATCACCGGACATTGGCGGCCTGGGTCAACGCCCGTAGTACCGCACTCGCAGCATTTCGGGCAGAGAATTCTGCCTCCACGCGCTGGGCAGATTCTTCCTGAAGCCTCCGCAGTTCCTTCGGCTCCAAAAGGAGATCTGCCACCCGTCTGGCCCAGTCAGTCACCGACCAGGTGTCAATGAA
>Ga0074195_1002810_pt1 | contig 18029 bp, 17 predicted proteins | sample EPASupsiteHSE623_FD_64525 | JGI IMG/M metagenome (GOLD analysis project Ga0074195, IMG submission 64525) | Bioremediated contaminated groundwater from EPA Superfund site, New Mexico - Sample HSE6-23 | ecosystem: Environmental > Aquatic > Deep subsurface > Groundwater > Contaminated ...
TTGTGTTATTAACCTTAGCAAGCAAGATATATGCTTATTTTTTAGTAAAAGCATATAGTAAAAATCACTCTGATAATTTTTCTATATCCTCTCTTACTATTGATAACGATGGAATTATTTTTAGTAGTGAAAAAGATTTGCTTATTTCTTGGAATAGTATAAAAAAAATAAAATATAATAAAAACAAAATATATATCTATTATGATAAAAATAATCATATTATCATAAACAAAGATTTTCTTAAAAAGGCACATGATTATAAAACAGTAGTTGAAGAAATAAAGAAATACAAATAGTATTTCTTTTTTAGTTTGACAATTATAAATTAAATGATAAAATATTCAAATAGGTGGAATATGATAACTTTAAACATACAGAAATTAGGCTTAGAAATACTTCGCAACTGTAATAGAAGTTGCCCTCATTGTATGAGGGGACCTGCTCAAAAAGTATATATGGAAAGAAAGACAATAGAAAATTTTTTTGATAGCCCTGATTACCGAATAGATGAAATAAGTGAACTTTTTTTTAGTGGTGGAGAGCCAACTATGAATTTTGAAATTATAAACTATTTACTTGAAATAATTAAAAGAAGAAAAATAAAAGTAAGACAAGTTGGAACTGTTATAAATGGAAGTATATATAGTGAAGAATTAGTGTTGCTACTTAACGAGATTGTAAAAACTTTTCCTATGGATGTTGCAAATACAGAAAGATGCTTTGTTAGAATATCAGGAGACCAATTTCATCCGGATATAGATAAAGATATTTTATCTTCTTATATGGAGTTAAATAGGCGTGGTTTAGCCAAAATAAAATATGATCTTTCAATTATTAGAAAGATCATAGCAACCGGAAATGCGTTAAAAAATAATCTTGGTAATTACCCGTTTGATGAAGGAAGTTTATTAAGATACCCTGATGTGTATAAAGAATTTTATACTTGTGGCAATTATAGTACAGATTATATTTATTTAAATGCACTTGGTTATGTGTTTGCTACAGCAATTGGTTCATATGAACAGATGGATAAAAATAATTTAGGAAATGTTAATGATGGAAAAAGTCTTGTACATATTTTAAGGTTAAATAGTTAGAAAAAGATAATAACTTCTTGAAGATAGTTTACAAAATAAGGAAAAAAATATATAATTATTATCGGAGGATTTATGGATAATATTTTAACGGAAACTGAATTAAAAATGGAAGAATCAATTTTATCAATGGATAAGAGACTTACAAATATTCGTGCAGGGCGTGCTAATGCAAGCTTAGTGAATAATGTTTTAGTTTCTTATTATGGAGTACCAACACCATTAATACAACTTGCAACTATTTCTATTCCAGAAGCTCGTCAAATATGTATAAAGCCTTTTGATAGATCTTGTTTACCCGCTATTGAAAAAGGCATATATGAAGCTAATGTTGGACTAACACCTAATAATAATGGAGAAGTTATTATTTTAAACATTCCAGCTTTAACTGAAGATACAAGAAAAGAATATGTTAAACAAGCAAGAAATATTGCAGAAGAAACAAAAATAGCGCTTAGAAATATTAGACAAGACGCTAATAACGATATAAAGAAACTTACCATACCAGAAGATGAAATAAAAAGTGGAATTGATGATGTTCAAGAATTAATTAATAAAATGAATAAAGTTGTAGAAGAAAAATTAAAAGTAAAAGAACAAGAATTAATGACTGTCTAAAAGTGTAAACAAAAGGTATTCGTATATCTTTTTTTTGCTATATCATTTATAATTGAAATGGTGGTAACATGTTAGAAATAATTGATAAAAAAAGAAGAAAACAAGAATTAACTCAAGAAGAAATTGCTTTCGTTGTTAATGGATATGTTGATGGCAGCATTCCAGATTATCAGATGAGTTCTTTTTTGATGGCTGTTTGTTTAAATGGAATGACCGAAGAAGAAACAATTAATTTGACTGATGTTATGATAAAAAGTGGTGATATTCTTGATTTATCAATGATTAATGGTCCAGTTGTTGATAAACATTCAACAGGCGGTGTTGGAGATAAAACAACACTTATATTAGCGCCTTTAGTAGCTGCAAGTGGTGTTAATGCTTGCAAAATGAGTGGAAGGGGACTAGGACACACTGGAGGCACAATTGATAAATTAGAGTCAATTGCTGGCTTTAGAACTAATTTAACTCTTAATGAAGTAATAGATGAAATTAATAAAATTGGAATGACTATAGTAAGTCAGACTGCAAATTTAGTTCCTGCTGATAAAAAAATATATGCACTTCGTGATGTAACAGGAACAGTAGAATCAATCCCATTAATAGCAGCTTCAATTATGAGCAAAAAAATCGCTTCATCATCTCCTAATATTGTAATCGATTTAAAAGTTGGAAGCGGAGCTCTTATAAAAAATATAGAAGATGCAAGAATTTTATCTAATTTAATGATTTCAATAGGAAAAAGATATAACCGTAAAGTAGTATGCATTTTAACTAACATGAATCGCCCTTTAGGCCTCTCTATTGGCAATGCATTAGAAGTAAAAGAAAGCATCGATTTTTTAAGCGGAATATATAAGTCAAAAGATTTATATGAGCTAATTATGAAATTATCTTCTACAATGGTTAGTTTAGGACTTAATATTAGTTTAGAAGAAGCTTTGAAGAAAGTAAAAGAAAATTTAGAAAATAAAAAAGCACTGGAAAAATTTTATGAGTTTGTTAAATATCAAAATGGTGATGTAGGTAATATACAAATATCAGAAAAAGTATTTTCGATTAAAAGCTCTTACACTGGATTTTTAAAAGAGATAGATACTTTAAAAATAGGTGAACTAGTTCGTGACATAGGAGCTGGCAGATTAAATAAAACAGATATTATAGATCCTACAGTTGGGTTTGTTTTAAATAAACAAGTAGGAGATTATGTGCTACAAGATGAAGAGCTTTTAAAAGTATATTTAAACAAAAAAGATATTAAAATATCTGATATAACTGCTTGCTTTCATATAGAAAACAGCCTAGGAGAAATTGAACCGCTTATATATGAGGTTATTAAATGAATATACTAAGTTTAATTGAAAAAGGATTAGAAATAGTATGGCTAGTAATTGGGCCTATTATATTAATATGGGCTACTTATATTTTAGTCAAATTAATATATTTTTATCAGAAATATGGATATTTAGAATTCGATCTTGTAGAAAAAAGACCAATAACTAAATTTTCAGACTTAATTTTAATGATGCTAGATAAAGTAAAAGGATATAAAAAAATATATAAGCCAGATAACCTTTATACCGATATAATTATAATTGACAAAACAGGTTTATATTTACTAAAACTAATTAAATTTCAAGGAGTTATCGTAGGGGATAGAAAAGAGACGATTTTAACTAATCAAATAAATTTAAATGAGACAATTGAAATAGATAATCCTTTTTATTTACTTGATTTAGATCGCCAAAAACTACTTGAAATTAATCCTAATTTGGCAATTAAAATAGGTTTAGTTACTAGTAATACTGTTAATATAAAAGTAAATAAAGTTTCAAAAGAAGAGGTATTTTTCTTGAAAGATTTTTATTTTAAGATGGAAAATCATTTAAAACAAACTAGAATTTACAAAAATAAAGAAATAAAAGATTTATATAAAAAAATAAAGAATTACAAATATGAGTAATTCTTTTTAAATATTTTATAGTTTTTTATGATATAATTTATAAAGAATATAGGTGATTTTTATGACATTAAAAAGTATAGAAAAAATAATAATTGGTTTTTTAGTAGTTTTAATAGTTGGATTAATTGTAAATAAAGTTATAATTAATTTAGCTCCTACAAAACTTTTGATTGAGTCAGATAGTTTAAGCTTGGGTCTTAATGCAAAATATAAATTAAAAGCAATAACTTATCCAAGGGAAGAAAAATTAAAATATGAAGTAGAAGACAGTAGTGTTTTAACTGTCGATAAAAGTGGTAATATAGTCACATTAAAAGAAGGAAAAACAACAGTTAAAATAAAAAGTAAAAAAGAAGAAAAAAGTGTTTTTATTGTTGTTAGTAGTGATGAAGTTCCTATAACAGGAATTGGTATAGATGAAGAAACTATTGAAATAGGAACAACTGGAAAATATTTAATTAAAACTAAGTTACTTCCCGACAACGCTAGTACAAAAAATATAATAATTGAAAGCAGTAATGAAGATGTTGTTAAAGTAGTTGATGGATATATAAAAGGATTAAAAAAAGGCTTTTCACAAATTACTGTTAAAATAGGCGAGTTTGATACTGAAGTAATGGATAAAATTATTGTATATGTTAATATGAAAAAAACTGACGATTTAATATATGGTGATGAATTAGTTAGTTTACAAGTAAATGATACTTATCAGCTAACACCACTTTCAATGCCAGATAATGTTAATGAATCTGATATAAGTTATATTGTATATGATGAAAGTATTGCAAATGTTTCCACGGAAGGTTTAATAACAGCGAAAAAAGAAGGAAGTACATCGGTGACTGCTGTTTTACCAAGTGGTTTATCAGTAAGCATTCAGATAATTGTATCAACAGATGATATTTTTGCAAGTGAAAATAGTATTAGTATAGCAAAAGGTGAAGTTTATGATTTAAAGAATAACTATCCGCGTGGTGTTGAATTTTATAGTAGCAATATAAAAATAGCGACAATTGATTCACAAGGAATTATTAAAGCAATATCAAAAGGAGAAGCTACCATAACTATTATAAATACATATGGTCAAATAAGTAGAATTAAAGTCATTGTTGAAACAGATGGAGTTCCTGTTTCTAGCGTTTTAATTAGTTCAACAGATTTATCTATTCAAGCAGGAACATCATATAAACTTTCAGCAACGGTTTTACCAAGCAATGCAACTGTTCAAACAGTAACTTGGGAAACAAGTGATTCAAGAATAGCTATTGTTAGTGGTGATGGTATTGTAATGGGATTAAAAGATGGCGTTGCTTTAATAACGGTATATACTTCTAATAATGTAACAGCATCAGCTAAAGTAACAGTTACAAGTGTTGCAGTTTCGATTGATTCATTGGAAATTAGCCCACTTAATATTACTATTTCTAAAGATGAATCTTATCAATTAACAACTCGTATGGTACCAAGCAATACAACTAACAAAGATGTTATATGGAAAAGTTCTGATGAAAGTATAGTAAGCGTAAGTACCAACGGTGTTGTTATAGGGAATAAATTAGGAACAGCAACTATAATTGCTACTAGTAATGGTTTAACTGCAACTTCAACAGTAACGGTAAGTGAAAATGTTATTCAAATAAATAGTGTTAATATTGTTGAAGATAGTATTGTAGTAGGGTTAGGAAATACAATAAAAATACCAGTATCATATTTACCAATTGATGCAACTAATAAAAGTTTTATTTGGACAAGTAGCAACCCAAGTATTGCAAGTGTTAGTAATACAGGTATAGTTACTGGTATAAAAGAGGGAACTGCTGTTTTAACAGTAAAGTCAACCAATGGTAAGCAAGATAAGGTAAATATTACAGTAAAAAGTAGTGGAGATGGTTCTGTTACAGCTCTTATCTTAAATATTTCAAATGTAACTCTTCAAGTTGGTCAAACAAAGCAGTTATCAGTAACAACAATTCCCATGAATGCAGAAACTTCTATCACATGGATTAGTAATAATGCAGCTGTTAGTATAGATAGCAATGGTCTTGCTACGGCTGTATCAGGTGGAACGGCAATTATAGCAGCTGTTGCTTCTAATGGTGTTATTGGTAATGCAACAATAAATGTTCCTATATATTCTGAAGGGCCAGGAAGTTCTACGGGTCGTTACCGAAAAACTGTTACTTATAATGGAAGAACATACTATGTTTACTATCAAGATGATTTTGGTGATGTTCAATTCCAAAGCGCAACATTAAGAGAGTATGGATGTTCTGTTATATCTTTTGCAACAGCAGCAAGTGGATTTAATAAAACTGTAACTCCATGGGTAGGAGCAGAACTTGTAAGAAGTAGAACCTTTAGTGGAATAAAAGGTGCTTTTGATAAGGTTGGAATTAGATACAGTGGTCCATATTTTTATAATTCAAATGATAATGATGAGGCTAAAGCAGCTGCTATTGCTTCTAAAGTAAGAGCTCATTTATCAAGAGGGCTTCCAGTTATCGCACTTGTATCTGGTGATAAAGCTGGTATTGGAAAGTACGCAAGTGATAATCATTTTATTACGTTAATGGGTGAAACTCCTGAGGGAAAACTATTACTTGGTAATTGTAGGACAGAATATGGTGATTTAGATGAATTAATTAGATATTACTTAACAGGTGGAAGAAAAGGTTTTTTATTAGTTGGTTAATATTGACTAATAAAGAAATAAGTGATATCATTTTCCTATGAAGTGATGACCGATTGGCACTCGCGAGCTATATATTATAAAGTAGATTCTAAGGAATAAATAGGGTGGAACCGCGGGCTTAGCTCGTCCCTAATTCTTAGGATTTTTTCTTTTAAGGAGGATTTATGGAAAAAATGACAATGGAAAAAATAGTCGCTTTATGTAAGCAGTATGGTTTTATTTTTCAAGGAAGTGAAATTTACGGAGGACTTTCAAATAGTTTTGATTTTGGTCCAGTAGGAGTAGAGCTTAAAAAAAATGTAAAAAGAGCATGGCTAAAACGTTTTATTCAAGAAGACACTAATAACGTAGGACTTGATTCAGCAATACTAATGAATCCTAAAACATGGGAAGCAAGTGGTCATCTTAAGACATTTTCAGACCCTCTTATAGATTGCAAACACTGTAAAACAAGGCATAGAGCTGATAAATTATTAGAAGACTTAAATGTAGAAAATGCTTCATCCATGAATGATATAGAGTTAATGGAGTATATAAAATTAAATCAAGTTAAATGTCCTAATTGTGGTAAAAGCGATTTTACAGACATCAGAAAATTTAACTTAATGTTTAAAACTTTTCAAGGAGTTACCGAAGATGCTAAAAACACAATTTATTTAAGGCCAGAAACAGCACAAGGTATATTTGTAAACTTTTTAAATGTTCAAAGAAGTATGAGATTAAAAGTTCCTTTTGGAATAGGTCAAGTTGGCAAAAGCTTTAGAAATGAAATAACACCAGGAAATTTTATATTTCGAGTAAGAGAATTTGAACAAATGGAACTTGAATTCTTTTGTAAACCAGGTACAGAATTAGATTGGTTTAAATATTATAAAGAAAAAGCAAAAACATTCTTGCTTGATTTAGGAATTAAAGAAGAAAATTTAAGACTTAGAGATCACTCAAAGGAAGAACTTTCTTTTTACAGTAATGCTACTACAGATATTGAATATAACTTCCCATTTGGTTGGGGCGAACTTTGGGGTATTGCAAGTAGAACTGATTACGATCTTAAACAACATCAATTATATTCTAATACTTCACTTGAATATTTAGATCCAATTACAAACGAAAAATATATACCTTATGTAATTGAACCTAGTTTGGGTGTTGAAAGACTTACTTTAACTATTTTAAGTGATGCATATGATATAGAGAATATTGAAGGTGAAGAAAGAGAAGTCATGAGATTTCATCCTTTCTTAGCCCCTTATAAAGTAGCTGTTTTACCACTTGTAAAAAAATTCCATGCAGATAAAGCTATGGAAATTTATAAAGCATTAAGTAAAGAATTTATGGCTACTTATGACGAAGCTGCTTCTATTGGAAAACGTTATCGTAGACAAGATATAATTGGTACACCTTTTTGTGTTACTATTGATGATGAAACATTAAACAATGACACAGTTACAGTAAGAGAAAGAGACTCGATGAAACAAGTAACAATTAAAGTATCTGAACTAACTAACTATATTAGTGAAAGAGTAAAATTTTAATGATAAAATAAAAAATAATAAGAAAACTAATTAGAATTCTTAATAAACATGAGGAGGAGTATTTTATGACAAGAATTTCAAAATTACGCGTATATGAGGGTGTTAAACAGTCATTAAAAGGTAAAGGTAAACAAAAAACGATAAAGGTTAAGCCTGGAAGAAAAACAGGTTATAATCAAAGAGGTTAAAAAATAGTCCATTAAGGACTATTTTTCTGTTATAATTTCAATTAACTTTTTTGTGCTAAAACTAGGAATGTTATTTTTACAAGTTGCGATACTAATATATCTAGAAGGTATTTTAAAATCTGTTTTTAATTCAATTAAACTTTTTTCTTCTAATTCTTTTTTTGCAAAATCTTTTGTTACTAAACCTATACCAAAACCAGATTTAATAAACTGTGTCACAAGAGTATAACTCGCTAGTTCTATAATTGGATTTAAAACAATATTATTCTTTATAAAAAAATCATCAATAAAGTTTCTGGTATTAGAACTTTTTGTAAGTAAAACTAAAGGATATTTGTTAATTTCCTTCATTTTAATAATATCATATGATAGCTTATTTCCTGTAACAAAAATATCTTCAATGTTTTTTATCTTTATAACATTTATATCATTATCAATATTTCTTGGCATATTTAAAATTATTAAATCAACTAAACCATTTCGCATTTGAGGAATCAGTTTAGAAGTAGGGTCAGTATTAATTGATATTTTAATATTTGGATATAAGCTGTGAAATGTTTCTAAATAAGGCATTAGAAACTCTTTTGTTAAAGTTTGTGAAATACCAATTCTAATACTTCCTGATTCTAAATGAATTAAATCATTAAATTTATTTTCTGCATTGTTAATATATTCAATAGCAGTTTCTATATAATTATAAAATTCTTTTCCCTCTTCAGTTAAAACAACGCCTCTTTTAGTTCTTATAAATAACTTTCCACCCAAACTATCTTCTAAGTTCTTAATTGATTTACTTATGGCAGGCTGACTTATATTTAAAGCAAGAGCGGCTTTAGTAATATTAGAATTTTTTGCTACCACATAAAATATTCTATATAACTCATAATTAATATTCATAATAACTCCTAGCTATTTCTAACATAAATAATATGTATTTTAATTATATCATAAATTCATTTAAAATAAAATTAGAGGTGAATTTATGAGTACATTTGAGTCACAAGAAGATATAGATATCGCTAGAACTATTGCATATTTAAATACGTTACCACCTATCCAGAAAAAAGGTGATTTAGTTGATTTACACACACATAGTATCTATTCTGATGGAGAAAATACTATCGAGCAGTTAATTGAAATTGCTAAAAGAAATGGGGTTGGAACTCTTTCTATTACTGATCATGATGAAATAAGAGGAACAAAAGAAGCTTTAAAATTATATCCTGGAATTAGTATCATTTCAGGAGTTGAACTAACTTCAAGCATTAGAAATGGCCGTATGCACATTTTAGGGTATGGTTTTAATACGGAAGATGAAAGGCTAAATAAATTTATCGAAGAAGCCAAACTAAATAGTATTTATTCCGTACTCGCCCTTTTAAATCAGCTAAAAAAAGACTATAACATAACTTTTACAGCTTTAGAAATAGATAGTTTAGTTAATGCTCTTGGTAATATAGGAAGACCTGATATTGCTAAAATATTAGTTAAAAAAAGATTAGTAGGTAGTATTGAAGAAGCTTTTCAAAAGTATTTAATTGAAGCATATAAAAACTCTAACTCATATCGTAAAAAACCCACTTATGAAGAATGCATTGATTTAATAAAAAGTGCGGGTGGTGTTGCAGTACTCGCACATCCAGTTTCTTTAAATTTAAATGATGATGATTTGAAAGAATTAGTCAAAAAAATGAAGGAAGTAGGGCTTAATGGTATTGAAGTCTTTCATAGCAATCATAGTATAGAAGAAACCAAAAAATATTTATTACTTGCAGAATTATTAGGACTTCTATATAGTGGGGGATCTGATTATCATGGTCATATCGTAAAGCCAGATATCGAACTCGGGCACGGAAGAAATGGCAATATTAAGATAAAGGAACTTTCTATTTTAAAAAGATTATAAGATACTTTAAGTATTTTTTTCTTTACACTTAATTCATTTATGATATAATAGCAGTAAATTTGGTGATATTATGAGTAAAATAAAATTAAAAATACTAGAAAATAAAGAAGAATGTATAATTAATGGGATAAAAGTTAAAAATAAAATAACTTATTTTAAAGATAAACAAAAAATAACTGTTTTATTAAATAAAAATCAATTAGAAATATTTGTTAATTGTTCTAATTATTCAAATCATCTTTATTTTTCAAATGATAATAGTTTTTGTGAGATAAACATTGATCACCAAAATACTAATTTTATATTTAAAACAAATAAATTGTTAATTAGTGAAAATAAAATAGAAATTAGTTATATTATTGATGAAGAGAAAAATTTTGCTTTAGAAATTTTATAATAGTAAAAAAAGTACTTGCATTTATATAAAAATATGGTACACTTAATAACGAACGCTTGTTAGTTGGCGTTTATAAAAAGTTATAGGAGGATCTATGAAATTAAAAAATATGACCAAAGAAGAAATTGAATTACTTTCATACACTGATTTAACTAGTTTATTATTAGAAGAAAATAATTCATCAATGAAAACGGCTACTATTTTTAAGAAAATTTGTGATTTACTAAACTATTCAGAAAAAGAATATGAAGATAAAATAGGTGACTATTATACGTCTTTAACTATAGATAAAAGGTTTGTTTTACTTGATAACCAAGAGTGGGATTTAAGAGAGCGTCACGCTGTTGCAATTGTCCTTGATGATATGGATGAAGAAGATGTAATTATTGACGAAGAAGAAGAGCCAGTTGAAGAAGAAGACGAAGAAGAAGTTATAACTGAAGAAGAAGACATCGACGATGTTAATGATGATATGGAAGATTTAACAATAATCGGAGAAGATGAAGAAAACATATAAGTAAGATTTTTCTTACTTTTTTATTGCCTATGTAACATATTTATTGTATAATTACCATTAGAAAAGAGGTAAATGTATGAAAATATTATCAGTTAATGCAGGTAGTTCTTCTTTGAAGTTTCAGTTATACGAAATGCCAGAAGAAACTGTTTTAATTTCAGGAACATTTGAACGAATTGGTTTACCAAATAGTTTTTATTCTATTAAATTAAATGGAGAAAAAGTAAAGAAAGAAACTATATTAAATAATCATAAAGAAGCTTTTGAACTACTAGTAAAAGAATTATTAGATAATAATATATTAAAATCATTAGATGAAATAAAAGGAATTGGACACCGTGTTGTACAAGGTGGATCATACTTTAATAAAAGTGAAATAGCTACTGAAGAAGTAATTAAAAAAATAGAAGAATTAGGCACATTAGCGCCACTTCATAATCCACCAGCTGTAGTTGGAATTAGAGCTTCTATTGAAGTATTTAGAAAAGCCCAACAAGTGGTTGTATTTGATACAGCCTTTCATCAAACAATGAAAGAGGAAACTTATCTTTATGCTCTTCCTTACGAATGGTATACTAAATATCAAATAAGAAAATATGGAGCTCATGGGACAAGCCATAAATACTTAGTTTCTAAGATGGATGAAATATTAGGGCGAACTGATACTAAGTTAATAACTTGCCATATTGGAAATGGTGCTAGTATTACAGCAATTAAGAGTGGAGAATGCATTAATACATCTATGGGCCTTACACCTAATGCTGGGCTTATTATGGGTAGTAGATGCGGTGATATAGATGCATCTATTGTTCCTTACATGATTGAAAAGTTAGGTATTACTCCAAGAGAAATGGATAATGTCTTAAATAAAGAAAGTGGCTTAATTGGTATAACTGGTGTTAGTACTGACTCAAGAGATATAGAAGAAGGCATTGCCTCTGGTAATCAGCTATGTATTTTAGCTCAAAAAATGTATGTTAGAAGAATAATTGATTATATAGCAAAATATTATGTTGAATTAGGTGGAGCAGATGCTATTATCTTTACTGCTGGAATTGGAGAAAATTCTAGTTTAACAAGAAAAGAAGTAATAGAAGGTTTATCTATACTTGGTATTAAACTTGATTTAGAAAAGAATAATACTCGTTCAAAAACTGTAAAAATATCAGCAAGTGATTCAAGTGTAGATGTTTATATTATTCCAACTGATGAAGAACTTATGATCTCACGTGATACATATAACTTATCAAAATAGAAAGTGTTGGTAAAATGTTTTCAAATATTTATAAAAGTATTTATAAAAAAATAAAGAAATATGACAAAATAGTGATTGCTAGGCATACAGGAGCAGACCCTGATGCTTTAGCTAGCCAGATTGCTCTAAGAGATGTTATTATTAATACATTTCCTAAGAAGAAAGTTTATGCAGTAGGATATCCTGCTAGTAAATTTAAATTTTTGGGGATACTTGATAAGTTTAGTGATGATATGTATGAAAATTCTTTATTAATTGTTTTAGATACACCTGACTTAAAAAGAATCGATGGAGTAGAACCAAGTAAGTTTAGTTATGTTATTAAAATAGATCATCATCCAGAAGTTGACAATTATGCTAATTTAGACTTAGTCGATAAAGTATCTTCTACAGCTCAAATTATTATTGAACTAATTTTCAAGACAAAATTAAAAATTACAAAAGAAGCTGCTGAAAAACTTTATATTGGTGTTATATCTGATACAAATAGATTTATGTTCTCTTATACTTCACCAAAAACATTTGAACTTATTTCAAAATTAATTAGTATTACTAATATTGACTTTACTTCTTTATATGAAGCTTTATATTTAAGACCAATGAAAGAAGTAAGATTTGAAGGATATCTATCTAATAATTTTAAGATAACAGAAAATGGTCTAGCTTATATAGTTTTAACCGATGAAGTTTTAAAAGAATTTGATGTTGATGCAGCTACAGCTGGAAATATGGTAAATAATTTTAACTATATTGAAGAAATTATTACATGGGTAGTGTTTTCTTTTGATAAGACTAATGATACTATTAGAGGATCAATTAGATCAAGAGGCCCTGTTATTAATGAAGTGGCAAGTCAGTTTAATGGTGGGGGGCATATATACGCTAGTGGTGTTAGACTAAAAACACTTGATGAAGTAGAAGCTTTAGTACATAAGCTTGATGAAAAATGTATAGAATATAAAAATAAAGTTCAAAATTAATTGAACTTTATTTTTTTACTCAACAATAATTGTTTGTACTAAATTATCAGTATATGTTTTGTAAGTAACACTATATGTAATTGTATAGGTTTCTTTTTCTTCTGTATCAATACTAGTTACTGTTTGATTTTTTGAGTTATTAATTGTTCTTGTAATTGTTGCGCTATTTGTAACATCAGTAGCGCCTTCACTTACTATAACTCCTTTTGTTGGAAGAGTATAAGTATCTCCAATACTTAAATTAATAACCTCATCACCATTTAATTCAGCAATAATTAAATCATCTACACCAGTAAGATCTACTGTAAGAGTAACACCACCACTTATATTAGACTTAAATATTGTATAAGATGTTTTAACAACATAAGTAATAGGTTTTAGTGTACTAGTTATTTTTATATCTATTGTAGATTTATCAGTACTAGCTATAAATGTAAGATTTCCTTTTTCATCTTTTGAGTAGATGTTGTATATAATAGTACCAATATAACTTGTATTGTAACTAATTCTATTATTCATCGCAATATTTCTAGAATTAGTATCACTATATAATGTTTCAAAATATTTTTTTAAAGAATCATTATTTATAGCATTAGGTGTATCTATAGCTTTCCAAGTAAGCGTAATTTTGTTACCACTAATAGAGCTTTTAAGTTCAGTAACGTCTTTTAATGTATCATATCTATCTGATACTTCAGTAGGTTCAGCACCTTCTTTAAATAGCTCAGTAATAACCATATCACTTGGTGTATATTTACTTGGCAGTTTAGCTGGATTAGAATCTTTTTCAACGGTTATTGATTTAACACTAGAAGGTTGAGAAAATGTCTTATTATCATCAAATATTCCTTTACCAACTTTGTTAAATAAAATAGCATGTGTGAATGAACGAATAGTATTATAGTATCCATTATTAACATATTCTTGACTAATCTTATCATATCCAACCCAAACTGCAACAGTATAAACAGGATCATATGCAGCAACCCAAACGTCATTAACAGCGTCATATGCGATATTAGGATATAAGCTTAAAACTTCTCTAGCATAGTTTGTTGTTCCGGTTTTAGCTGCAATAGTTGCATTGTTAACAGTAGAATATCTTCCAAGAGCAAGAGGAGCAGTTGTTGTTAGCATACTAGTTATCATATAGGCAGTATCTGTTCCCATTACAGTACGAGTTATATATTTATTTATATATTCTTCGCCAGTTTCACGGTAAATCAATTTTGTAAAACTATGAGGTTCGTTATAAATTCCTTCATTACCAAATGCAGCATATGCAGCAGCAAGAGTAAGAGGAGATTCTCCGTTATAGCCGCCAATTGAATGAGCTTCGTGCAATTTGCCACCATCTACTTCTGGACTAAGTCCTAAATTTGTAACAAACTCTTTTACTTTTGCATTATCCAAACTTTTGAATGTTTTTAAAGCAGGAATATTTCTTGAATAAGATAGGGCAGTACGCATTGTAATAAGTCCAGTAAATTGTCCATCCCAGTTATTTATTACTTGACCATTTGAATAAGTATAAGGCTCATCTGCAAATAAATTATAAGTACTCAAGTTATTATATTCAATAGCAGGGCCGTAATCATAAAGCGGCTTTGCGGTTGAACCAATTTGGTTTTTTATCATAGTTGCATAATTATAATTTTTTTCACCTTCAGTATTACGGTTAGCGCCAACTGCTAAAACTGCACCAGTTTTAGTATCAAGAGCAACAACACCTGCTTGAACTTTTTCATTACTCCAAGTAAATGTTTCACCACTCATAATATCATCTAAATATTTTTGTTTGTTCCTATCCATAGTTGTATATATTTCCATAGGGACAGTATATGGATCAAAACCGGTTTTAGTTTTTATTTCTTCAACTACAGTATCAATAAATCCTTGATAAGATTCTGCTATATAATCTTTTGAGAGAAGATCAGTTATATTTGTTGCTTCAGCAATTTCTCTTTCTTCATGGGTTATATAGCCATGAAGTTCCATTAAATATAAAACTGTGCTTCTTCTTTTAGTAGCAGCTTCTGGATTTTTAAGTGGATCTAATTTATTAGGAGATTGAAATAGTCCTGCAATCATAGATGCTTCCGCTAAATTTAAATCTTTAGCGCTTTTTCCAAAGTAGATGAGTGATGCTTGCTCAACACCATAAGCACCTCCTCTAGATGCTCCCCCTAAATAGTTGTAATTAACATAAAACTCTAGTATTTCTTGTTTTGTGTAATGTTTTTCTATTTGAAAAATAGCCATATATATATCTGTAAATTTACGAATGATTCCTTGAATACCTTTATCATTAGTTGATGTATAAATATTTTTTGAAAGTTGCATTGTAAGAGTAGAAGCGCCACCCGCACTAGAAGCGCCAGTTACTTGCCCTAATGATGCTTTAATGAATCTTGGCAGATCAAAGCCATTATGCTGAAAAAATCTTGAATCTTCAGTCGCAATTATGGCATCAATTAATACTTGTGGAAGCTCATCATATGTGAGTTTTTCTCTTTTCTCTACACCAAGTTTAGCAATAATCTCACCAGTTGAATCATAAACTATAGTAGCTTCACTTTGATATAGTTTATCAGGATCAAATGTAGGAGCTGTTTTTGCTATATAGATGAAAAATCCAATAACACTAAGAAGCATAAATATACCAAGCATGAAGCAAGCTATAAATATAATCTTTAAAGTAGAATATTTTTTCTTTCCTTTTTTGTTTTTGTTTCTTTTTATCAAAGTATATATAATAGCGTCAAATACTGCTATTAATATTAAAGAAATAATAAAGTCAAAAACGAAAGTAAATAAGATTAAAAAAACTAAACTAATTAATCCTATTTTAAATAATAACGGATTCTTATTAATAATCTTCTTTAAAATATTTATGTTTACTTTCTTTTTATTTGGTATTTTCTTTAATTTTTTCTTCATTTAATTCATCCTTTCAAAACACACGTTATCTAATATTTCTAGATAATCAATTCTTGGTTTGTATTTATCTTTAATTATAAATCCTTTTTCTTTTATATATTCAATTGGTAGTGATTTTTTATTGTTATGTTCAAAATAAAATAGAAAATCTTCAATAAATATTAAATAGGTTTCATTTAATTTATTGAACCTAATAATAATAAAACCTATTCCACCGTGATTAAATATTTTTTTTAAATGACTTATTTGATGACTGTGAATATTAGAAAGAGGAAAAGATGTACTTTTATTTATTTCTTTTGCCTCAAAGTCAATATATTTATTTCTATAAATTCCATTATAATCAGTAGTTGATGGAACCTTATAATGAGCTTCTGTGATAACACAATCAAGCCTATTTTTAAAATCAACCTTATTTACTGTAATAGGTGTAGGTTTTTTATATATAACTGCTATATCATTTTCTAAGTAATACTCGTTAGTTAAGTTAATTTCACTTTCTAACTTCATACCACGATTAGAATAATCAATACTTTTGCAGGATTCTTTTTTTAAACCACCTGGATATTTCATCTAATCACCTTTAATATTATACTATAATTTTTATTATTAATCTACTATCTAATTATTTTATTAGTCGATTTGGCCTTTTGTGTAAAAGAAAAGTTAATTGACAATTGTTTATTTATTTGAGATAATTAAACAAAGAAGAAAGGGGTATTTTATGTATCAAGATCGAATACTTTTGACTGTCAAAGATTTACTCGAAAAAGATTTTAAAATTGATACTCGTGGATTTAGACCACAAGAAGTAGATAAATTTTTGGATCTTATTATTAGAGACTATGAAGAATTTAATAATATTATTAATGATCTTACTTCAGAAAAAGACAACTTACTTGCTGATAATCTGAAATTAAAACAAGAAATTAGACTACTTCGTACTAAACTTGATGTTGCAACTACAGAAGAATCAGGAACACAAGCTCCAACAAATTCAGATGTATTAAGACGCCTTTCAAATTTAGAAAAAATTATATACGGTAAAGAATAATATTTTAGACAAACGCTATATTTTTATAATATAGAGGAAAGTCCATGCTCACACTAGTCTGTGATGACTATTTGTTCATGCATAGGGAAAAAATAACCTATGGTAGAGGAATCTAACGGCACCTGATGACCTAAACTTCGGCATGGTCTAAGGTATAAAGTGTCAAAGAGACGAGTTTTTAGGAAACTAAAAAGTGGAACGCGATAAACCCCATGAGTGAGAAACCCAAATTTGGTAGGGGAACCTAGTAGATGGAAATAAGAACTATTTACGGGATTGTTTAACAATAGATAAATGTTTGTCACCTAGAAATAGGCACAGAACATGGCTTATTAAATATTATTTTTTAGGATGGTGAATATGAAAGAAATTGGCGAAAAGCTAAAGGCAACACGAGAAGAAATGGGAATTTCTCTTGATGAAGCTGCAGAAGACTTAAAAATAAGTCCATCAAAAATAGAAGAACTTGAAGAAGGTAAAATCGAGGCTTTTAAAGATTTATTTTATTTAAAGTATTTTATTCGCGACTATTCTAAGTATTTAGGTTTAAAATACGAAGATATGGTCAATGAATTCAATGAGTTTTTATTTGATTATACATCAAAAATATCTTTAAAAGATATTAAAGAAGCTCAAAAGAAAAATATTACTAAAGTAGAAGAAGAAAGAATTGCTTCTCCATATACAGTAAGTGTGTATCAAAAACCAAAAATCATTTCTAAAATTATTTTTGCAGTTACTATAGTACTCATATTAATTATTACTTATTTGTTAGTAACTTCATTTAATGAAAAACATGATATTACGGATGATAGTAAAATAGAAGCTTATATAAAAGTTGAAGGTGATTATTTTGTTTAAAAAAATCAAAGTTATTAAAGCACTACTTGCTT